>Ga0316217_10002377_pt1 | contig 22726 bp, 21 predicted proteins | sample 1anoAmetaG_FD_203633 | JGI IMG/M metagenome (GOLD analysis project Ga0316217, IMG submission 203633) | Freshwater microbial communities from Trout Bog Lake, Wisconsin, USA - 1anoA | ecosystem: Environmental > Aquatic > Freshwater > Lake > Hypolimnion/Profundal zone | place: USA: Wisconsin...
GGCAAGGAAGTAAACATGATACTGAACAATATAGAAGCCGGAAATTATGCTGTAACGATGTATAATGCTGCAGGTCAGCAGGTAATGGAACACAATCTTGCCCATGCAGGAGGAAGTGTAACCACCACTGTTGATTTACCTTCCAATCTTCCAACAGGTGTATATCAGTTGAGATTGATAGGAAATGGTAAGAACTATGTAGAAACAGTAATCGTTAAATAGCTTTTAACTGCCAATAAACCTATAAGGTTTTTAAAACCTTATAGGTTGTAAACAGCCAAATAAACACAAAGAGGGTCGTTCCGATAGGAGCGACCCTCTTTGTGTTTATTTGGATTATAGCCCAACTATTATTGTATTAGCTAAAAGCTATCAGCTTAAAGTTAAAAAGCACATTTATAGTTAAACTGATTTTGTTGCTAAAGGCCAACAGCTAAAAGCGCTGTTTAATATAAGTGCATAAAAAAGGCTACCTTTTAAAGATAGCCTTTTGCTGTATTATTTTTAAATTCTGATCAGATTAACCTGCTACTATAAATTCAGTTCTTGATGGAACATCCTTATTTACATCGTCTACAATAACCTTGTACTGACAACCTTCACATCTTGGAGTCATTACTCTTCGGGAATATGTACCATAGTTATTTTCGTACATTAACTGAGTCTTCCAGTTATTGAAGTTTCCTACTATTTTCAGACTGCGTTGAACTGTTTTATTATACTTAATATCCTGCCAGAGCATATTTTTAGGCAAAGCAGAAATTAAAGATTGTTTGTACCAGTTTTCAGCGCTTTCCTTCTGATTGGATTTTGTATATACATATTCGTAAGCCAGACAACCAAGATAGCTGTCAATTGTATAAATATAAGCCGCATGCTGTATGGCAGAAGCTTTGCTACCACCCACTAAGCTTGGGGCGCAGGAATAAAATCTTATTAAAGCCCAGTTTAGAACCAGAGAATTAGGATTATTTTGCAAATCATGTTCCAGACTCTTTCTTAAATCAATTGCTTCGTTAAAAGTATATATATGATTTAATGGAATCAGTTCATCAACAGCGGCATCAATGCCCTGAAGAGAAGTATTCAGATTACCATCTTTTTCATTAAAACCGGCAACATAAGCTGAAGCAGATACTACCTCATTCCTGGTAAGTTCACTGTTCAGTAAATTAACAGTCTGTATTCCACCTGCTAATAAAGCAGGTACAATAAAAAGTAAATTTGCTGTCTTCATAGTAACAACTAATTTAGTGGATTAAATAATAAAATCAGTCAACAAAGTATATTAGAAAGTCAATGTTTTCAGTACAATCAGAGTGCAAGATAATTAAAATATTTTAAATATTCAAATATTTTCTACTTTATACGAAAATATAATTGAATTTAAAAAATGAAAACAGGACTGTTTAATTAATAATCAGGGCTATCTTATAGTATTTTGTTATTTAAAAAGATATTTAAAAGATATTTATGGTAAAATCAAATGCAGAACAGATATTTGCAGATACATGACGTAGATTAGTACTGTATCTGTTATTAATTTTAAAACATACTTTTAACGTAATTAAATATATTATCATAAATATATGGCAAGAATAATCGGAATTGCAAATCAGAAAGGAGGGGTAGGGAAAACAACTTCAGCTATTAATGTAGCGGCCAGTTTCGCAGTACTGGAATATAAAACCTTGTTGGTGGATGCCGATCCACAGGCTAACAGTACTACCGGAGTTGGGTTCGATTTACATAATATCAATCATAGTTTGTACGATTGTATGGTAAATAATGCCAGCGCCATAGATGTAATTCTTAAGAGTGATGTACCTAACCTTGATATAATTCCATCACATATTGATCTGGTAGGTGCTGAACTGGAAATGATCAATTATCCTAATCGTGAAAATGTGATGAAAAACGTACTGGATGCTGTAAAGGATAAATACGATTTCATTATTATAGACTGTTCACCATCACTTGGATTAATTACCGTTAATTCTTTAGTAGCTTCTGATAGTGTGGTAGTTCCTGTTCAATGTGAATTTTTTGCATTGGAAGGTTTAGGCAAACTGCTGAATACCGTAAAGATTGTTCAAAGCAGATTGAACCCTGAATTGCAGATTGAAGGTATATTGATGACTATGTACGATGGAAGACTTCGTTTGTCCAATCAGGTAGTAAGCGAAGTGAGAAGACATTTTGATGATATGGTTTTTGAAACCATTATACATAGAAACTCGAAACTGAGTGAAGCACCAAGTTTTGGTAAACCAGCTATTTTGTATGATGCTGAGAGTAAGGGTGCTGTTAATTACCTGAATCTGGCGAAAGAGATTCTACAGAAAAACAATCTTACCAGAATATCCAAGCAGGAAAGGATTCTGGAATAATTGTTTAGATTTTAAAAGTATAACTTATTTATAATGACTGTTTCGAAGAAGAATAATAATGAATTGCTGGGAAGAGGTATAAGATCGTTGTTGCAGAATATTGATTCTGAATTAAAAACAAATACCGGTCATCTTAAAGAAAATGTGGTAGAACAGGTAACAGGAACAAGAAGAATTTCGATTCATGATATAGTTGTTAATCCTAAACAGCCTAGAAGAGATTTTGATGAAGATAGTTTAAGCGAACTGGCAGTATCTATTAAAAACTTTGATCTTGTTCAACCGCTGACAGTAAGTAGTTTACCCAATGGAAAGTATCAGTTAATAGCAGGGGAAAGAAGATTCAGAGCCAGTAAAATTGCAGGACTGAAAGATATTCCTGTATTTATACGTCAGGCTAATGATTCTGAATTGCTGGAATTGGCTTTACTGGAGAATCTGCAGCGCGAAAACCTGAATGCCATTGAAATTGGCTTGAGTTACAAGCGAATGATGGATGAGTTGAACTACACTCAGGAACAGGTATCGGAAAGAATGGGGAAGGAGAGGAGTACCATTACCAATTATCTCAGATTGCTGAAGTTGCCACCAGATATTCAACTGGCAGTTAGGAACTCCACAATTTCTATGGGACATGCGCGTGCATTAATTGCTGTAGAAAGCATTGATAAACAGTTGTTTATTTTCAGAGAAATTAAAGATAAGGGATTAAGTGTAAGACAAACAGAAGATCTGGTTCGTAAGTTGTATAAAAACGGAGAATCGAAACCTGCAGTTGCTGCCAATACATTGCCTCCTTTGTATAAAAAGATAGAAGATAATCTGGCTTCACATTTCAGTACCAAGGTATTGTTGCAACATAATAAAAATGGTAAGGGAAGTATTACCCTTGAATACTATTCGCTGGAAGAACTGAATAAGATTCTTGATACTATGAATGTTGTTATTGGATAATGAAAGGTATTAATAAATCATTTTATTTATTGGTTATACTGTGTTTGACATTATGGTTGAAAGTCGGTTATACTCAATCAGGAAAGACTGATACTTTGATTACGAAGGGTATGATTGTTGACAGTTCTGCCAAACCTACGGCTAAACATCATATTCCACGCATTGCTACCATACGCTCTGCTATTCTGCCTGGATTAGGACAAATATATAACAGAGAATACTGGAAACTACCAATTGTTTATGGAGCTTTAGCTATTCCTACTTATACTTATTTTTATAATAATTATTATTATCAAATGATTAAGTATGCCTATACAGTACGATACAATCAACAGATAAATGGAGGAAATGCAGGCGTTGCTAACATCAATCCATTGGTTGCTGGTCTGGATGTCAATAGTCTTATAAATTATAGAAACCAATTCAGGAAAGACCGTGATTACTCGGTGATGTGGTTTTTTATTGTTTGGGGATTGAATGTTGTGGATGCTACAGTTTTCGCCAACCTTAAAGACTTTAGTGTTTCTGATAATTTAGCAATGAATATAGAGCCTAAACTGATGCCGGTAAGTGCTTTTGCCTACGGCCCCGGGCTTGGCTTCACGCTGAGTGTAAAACATCCTTCTAATAGAAAGATTGAAATAAAATAAGAAATTATAATGAACATAGCATTAATAGGATATGGTAAAATGGGTAAAGCAATTGAAGAGATTGCCGTACAGGATGGTCATATTATATGTTTGAAGATTGATGCTGATAATTATGAATCCGATTTTACTGCTGAAAATATTCTTAAAGCCGATGTTGCCATTGAATTTACAGGGCCCGATACTGCTGTAAACAATATTAAAAAATGTTTTGAATGGGGCGTTCCTGTAGTAGCAGGTACTACCGGATGGCTGGAACATTGGGAAGAAGTAGTGGAATGTTGTCATAATAATAAAGGAAGTTTTCTATATGCCAGCAACTTTAGTATTGGTGTAAATATTTTCTTCGAACTGAATAAGATTCTGGCTAAGATGATGGCCGATAAGGCAGGGTATGAGGTAAGTGTGGAGGAAATACATCATACACAAAAGAAAGACGCCCCAAGTGGTACTGCAATAACCATTGCGGAGGGTATAATGGAGAATAACCATCTGAAAAAAAGCTGGATAAATGAATTTACCAATAAAGAAGACCAGTTAAGTATTATTTCTAAAAGGATTGATCCTGCACCCGGAACACATATTGTGAAATATCAATCGGATATAGATGATATAGAGATTATTCATACGGCGCATAACCGGAAAGGTTTTGCCACCGGTGCAGTAAGGGCGGCTGAATATATATATCAGAAGAAGGGTATATTTACTATGAAAGAAGTAATAGGCATATAGTGTTATTTTAGTCATTGTCTTAGGGTATACATACAGAATGTCAGAATTCGTATCCCGTTTTATTAAAATTAAAAAAATATTGTTGTTATTCTATTACAAAAATGATTTATTGTAATAGAAATAATTGTATTTGTAACTCACATTAATTCTGATAAAACTATAAATCATTCCAGTTGTTTTTCTAATCTTCCGGTTGTTTTATCCAACCATTTGTTATTAACTTACAATCATTTGGTTTCAAGTTAGAAACGCCTGGTTACAAGTTAGAATCATTTGGTTTCAAGTTAGAAACGCTTGTTTACAAGTTAGAAACATTTGTTTACAAGTTAGAAACACCTGTTTTCAAGTTAGAAACACTTGTTTTCAAGTTAGAAACACATGTTTTCAAGTTAGAAACACATGTTTTCAAGTTAGAAACGCTTGGTTACAAGTTAGAAACACTTGTTTTCAAGTTAGAAACGCCTGGTTACAAGTTAGAATACTTTGTTTTTAGCATATAAATACTTTGTTTCAAATCTGAATCTGTATTTTAATCCTTGTATGATTCAGATGGGAACAATTTTCTTTTTAATATTCTCTTAATTGAAATGATATTTCACACATAAAATCAAGTGTTATTATCCTGATTGAATAGAAAGATATTCAATTTACAAACATTATCTATAAAGTAGTTGCTAAAAATATCATTCACATAATTAACTGATATGCTAACTACTTATTTTTACCGAAAATATACTGACATGAATAAATGGTTGTTTGCCATTGTTATATTTAGCTTGATTTCCTGTAAACATAAAAAGGTGGACCTTGCCGGTGATGAACCCGTAAAAGTGAATGATTTTATTGCAGCCTTCGATATTCAGAAACATCCTTTCTTTATTGCTGATACGAATATGCTGGCATCGGAAGATTCTACTATTATCAGTTATAAGGTGGCCAGTAAGTTTATGCCTGATTCGGTATTTGACAATATTTACGGAGAAGACAGAAAACATCTGATTATTCATCCATTAGGCAGACTGGTGAAGGCAACTGAGATATACTTACTGATGAATATTCATAATGGTAAATCGGTACAGTTTGCAGTTGCTGCTATGGATAAGAAGAATAAATTTCTGGCCTTTAAAGTAATGTTTGATATGAACAACAATGAAGGTTATATATATAGTACTGCTATCAATAATGAACCTTCGTTTGTAGTAACAAGGGAAAAACTGAATAAAGACAAACTGGATATATATACTAAAATAGGATGGGCCTATTTATCGGGTAACGAATTTACTGAAATCCTGAACGATGGTAACGAAGATGAGAAGAATATGGCTATCATCAACCCTATAGATACATTGCCAATGAAGAATGCATGGAGTGGTAATTATATAACAGATAAGAAAAACTTTATTTCTGTAAGAGATGGTAAGACCACCGGGTTATATCATTTTTTTGTTCATTTTGAAAAGAAAGAAGGAACCTGTACAGGAGAGTTAAAAGGAGAATTTAAAGTGCTGGATGCAAAACATGCAATCTATAGTGTTTCGGGTGATCCATGTCTGATTGACTTTACGCTGAATGAGAATGAACTGACGATGAAAGAAAAAGGAAAATGTGGTAACAGGCGTGGAATGAACTGTTTGTTTGATGATACTTTTGTGAAACAGAAGGTAAAGAAGACTAAAATTAAAAAATAATTCTATGGCTTACTGGCTGATAAAATCGGAACCATTCAAATATAGCTGGGAACAGTTTGAAAAAGATGGAATAACCTTCTGGGATGGTGTACGTAACTATGGGGCAAGAAACAACCTCAGAGCAATGAAGAAAGGTGATTTATTGTTGTTTTATCATAGCAATGAAGGAATGGAGATAGTAGGAATAGCCAAAGTAGTGAAAGAACATTATCAAGACCCTACTACAGAAGATGCTAATTGGGTAGTAGTGGATGTAAAGCCAGTGAAGAGGATGAAACAAGCGGTAAGCTTACATACTATTAAAGCAGATATTCGTCTAAAGGATATGGCTCTGGTGAGGCTTGGGAGGCTGTCGGTACAACCTGTTACTGATGAAGAATGGAAAATAGTGGTGAATGAACTGGGGAAGACGAAATAAGTTAGAAATTGCAGGTTGCAGGTTTACAGATGTTGCAAGTGATATATTATAGGTTTTGGTAGGGTTCGGATAACATTTAAAATAGGGAGCAAAAATTGTTGCCTTGACCAGATTAAATATTTATAGCCGTTACAATTTTCATGATAGTGAAATTTGTAACGGCTATATAATTGCTATTAATTAATTATTTATTAGGAGAAGCAGGCTGACTGGTATTGATTTGCTGAATTAAGCTTTTATCATCACTTGCAGCAGAATGTTTTGTTTTTAAGAACAAAACAGAAGTCAATGCCAGTATAACCAAAGCACTTGCAAAAATCCATGTACCTTTTTCCAATACATCTGTAGTTTGTTTAACCCCCATCAACTGGTTGCCAAATCCACCTACATTTCCTGATAAACCACCACCTTTAGGGTTCTGGATTAATATGAAGAAACCTAAGCATACACAAACCACTACTACTAAAATACTGAATACTATAACCATCTTATATTCCTTTTAAATCTTGAATCTTTTTGGCAAAGAAAGCGGTTTTGTTAGGATTTAAAAAACTTAATTTTATATAAATCTGAATTGCTTTCTCCAGTTTGCCTTGTTTGGCATACACTTCTGCCATTGTTTCGGTATAAATTTCTCTTGAATCGTTAGAATGCTGAGCGTCGGACTGCACTATTGTTTCCAGTTCAGGTTCTGTACCTAAATCTTTTGGATTAGGACTTACATTTTTAACGTGTTTCAACCAATCGGTAAATTTCAATAACTGACGGGTAAGTTTATCCTGAGGAAGTTTAGATAAATCCAGTTTAATGCCTTGAGAATCGAAATAATCAACTGCATGATATGGTTCGTTATTGTATTTAATATCTAATTCTTCGTTAGGAAGATGTTTGCTTAATCCTGCTTTAGCATCGGCTAACTGATTGGAAATACTCTGAGGAATAGACATCTGAAAATGATGGTCGGATTCTTCATTTTCAGATTCATTTTCCTGTTCATCGGTAAACTCTCTGTCGTATTCGTCTATACCGGACTCTAACTGTTCAGTATGATGATGAACTTCATGAACAGGTTCTGCTATACTATGTTCAGCTAAAACAGGCACAATTAGTTCTTTAGCCTCTTCTGCCACATGTTCTACTACTTCCGGAGCAGTTGCATTCCCTGTCATTATTCCTTTAACCTCTTCCAGGGTAGGAATCTCAATATGTTGAAAATGTTGCGGAACTGTTTCTATACTTTCTGTAGCCTGAAAAGGTGGTTCTGAAATTTCTTCCTTCGAATGAATGTTTTCAAAATAAGGTACTTCATAGTTTCTGTTTTCATCTGTTTGCAGATGATACGAAAACCATTCAGGGTTATTAAAGAAAAGTCCGGTTTTATGTAATTGTGAGGATGTTTTGTAATGATTCTCCTTGTTTAGTTTTAAACCAAACAATAATTGACCGGGTGCAAAGAAGGGATATTCATTCACAATTCCTGAAATCTGATCTTCGCTTACTTCTTCAAAATGTCTTTGAGAAGTAAGGTGATACAATGTATTTTCAATAATCGAATTCATAATTAGTTTCTGAAATTTAATAATATGACTGTCAGTTCAAGTTTATATAAGCCCTATAATTAAGCAAATTAAAAATAAATTATTAACATTACCAATTAGAAAAGATATGATTGAAGATTTGATCAGTAATATTTTTCACAATATCGTCCATAATCTTGCTTTCAGCTTCCTGCAAAGATAGGTTTGCATCGAAGTCAATATTGGTACTTACATCAAATTCATCGGTTTTATTTTCCAGTGTATTCAGAAATACAATATGTGCACCTACAGTCAATCTGTTTGAGACTGCAGCTTGTGGCGAAATGGCCGATGTACTTACACTGTAATCGGAAATATACCCTGTTATCTGATAATGTGCATCATCGCTGTTGGTAGTAGTTAATTTTGTTTGTCCCTGAACCTTCTGCATCAGTTTAGTAGTCACATTCGGACTTAACTGTGGATTCACATATCGGGCTTTATTTTCTATATACCCAATCTTTACTGTTTTTACATTGGCAGGTATTGAAACATCTCTTAAGGAATAAGAAACTTTACAGCTTGCAAACAGTAACCCTATAAAAAATAAGCTAAACAATATTTTATTTTTCATCATCATCTTCTAAATCATAGTCTTTTATCTTTCTGTATAATGTTCTTTCACTAATACCCAGTTCGATAGCCGCATCTTTTCTTTTAAATTTATGCTTGCTAAGTACTTTGATAATCAATTCTTTTTCCATTGAAGCAATACTCATTAAACCATCTGCAATTTCTTCGTGTTGCTGAATGTCATCGTCTGAAAGTATAACGGGGTTATCTAAAGAATGTTGTACAATGGTAGGTTGATTGTTTTTGGTTTTCAGATTACGGTAATCATAATTTGATGGCAAATCTGTAATGAGTGATTCATTAATCATACCTGTATTCTGTACATCAATGTTGGGGTTCTGCAATATCTCTACAAACATCTTCTTTAATTCAGTAACATCTTTTTTCATGTCGAAGAAGAGTTTATACAGTAATTCCCTTTCATTATTGAAATCGCCCGATTGATTGGTATGTCCTACCAGTACAGGCAATCTGTTCTGAGCTCGTTCCGGTATATATTTTGCAATTTCTTCTTCATCCAGCATATCTCCTTTGGTTAATACTGAAACCTGTTCTGCAATGTTCTTCAGTTCTCTGATATTTCCCGGGAAAGGATATTCAGCCAGCAATTTCTTTGCTTCAGAGGTTAAAGTAATAGGGGTAGTTTTATATTTTTCCGAAAAATCAACTACAAACTTTCTGAACAATAAATTGATATCTTCTTTTCTGTCTCTTAAACTTGGTACACGAATGGGTACAGTGTTTAATCTATAATAAAGGTCTTCCCTGAATTTACCCTTTTGTGCCAGATCCAGTAGTTCTCTGTTGGTGGCTGCTATTACTCTTACATCGGTTTTCTGAACTTTTGATGAACCTACCCGGATAAATTCACCGGCTTCCAGTACTCTTAACAATCTTGCCTGTGTACTATGGGGCATCTCGCCAATTTCATCCAGGAAGATTGTACCACCATTTACGGTTTCAAAATATCCTTTTCTACTTTCAACAGCTCCGGTGAATGATCCTTTTTCATGCCCGAACAATTCAGAATCTATGGTACCTTCAGGAATTGCTCCGCAGTTAACGGCTATAAATGGATTGTGTTTACGGGCAGAAAGTGCATGTATGATCTGCGAAAAGGCTTCTTTACCTACACCACTTTCGCCCATGATCAGTACTGTCAGTTCGGTAGCAGCTACCTGTATAGCAGTATCTAATGCATGGTTTAATGCAGGTGAGTTTCCTATTATACCAAATCTGTTTTTTATCGATTGAAGTGACATATCATTTTATTCTTTAAGAATGTTTATAATTCTTATTTATCCTATCAAACCTTAATTTATCTTATCTACCACTTTACCTATCAATGTGGCTTTATTGCAGCTTATTACCTGAACATAGGCATAATCACCTTTCTTAAAATGATTACCTTCCTTTGGAAAAATAATTACTTTATTCTGCGAAGTCCTTGACATCCAGTCATTTTCACTTTTCTTGCTATCGCCTTCTATCAGTACTTCGAAAGTTTTACCCAGATCTCTTTCATTACTTTCTCTCGACAGTCTGTATTGTATATCTACTATTTCCTGAAGCCTTCTTTTCTTCACTTCCAGAGGCACATCATCCTCAAATCTTTTTGCCGCCAATGTTCCCGGACGTTCGCTATAGAAGTACATATAACTTAAATCGTACTGACTATATTCCATTGCACTCATGGTATCCTGATGATCTTCTTCGGTTTCAGTACAAAAGCCAGCTATAACATCGGAACTGATGCCACAGTCCGGAATAATCTGTTTTATTCTGTCTACTTTAGCTAAGTACCATTCTCTGGTATAGGTTCTGTTCATTAACTGAAGAATCCTTGTACTTCCACTCTGTATAGGCAGATGAATATAGTTGCAGATATTATGATATTTAGCAATAGTATGCAATACATCGTCGGTAATATCTTTAGGATGAGAAGTACTGAAACGAACACGCAAAAGAGGCGATACCAATGCTACTCTTTCCATTAGTTTTGCAAAAGTTATTTCTTCTCCTGTTATTTCATCTATATAATAATAGCTGTCAACATTTTGTCCCAATAAAGTTACTTCCTTAAATCCTCTGCTAAACAGATTTTCAGCCTCAGCTACTACCGACAAAGGATCGCGGCTTCTTTCCCTTCCCCGCGTAAATGGAACTACACAGAAACTGCACATATTATTGCAGCCACGCATAATGGAAATAAAGGCATTAATTCCATTACTGTTCAGACGGATAGGTGAGATGTCGGAATAAGTTTCATCACGACTAAGCAATACATTTACTGCCTTCTGACCTGTTTCAGCTTCTTCTATCAATTCAGGTATTGTACGATAGGCATCGGGGCCTACTACCATATCTACCAGCTTTTCTTCTTCCAGCAGATTTGTTTTCAGGCGTTCGGCCATACATCCCAGAATACCGATTAGTAATCCAGGTTTCCTAACTTTCAGTTTCCGGAATTCTGTTAATCTTTTACGAACTGTCTGTTCAGCTTTTTCCCTTACCGAGCAGGTATTTACCAGTATCAGGTCGGCTTTCTGCAAATCCAGTGTAGCGCCAATACCTTCTTTATTCAGAATAGAAGCTACTATTTCACTATCACTGAAATTCATAGCACAGCCATAGCTTTCTATATAAAAATATTTTTTATAATTAGTTTCATCCTGCAAAAAAGGCGAATAGGCTTCCCCTTGTTTTGCTTCATTAATAACTTTATTCTCAAATTCCCGCATCCTATAATATTGTATATTTTATATAGAGACGCAAAAGTAATTACTTAAAGCAGTTTATTGACATTTTGTCATATCTTTTTAACAAGAATTCAGTACCAACGGTCGGTGGTTGTGACAAGTTGACCGTTTAGAGCTACGATTCTTAAATGAATGAAGTTTAATACATGGAGAGAGGAGATAGTAGTCAGGAGTAGGGAGAATACATTGTTCAAGCCTGAATAATGTTGACTGTTTGAATCATTCAAATAGTATTGTATTGTCTGTTTTTAGTATTCTGCTGACCTCTTTTTATTAATAAGTATTGAAACCTACTTATCCATATATTATATTTATAATGCAGATAATTATAATTTATAAAAATAAACAGATAAATTTGTTGTCGATTAATATCTGTAAACCAAAACACACTAATATGAAACTAAAAACCTTATTGATTGTATCAATACTGATTACTTCTACAGTTCATCTGGTAAAGGCACAGGATTATTTTGGATATTCCAATTTCGGAGGCATCGGTTCTGTCATCTCCAATCCGGCAAACATTGCAGCAAGTCGTTACAAGTTCAATTTCAATATAATGTCTACCAACTTTTATGTGGGTAGCAATATGTATGAGCTAGATAATAAAAGGTTCTTTAGCTTCAATTTCAATAATCTGCAGCAGGGTAAGGATTTCAACACTATTAATAGCGGTGATACAAAACGGTTTACTGGCAATGTAGATTTTCTGGGGCCATCTATTTTGTTTAATATCAATAAAACAACAGCTTTAGGAATTACTACAAGACTTAGAACGTTGATAAACTTCGATAACCTCAGCAATAATGGTTTCAATGTGCTGACAGGTAGTAATACTGATTTGTACAATCAGAATTATACAGAAAGCAATGTAGGTTTCAATGTTCATTCCTTTGCCGATTTTGGAATAACCTTTGCAAAACAGGTATTCAAAACACAGAGTCACGATGTGAAAATAGGCATTACCCTGAAGCTGGTAAAAGGGATTGCTGCCGGTGCTGTAAGAATCAATAAACTGGATGTACTGAACCTGAAAAATGCCGATACTTTAGCAAAAGTAAAGGGCGATGTAAGTATTGCCTATTCTAAGAACGCCGAAGGGATAATTAATGGCGATATGACTTCAGGTTTTTCGCAGATCAGCAGTAGTGGTCCGGGTTCCTGTATTGCAACCGATATAGGGGTGGTGTATGAATTTAAAAAGGGTAAAAAATATCCCTATCAGTTAAGGCTTGGATTATCAATTACTGATTTATCCCTCTCATCTTTAACTTATAATAATGGTAGTCAGGGAGGTCAATATCTGATTAATAACAATAACATGCAGAATATTCCTTCTACTACCATATCGCAGTTGCAGGGTGAAAGCTATGAGCAATATTTACAACGTTTATCGGCACAAAGTTTCCTGACAGTTGTTCAAAATGATTCTGCCGCTGATTTTACCATGAATCTGCCTACAGCATTGCATGTAAATGCAGATATTCATCTGATAAAATATTTATATACGAATGTATATTTTTTAATCAATCTGAGAGGTGCCGATACTTATGGAACAAATTACTTTACCTCTACTTATATTGTTAGTCCCCGCATCGATAAGAAATGGTTTAGCATGTTCATGCCATTTTCATACAATAGTCTGAATGAATTCAACTGGGGGGTAGGTTTCAAATTCGGACCATTATTTGTAGGTTCTGGTTCAGTATTCAGCAATATGATTAAAAGCCGGGTACACAATACTGATTTGAAATTAGCCTTGAGTATTCCTGTTTTCAGATCGTATAAATCTACGCAGAAATAGGAGGGGAGAGGATATTTTGAATATCAAAAAGATATTTTTATGACTAAATGTTCTAAGTATAAAGTCAATTTCTGTAAATAAATTTAAAGCAGATAATATTACAGATTTGGTTTATGTAACTATAAACTGTAGGAATAAATAATTGTATAAGTAATAAAGATTTAAGGTTTAAAACTCATTTAATTATCAGTCGGTAATCATCGTCTGATATTAATTTCTTATTATTATTTGATAGTTTCATTCCTTACCCTTTTCTTTATAGCGACTAATTGACTAACTGCTTATTTACATGATTAAGAATAGAATAATATTTTTATTAATACCTGCTATTGTAATTGTATGTTTTTGCGCCTTTATTAAGCTGAATAAAGTGGAGGATAAAGAGAAGACAGAAGTGTTGTTTATTGAACAGGACTGGGCAAAAACATTGCAGACTTCTAAGGATAGTCATAAACTGATATTCCTCGATTTATATGCTACCTGGTGTGGACCTTGCAAAATGCTGAAGAAAAATACCTTTACGAATAAAGATGTTGCTGAGTACTTCAACAGCCATTTTGTAAATGCCTCTGTGGATGTAGAAAAGGGTATTGGTATTACCCTTGCCGAACAATATAATGTATCTATGTTACCTACGCTGATTGTGGCTAATCAGGATGGCAAACCTATTCTGTTTACTACTGGTTATCTGGAACCAAAGGAGATACTCAGGTTTGCAAAGGCTGCTGTAGAAAAAGCTGCTAAATAATTACTCACTACAAATTTTTGTTTATAAAATTTCTGTTTCATGAAGAAAATAATATTCCTTCTTGTATTGCCTGTTTTTGCCTTTTCTCAACACAAACTAATTACACTGGAAGATATTTATAAGAAGAATATCTTTTATCCTACAAGCATCAGTGGATTCAGGAGTATGAATGATGGTAAGTATTTTACGGAGAATGATTCAGCAGGAAATATTGTACAGAAAAGTTTTGTAACCGGCAATAATATTGCTACCCTTTTGTATACAAAGGATGTAAAGGATGCAGATGGGAAACCCCTTTCGCTGGACGATTATGAATGGAGCAGGGATGAACATAAACTATTGATATTTAAGGATCGGGAATACATATATCGCAGGTCTTCTAAAGCCATTGTATATGTATATGATTTTATTAATAAAAGTATTACAAAGATTGATGATGTAAAAATATTACATGCAACTTTTTCTCCAGATGGAACTAAAGTAGCTTATGTAAAAGATAATAACCTGTATGTAAAAGATATTACTAATGGTAAAACATGGCAGATAACAAACGATGGTAAAAAGAACAATATTATCAATGGCAATTGCGACTGGGTATATGAAGAAGAATTTGCTTTTACCCGTGCTTTTGAATGGAGTAGTAAAGGCAACTATCTGGCCTATTACAGGTTTGATGAATCCAGCGTGCCTACCTATACTTTTCCGGTATATACCGATAGCTTATATCCTGAGAATTATACTTATAAATATCCAAAAGTAGGAGAACAGAATTCAGTAGTAAATATATATGTTTACGATGTAAAGAATGCCTCAGTGAAGAAGATGGATATTGGTACAGAAACCGATATTTATATACCACGTATTCAGTTTACAGCAGAAGATGATAAATTATGTATCATCCGTTTAAACAGATTGCAGAATAAAGAAGAAATGTTGCTGACAAACGTTGCAACTGGTACAAATACTCTGCTATATGAAGAAACCAATGCTGCCTATGTAGATGTTGATAAAATGCATATTGATTTCCTGAAAGATGGCAAGAGATTTATATATACAAGCGAAAAGGATGGCTATAATCATATCTATCTTCAGAATATCAGTACACATCAGACTTTACAGCTTACTAAAGGAAGTTTTGATGTAGATGCCATCAATGGAATAGATGAGAAAGGTGGTATTGTATATTTTACGGCAGCTTACCGAAGCCCATTGGATAAAGACTTCTGTAGTGTACATCTGAATGGAAAAGAATTTAAACTGAATGATAAAAGTGAAGGTCATCATGCCATAGATTTCAATGCAGACTTTACTTATTATGTAGATAATTTTTCGGATAATAATACTCCTCCTTATATAGCTATATACGATAAATCGGGTAAACAGGTTAGAGTGTTGGCAGATAACAATAAACTGAAACAAACCCTTGCTGATTATGATATAGTTTCACCTGAATTTATAAAAGTTCCCAACAGGAATGGCGATACTTTGAATGGCCTGATGATGAAACCTAAAGACTTTGATACATCAAAGAAATATCCTGTGCTGTTCTGCAATTACGGAGGACCTGGTTCACAAACTGTATATAACGGATGGGGTACTACTAATATGTGGCAGCAGATGCTGGTACAGAAAGGATATATCATCGTTAGTATTGATAATACAGGTACCGGATTCAGAGGCCAGGCATTCAAGAAAAAGACTTATCTGCAGATGGGTAAATACGAAATAGAAGATCAGATAGATGCTGCAAAGTATCTTGGAACATTGCCTTATATAGATTCGAAAAGAATAGGGCACTGGGGCTGGAGTTTCGGAGGCTTTATGAGTTGCCTGGCAATTACCAAAGGAGCCGATGTTTTTAAGACAGCAGTAGCTGTTGCTCCTGTTACAGACTGGCGTTATTATGATAATGTTTATACAGAGCGTTATATGCGTACACAGAAGGATAATGCAAAAGGATACCATGATAATGCTCCGCTGAATTTTGTTAAGAATATTAAGGGTAAGTTTTTAGTAATACATGGTACAGCTGATGATAATGTACACTTTCAGAATTCTGCCATGTTGATAGATGCTATGATTAAGAACAATATAGATTTTGAATCGGCCTATTATCCCAATAAGAATCATGGTATAAGAGGAGGTAACACAAGGTTTCATCTATATACAAAGATGACGAAGTTTATACTGAATAATCTGTAAAGTAAAAATCCATAAAATGAAATTGAAAATACCTAAGTAAGAATTTTCTCTTTAAAAAATGAATTATACTAAAATCAACCACATGAAACTATTAATAATTGCCACAATAATGGCAACATTATTTATTTCCTGTACTCATACATTTTTCCCCGCTACCAATGGGTTTAAAGCTAAAGATGTTGCAATAAATTGGGGGATTGATACAGCTTATGTAAATGGAATTTATAACAATGTAATTGATTCTATAGTAGATTCTGCCATCAATGAATTTAATAAAGGAAAACATGCTTTCAAATTACATGAAGCTTTGGGAAAAGATTCTAATGTTCTTTCTTTTAACTTTAGTAAAAGTAGGTTTGTATCAGATGGAGATGTAGCATTAGGATACATTATAAGTGGATTAGGTATAATAGGTAGTCCAATCATTACACTTACTAGTTCAAATAGTCAGTTTTTTCTTGCTTTCTGGTATCTTCCGCATGACTATATAAATTATACAGCTACACTTACCTCAAATCAATTGAAAGATTCAATGGTGTATCAATATTATTCTATAAGGTCAAACGCATTGTTTAATAATAAATTGGATAGAGTAAAAAATATTGCTGATAAACTAAATGCAAGTTTAATAGAAATCCTAAATGAAATAGATAATAACTTTGCAATTGATTCTAAAAAAAGAAAATCGAGTAGAAGAAGAGCTTTTTAAAATTAGATAATAATAATGTATAGGAAAAATAAAGTCCCCGGATATCACTATACCCGGGGACTTTATTTTTATCCATTCTCAATTGTTTATTGCATCATATCCATTCCACCGGTTTGATCTGCTTTGGTATTCTTGCGTTTAAATAAGGATACATCTATCTTTCCAAAGCGGTAAGTAAGGTTTAATCTTACTACCTGAGGATCTCTCATACGATCGGTTGTTTGTAAGAACCCTGTAAAATCAGTATAAGTCTGTGTATGGGTTCTGAAGATGTCGTTACAGCTAAGATTGATGGAGAATGATTCACCAGATTTCCATAACCATTCTTTTTTAAGTGCCAGATCAAAATCCCAATAGCGAGGTTGTATATAACCCTGTGCAAGGTTTTGTGTGCCACCACCAAAAGGTCCGCCACCACGGCCGCCGCCTCCGCCATTGCTCTTAGGAACAAGCATCTTTGATGTCCATTCACCAGCAACCTGCAAGGTTAATCCTTTAGCAACTTTAAAATTATTATTCAATTTACCAAACCAGCTTAATAAAGAATTATCTACATTCTGACCTGGTATATTAGCAGTTAATTGAGAATTGTAAAAGTTGATATTAGCAGTCATTTCCCACCAGGGCAACAACTGAGATTTATTAGTTACTTCCAGACCATAAGCTATGCTACTTGTTGCATTTTTATAACTGATATAATAAATACTATTGGTATCTCCTGGACTGCTTTTATCAATATCTTTATATGTGTATTGTACAATAAGATTTGAGGTTCCTTTATAATATGCACTGATCAACAGATTACTTCCCTTGGTATAAGTGTTTGCATAGGATAATTCAAATGAATTGGTAAATTCAGGACTTAAATCTGGATTACCAACGGTTGGATTCTGAGGATCACTGAAGTTATACACCGGCAATAACTGGAAGAAGTTAGGGCGGTTTACCCTTCTGGAATAATTTAACTGTAAGTCTTGTTTATTAGTAATTTTATACGTAATAAAAGCACTGGGGAATAAGCTGATTGGATAGTTTACTTTTATCTTATTGGAGTCGTTGCCTTCCAGCATACCATTATAATTGGAACTTTCGGCACGTAATCCCAACTGATAATTCCATTTCTTTAATTTATAACTATAGGTTGCATAAGCAGCATATACTCTGTCGGTAAAAGTATAATGACTACTTACCACCGAATCATAAACAGCATTTACATACTGATCATTGTCGCTTTTAAAGTCTCTTATAGCGGCTCTTGCACCTGCTTCAATCTTAGTATTTTCAGTAAGTTGATTTTCGTAATCTGTCTGTAATGTAAAGTAGTGGTTGTAACCTGTACTAACACTACTATCCTGATAAGAAGAATAATGATGCGCAACATTAGCAGGATTATTTATAACACTTACTATATCTGGTGCACTGGAGTTGTAATTAAAGTCGAAATTCAGATCATGTCCATTCTTGGCGAAATTATGTTTGAAACTCAACTGAGCACCTGCATTGTGAAAGTCGGATATTGTAGAGGTGTTACGGGTACTGGAGAAAGTGGAGTCTACACCATTATAGCCAAAAGTACTATCTATATACTGAGGATCGGTATTGTTGAAATGTCCTCTAGTATAGCTTCCTGCAATGGTGATAGTATTTCTGTTATCCAGGAAATAATCCATACCGGCACGTATAAAAGCAAAGTGTCCAACATTGATAGCGGAGTCATGGCTTAGCGTATTGATACTGTCAGTACCAGAAGAAACTGTTTTGTTGGTAATATTATAAGGAATAGACTTACGTTCATTATAATTAGCACTACCAAAGAAGTTTACTTTATTCTGACGGAAGTTCATATCGCCACCAAGATTCATCTTACCTCTTGAATCTACACCGGTTCTAACACCACCATTATATCCGTTCTTCTTATTCTTTTTTAATACTATATTCAAGATACCAGCTGTACCACCCGAAGCATCGAATTTAGCCGAAGGATTGGTAATGATTTCCACACGGTCGATTATGTCAGAAGGAATCTGATCAAGTGTTAGGGTAGTAGGACGACCATCTACAAAAATAGTAGGAGCGGCATTTCTTAAAGTAACGTTTCCATCTATATCCACACTAAGAGATGGTATACTTTTCATCAGCTCGGTGGCAGTTTGACCGGTGCTGACTATGTTTTTATCTACATTAAATATCTTACGGTCTACACCCATTTCAAAAGAAGGTTTGATAGCCGTAATCACTACATCGTTCAGTTGGGTAGCATCTTCTTCCATTTTAATATTGCCCAGATCCTTATCAATCATGGCAATCATCTGTTGCATATCAGGAGCCTGTCCACCGCCCTGATTGAACTTAATTCCAAAACTGATCTGTTGAGTTACAGGTTTAAAGCTAACCCTTGAAATACTGAGTTTGAAATTGCCGAATACAGGAAGATTGTCCAGACTGAAGTCTCCATTCTTTTCGCTGAGTATTGTCTTCAGTACAACCTGTTTCAGTTGTCTGGTAGCAGTGTCAAATTTGCTGCCGGTAAGTTGAATGGTTACGGCAGAAATGCCTTTGCCGGTTTTACTGTTGATTACTTTTCCATAAAAATGGCCTGCATTCATTCCCTGACGGGCGCCTGCCCCCATTTTTCCTCCCATAACTCCAGAAGGCATCTGAGCATTTGACTGAAAAGTAAACAGAATAAAGCTTGCTAAACATAAAAGTAATTTCATAATATAGTCATCAATGATTGTGCGAAAGTAGTAGTTTGATTAATAAACACCGGTTTCTGTTAGTTAATATTCGTATAGAATTATATGAACGGTAGAAGTTTAACAACAGACATCATATACTGGTTATTTAACATATAATCCTGAGTATTGTTTAAGACTCTGTTTAAATCTGTAATTATTAATGTAAACTGAACTGCAGGCTATACTATATTTGTACTTAAATCAATCATTGATAGAATAACTTCTTAAACATAATAATGTATGAATCATAATCAATTCACTATTACAGATTTTCTGATTATAATAGTTATTGCAGCCTGTATTTATCTGGTGGCAACAGGCGTAAAGAAACTTCAGGCGAAGTATTATTGGACAAATGTGATTATAACTTCATTGGTTTGTTTTTTAATGTTATTTTGTGCTGTATATTTTTATAAAGCCGGACAATATTATTCTGTTTTTTTTGGCCTCATCTTTTTTATATGGGCAATAGTCAGGCTTTTAAAAGAAATTAAAATCATGAAATTGAAACAAAAAACTAATTAATATGACTGATACAAACGAGATTATAACAGAGGTAGCTTCTTTATTATTTGTAATCGTATTATTGTTCTGGACAGGCGTATTCGGAAAGAATTTGTTTAATCTTTCCCGACCACTGAAAAAGTATATTGCTATTGTAGGTATAAGTGTAAGTGCTTTCTTTCTGAGTGCCGCTATCGATACATATAGTAAGAGTGTTTCCAAACCATATTTCATCTTCATTCCACCGGTTTTTCTGATTGTTTATTTCGCTATTCAGTTAGTAGTAGTATTTAAAGAGAAAGATTGATTTTTAATTTTTGCTGATAACTTTTGAAAACAAAATAAAGGAGTAAGGAGATAGAATAAAGGAGTCAGTAGAATACAAAATACAATACCTGGTATTTACTTATCCGAAGAATCTCATTTTCCCTTCAATATCTTTTCATTGATTACTTCAACGGGAAAATTGACTCTTTGGTCTGAAAGTCCACAGAGATATACTATCTCCTATTGCAATAATACAATATTCAAATTACATGCGGGCTTCATTTTTTACAGCATTGATTGGTGAAGAGTATTAATAGTGAAGTAACCCTCAGAGTCCCCCGCAGAAATTATTATAAATAAGGAAGTTCTGGGGAGACTCTGCGGGGATGTAAATTAATCCCTTAGTCCTTTAACAATCCACTACCAATAGGTGTTTTATCAATATGCTGAAAAAGATAATCCATTTTCCCTGAATATGTTGTAGTATCAATAGTTTGTGTTTTTGCTGTTATAAACAATAGCATGCTTATCAATAAGTTAATAATTTTATTCATTTTAATATATTTTTTAATTACCAATTAATTATATGAGAAATCAAATCGTCCTCCAGTTATAAATAATGTATCACATTGAGGAATAGGAAAGGTACAACTAAATGTACCTGACACAATTTTGTTTACCCTATCCATTTTTGTAAGATAAACAGAACCATTAATTGCTTTTGAATTTGTATATTTTGTTGAAAAACCTAAACAAGTTGAATCTGATGCAAAACCAGCAGCTGCAATAATAGAATCAAAAACATAGTTTTGATTTGCAACTTGATATTTATAAATTGCAAGACTAATGCCTTCAAGGTAATTTAAATTAAATGTACCAGTAATGCCCAATGTATCAACATTAAACCCTGCTTTAGTTATTTTGTAACCAGTATAGGGTGCTGTTGCTACATAATTTTTTCCATTTATTCTACAAGCTAAAAAATTACCACCCACTTGTGTTGCATTTGGTAAACCGTAGGGGTTATCAGGTGCTACTGTTACTGTATTCTTTTTGCAACTACTGCAACCTAAAATACTTATCATAGCAATACCAATTAATAGAATTAAAGTCTGTTTCATATTTATATTTCTTTAATTGTGATCAAAACTAGTTATATGCAAATCGGCATAATTAAAATAATTATTTCCCAATAGGAGGACTACCATCACTTTCATTCAAAATTATTTTTTCTAGCATTGCAAATTATTTTTTTTCTACTTTCTAAAAAAATCAATATTATAATTCCCCCACTATTCTATGTATTCTTAATCTTAGTATTCTTGCTTTTCACTTATAAATTGCAGTTACGTTTATTTAAATTCCTAAGAGCTTTCAGGCCACATCTTTATAAATTTATTCTTATAGTTAGTTTTTATACCAACATATTGTTCTATTCAGTTGCAATATATTTGTTTTTATTTAACAATTATTATACACTTTGTAAGTGAGTCATTTTTAACTTTAAGTGAGTTAATTACGTCTGTAACTGCACATCTCTTGTGCTAATTTTATTTATTAAAATGTAAATTATTTAAAACCAGCTTTCATTTTTAAATACATATTTATTGCTTAATTATAGAACTCAGGTACACTTTATTTATTACTTGCAAAGAAACAAGCGCTAACAATACTAAACAATCGTTTTTTAACGGTAAATTATTTAATATTTTTACTGAATCATACAAACAATTTCCTTTTTAGTCGTTTTCCATTCATTTTTACTTTTAAAATACACCCTAAAAACCCGAGTACTAGTACTTTTCACTAAAGTACTAGTACTATTGACTGAAGTACTAGTACTCTGAACCAAACTACTAGTACTATTGACCGGACTACTAGTACTCCGAGCTAAAGTACTAGTACTATTGACTGGAGTACTAGTACTCTGAGCTAAAGTACTAGTACTATTGTCTGGAGTACTAGTACTCTGAACCAAAGTACTAGTACTATTGTCTGGAGTACTAGTACTCTGAG
>Ga0316217_10002378_pt1 | contig 22717 bp, 18 predicted proteins | sample 1anoAmetaG_FD_203633 | JGI IMG/M metagenome (GOLD analysis project Ga0316217, IMG submission 203633) | Freshwater microbial communities from Trout Bog Lake, Wisconsin, USA - 1anoA | ecosystem: Environmental > Aquatic > Freshwater > Lake > Hypolimnion/Profundal zone | place: USA: Wisconsin...
TGTTACTGTTCATAAGGCGTATCCTTTCTGTCCCGTGTGGGACGCTGGTGAACCGTTGTTGACGATCCACCGAAGGTACGCCGCTTTTATTCAAAATCCAGTCATCCACGACTTTCGGTTATAACTCGGGCTGGGCCGGCTACTTCTGCATCGGCACGCCCGCCAGCGCGCAGGGTGCGCACGTTGTTTTCTGCAGTAAGTGCTTATTCCCAATTGACTTAGCCAATCAGCTTGCATTTTCCGCGGGATTTTTCCGGCCACGCCAGGGGTCTGAAATTCCTAAAAATGGGTCTCCCATTCCGAACCAACCGCATTGGCGTCAAAATTTCAAGGGTGCCAATATTCGTTATTTCGACTTAATCATGGTCTATCAGGGGTCTAACAACCCCTTAACAGAGGCCTATTTATCGTTAACATGCCGCTATTTCGGGCTAATTACAGGCTCCAAGCGGCTTTTGACGCTGATTTTGGATGTTCCTGTGGCAAAATCCCAGGCCAACGGCTGAAGTTTCCATGCCAACGGCCCACATGGCGCGAAAAAGTGCGGCCTTCGCCAGTAGAGCATAAGATTGCAAAATATCGCGGCTGGGCGTTCTCACCTTTCATCTGCTCTTCCTCTCTGGCGCAGCGTTCCACGCCACTTGTGCCAAGCGCTGATACCGCTGCTAATCCGCCAGTAAACCAGGGCGTGCCCAAGCTTCCGGGCAGCACGTAATGCCAGCGGCTACCGCCCCTTTCCCGGAGTACCAGAGGGTGAAAAGTCACTGCCCGGATGTTTTGCCACGCTCAAACCATCGCCGGATGATTGGCCGCAACCGCAAACTCCGGTATGTTACTTCACATGGCCGATTGGCTAACGAAAGGATGATGCCGTTGAATAACACCGATACGCTGGCCAATGTCGCCAGGATTCTTGCCGATGTGAAGAAACTGGCCCAGCGCGGGCCGTATGCGCCCACCTGGGCGTCGCTGGAAAACTACCGCATTCCCGCCTGGTATAAGGATGCCAAGTTTGGCATCTTTATCCACTGGGGCGTGTACTGCGTGCCGGCGTTTGGCAATGAGTGGTATCCGCGGCAAATGTATGTGCAGGGGTCCAAGGAATTTGAGCATCATGTGGCCACCTATGGGCCGCAGGACAAGTTTGGGTACAAGGATTTCATTCCGCAGTTGACGGCGGCGAAATTTGATGCCGGGCAATGGGCGGAGCTGTTCCGGCAGGCGGGGGCGAAGTTCGTGGTGCCGGTGGCCGAGCATCACGATGGGTTTGCGATGTATGACACGTGCCTGTCGCGGTGGAAGGCCAGCGCCATGGGGCCGAAGCGCGACATTATTGGGCAACTGTCGCAGGCGGTGCGGGACAAGGGAATGATTTTTGGCCTGTCCAGCCATCGTGCGGAACATTGGTGGTTTTTTGATGGCGGGCGGGCGTTTGCTTCGGATGTGGCTAATCCGGCCAACGAAGACTTTTATGGCCCGGCGCAGCCGAAAACTTCGCAGCCGGATAAAGCCTATTTGGATAATTGGCTGGCGCGCACGTGCGAGTTGGTGGCGAAGTATTCGCCGCAGATCGTCTGGTTTGACTGGTGGATTGAAGAGCCGGCGTTTGCGCCGTACCTGAAGAAGTTCGCCAGCTATTATTACAACTGGGCCAAGCAGCAGGGAACCAGCGTGGCCATCAATTATAAGAACCAGGCCTATCCACCGGATGCGGCTGTTTATGACGTCGAACGCGGGCAGCTCAAATCCATCCGGCCGATCCTTTGGCAAACCGATACCGCGGTGTCGAAAAATTCCTGGGGGTATATCGCCGATCATGATTACAAGCCGGTGACTTCGATCATCCACGATCTGGTGGATATCGTCAGCAAGAACGGCGTGCTGCTGCTCAACATCGGCCCCAAGCCGGACGGCACCATCCCGGAGCCGGAACAGGAGATGCTGCGGGAAATGGGCCGGTGGCTGGCAATCAACGGCGAGGCGATTTACGGCACCCGGCCATGGAAACGCTTTGGCGAAGGCCCGACGGAAATTGTCGAGGGCACGTTTATGGATGTGAAGCGTGCGGCGTTTACCGCGCAGGACATTCGCTTTACCGCACGCGAGGACATTATCTATGCCATCGTGCTGGGGCAGCCGGCCGATGGCAAGGCGAAGATCACGTCGCTGGCCGAGGGCGTGGCCGTGGCTCCGGAGAAGATTGCCGCGATTGAATTGCTCGGCACCGGGGCGGCGTTAAAATGGTCGCGCGACCGCGAAGCGCTGACGGTGGAATTGCCGGAAGGTTTGCCGTTTGCGCAAGCCTTGGCGTTGCGGATTACACCGAAGGCGGCATAGTCCGCGATTCAATTTACCGATTTACCGGAGACGTGTGATGCAGCGAATAACAACCCTGATTCTGGCTCTGATGATGCTCGTCGGTCTGGCAGCATGGACTGCTGCCAAAGGGAATGATCCGTTGGCGGCGGCACCGGGGGCCACGGCCAGTACCCAACCCGACGCCACCATCGCGCCAAGCGCCGAAGGGCATCGTATTTTTTCCACGGGCCATAGTTTTCATGCCCATTTCCCGCCGATCTTGAAAGAGATCGCCGAGTCGGCAGGTTCCACGGATACAGTGATTGTCGGCGTGTCCAGCATCGGCGGCTCCCGAGTAATTCAGCATGTTGGTGGGAAGCAAGTGCAAGCGGCCTTGGCGGCGGGCACGGTCGATGTGCTGACGACCACGCCGATTTATCTCCCTGACCCGGGCATCGAACAATTCGCTGAAGCAGGTTTTGCCCACAATGCCAATTTCCGCCTGACGATGATGGAATTCTGGCTGCCGTTCGACCAGTACGAACCGCGCAACTATGTCAGTGGCCCCGAGCATTTAGCGCCACCGGCCAAGGTGGACCACAATGCCGCCACCGCCGATGGCTTGCGTAAAATCCATGACCGCTATTTTCGGGAGATGGACGACTTGGTCACCGGCGTGAACCAGAAGCTTGGCAAGCAGGTGGTGTTTGTGGTGCCGGTGGGTCAAGCCGTGATTGCCCTGCGCGAGAAGATTATCGCCGGACAAGCTCCCGGGTTAACCGCGCAAGAGGATCTTTTTGCCGACAGCCTTGGCCATCCGAAGCCACCGCTGACCATCATGATGGGCTATTGCCATTATGCGGTGATCTACCAAAAGAGTCCGATCGGTTTACCGGTGCCACGGGAATTGAAAATCCCCGGCGACAGTGAGAAAACCGCGGCGCTAAACCGGCTGCTCCAGGAACTCGCCTGGGACGCGGTCATCCACCACCCGCTGAGCGGTGTGAAAGGTGATCCTGCGGCGGTGACGCGCTGACGGTGAAATTGCCGGCTTGATTGGACCGGAGCGGCCGTGAGAACAACTGTTTGGATATGCGTCGTAGCAGCCGTGCTGGCATGTGTTCCGGCGATATCGCGCGGGCAAGCAACCGCACCACCGGTGGAAGTTGTGAGCGCCACCCGCGGCCAAATCTGCCTGAACGGCATCTGGCAATTTGTGCCCATGCTCGACCCTGCCGAAAACAAACCTTCCGAGAACGTGGCCAACATCCGCGTGCCGGGGTCGTGGCAGGCGGATTGGCCGATGCCTGGCTTGGTCTCGCCGCCGGGCAAAGGGCCTGCCTGGGAAAAATGGGAGACCGCCGCCTGTGCGTGGTACTTGCGGAAAATCGCCATTCCATCGCAGTGGTCGGGGCGGGCTATTCTGTTATCGCTGGCGCGCGTCAGCACCGACGCGATTGTCTATGCCAATGGCCAAAAATGCGGCGTAATCAACTGGCCATCCGGGGAAGTGGACATCAGCGACGCCGTTCAATCTGGCCAAGATGCCACGCTATGGGTGCAGGTGATGGCGGCAACACAGGGCAGCGTCACTGGATTCATGGATCCCGGCCGCGTGGTTACGCAGAAAGCATCGCTGGAATCGCGGGGGCTGATTGGCGATGTATTCCTGTGCAGCCGGCCGCGCGGGACTTATGTCAGTGATGTGCTGGTGCGGACTTCCACGCGGAAAAAGGAAGTGGCGGTGGACGTGCAACTGACGGGAATCAAGCAGGCCGGCCCGGTGCAAGTGGTGGCGAAAATGCTCGACGAGCAGGGCAAGGTCGAGCAGCAATTTACCGCCGACACCACGGTCACCGCCGATGATACCCAGCGCCTCAGCGTCTCCTGGCCCTGGGCCAATCCGCGGCTGTGGGATGTCGGCCAGCCCAATCGCTACACGCTGGAACTGGCGATCAAAGGCAACGGCATCGACGATGAATATGCCCAGCCTTTCGGCTTCCGCGAGTTTTGGATTGATGGCCGGAAATTGTTTTTCAACGGCACGGAAATCCGTTTGCGGCCCAACGCGCACGGCTATACCGAGCATTGTTTTTCCGGCTCGGTTGAACTGATCGATGACCATATCGACGGCTGTATCGCGGCCGGATTTAACACCGAGGAATGCTGGCCGGAAGATCAGGATAAACGTGGCAGCGTGAATTTCCGCGAATTGTGGGCCGACCGCGCCGACCGCAAGGGTTTTCTGCTGCTGGGCACCGCGTTGCCGATCCACCAGGGCGAATGGAATAGCAAAAGCTACCAGACAACTTGGGCGGCTCACATGGCCCAGGATTTACGCCATTTTTACAACCACCCGTCCATTGTTATCTGGACGACCAATCCCAACTGGCTGGGCCATGGGCTGGATGAAGATCCTCGTTATGTCGGACGTAACCAGCCGATCGCCGACAACTCCTGGCAGGCCTCATCGCGCATCGCCAATGCGGGCATGGCCGCCATCAAGCAAATCGATCCCACGCGCCCGGTGCTCAACCACGCGGGTTGCTGTGTCGGTGATATTTACAATATCAATTGCTATTTGGACCTGACGCCTTTGCAGGAGCGTGAGGAATGGCTTAGCCAATGGGCGGCAACGGGGGATATGCCGTTCATAGCCGTGGAATTTGGCACGCCGTGGAAGTCCACCTTCATGCGTGGCCGCTGGGGCTCGGAAGCCAGTAACAGTGAACCGCTGCTGACCGAGTATTGCGCCATCTACCAAGGCCCGGAAGCTTACCAACTGGAAACCGCCGATTATCGCAAGGCCATTCGCACCAAGTTTAAGAGTGGCATGAACTACGCGGATTGGTCGCAGGATATGACCATCGATTACGCGCCGGCTTTCCAAAAACTGGAGGCACTTTTCAATCGCAACACCTATCGCAGTTGGCGCACCTGGGGCGTAAGCGGCGGCATGATTCCCTGGGACTATGGTTATGCCTGGGACGCCTTCTGGAATGAGCGCCGCCGTAAGGGGATCAAGGACGTGGTGATGCAATGCAAGCCCTTTGTCCCGGGCATGCGCGGTACGGCCACCGGCGATGTCATCAAGGCGCTGACCAATCCCTTTACGCCTGCCGGGATGGACGTTTACCCAGCCGGCGAGGCGCTGCTGGATGCCAACGGGCCAACGCTGGCGTGGATCGCGGGCAGTGCGGATGCGTTTACCGCCAAGGATCATCATTTCGCCGCCGGGCAGCAGGTGCAAAAGCAAGTGGTGCTGATCAATGACCAGCGCTCCGCCCAGGAATATACCTATAGCTGGCACGTAACCGTGGACGGCAAGGACGTGGCCAGCGACAGCGGCCAAGGCCGGCTGGAGCCGGCGCAAACGCGGCTGCGGCCGCTAAGCTTCCGCCTCTCCGCCGCGCTGGGCCAAGCCAAAGCGGACGGCGCGATCACGCTGACGGCCAAGATCGGTGACCGCCAACATCAGGATCGCTTTGCCTTCCGCGTTTTTGTACCGCCGCCGCCACTGGCGCAGACGTTGACGCTATACGACCCGCAGGACAAGAGCCGCGCCATGCTGCAAGCGCTAGGCTGCACCGTGCAGCCATGGCGTGCGGACGCACCGCCGCAGGGGTTGATCGTGATTGGCCGCGAGGCTCTCTCCAGCGGCGTGCCGTTGCCGTTTGACCTGGAGGCGACGGTGCTGGCCGGCGGCCGCGTGCTGATCCTGACGCAAGACCCGCAATGGCTGGGCAAGCAACTGGGCTTTCGCATCGCCGCGCAACTTCCCCGGCGTGTGTTTGCCGTGGACGCGGAGCATCCGGTGCTACAAGGACTGGATGCCGAGGATTTGCGCGACTGGACCGGCCCAAGTACGCTGCTCGAAGCCTATCCGCAGAACAAGTTACAATCCCCGGCGTGGCGCTCGCCGGAGCATGGCTTCCACTGGGGCAATCGTGGCGTGGTCAGCAGTGCTGCCACTGAGAAGCCGCACCTTGCGGGCTGGCGGCCGATCCTGCAATGTGAATTTGATCTGGCCTACACACCACTGATGGAATTGGATTATGGTCAAGGCCGGCTGACGCTCTGTACGTTGGACTTGGAAGACCATGCGGCGGCAGACCTGGCGGCGCGGGTTCTGGCAGATAACCTGATCCGTTATGCGGCCACGGCCCCGCTGCAACCGCGCGCCCGCCGATCCGTGCTGGTGGGCGATGCGCAGGACCAAAAGCTGCTGGATTTGCTGGGCGTGGTGTATGAAACCTCACCGGCCATCGATCCGCAGGCACAATTGGTGATCTTGGGGTCGCAAGCGAACCTTGAACCGGCGCAGGTTCGGCAATACCTGCAACAAGGCGGTAAGGTGCTGCAACTGGCCAAAACCGGCAACGTCGGCGGGCTTGGTGTGACATTGGCGCAAAACCCAAGCTGTGCCGGATCGCTGCAAGTGCCGGCGTGGCGGGAGTGCCGTGGATTAGGCGTCTCCGACTTACACTGGCGAACGGAAGGCTCGGCCTGGCTGGTAAAAGAGGGCGCGGAAGTCGGCGCGGATGGATTGCTCGGCCGGCTGCGTCAGGGGCCTGGTGTTGCGGTAATCTGCCAGCTCGCTCCGCCGCAGTTGGACGCGGAGCAGAAAACCTATTTCCGCCTAACGCGCTGGCGTGAGACGCGGACCATTGCCCAATTGCTGGCAAACCTGGGCGCGAGTTTCAAAGCCGATGAAAGCAGCGTGCGGCTACAGAGTTTCCCCGCCGGCCTTTATCACCCCGACTATCGCCAAGATTTCAAGCTTGGCGACGACCCCTACCGTTATTTCCGCTGGTAAGGTTTTGCCGCTCTGGTCGCACGGTTAGCGATTGGTTCATTTCCCTTTCACCGGCAGCGGTGCGAGGGTGTTTGGGAAAGTAGTGTTAAGCCCGCCGGCGGGATCCTTGGGAAAGCTGGGATCGTCCATCATCGCCTGCACCTTGCCAAAATAATCTTGGCAAGTACTCCAGAAAATGTAGTTTAGGCGCAGCTTGTCCCGGCCGAAATCGTAAATCTCTTGCACGGTGGCCGCCCCGGGCGGGCCGCGGAAGGCGGCCTTTTGGCTGTAATCGTTCGGCTGCACCGCCGCGCCCAGCGGCACCATGCCGGCCAGCGGGGCATAGATGCGATAGACGCCTTTCTGCGGGTCGTTCAGCACGGGATCATAAGGATAAATATCCGGCCCGCCCAAGCCGATGCCATGCAGTTTGGCGTAGGCGGCCAGCGGGTCGAGCACTTCCACAGGCATGTTGAAGTATTGAATGACCACGGTGTGCGGGAAAGCATCCTTCATCGCCGTCATGCCCTGCTCGACACTGCGGGTGTAGAGTTCCAAGGTGTAGCGGATATCGCCTTGGGTGGCGACATCGCCGGTGATGGCGGTTTCGGGGATGACCACCGCTTCCAAATAAGGCTCGCGATCGAATTCCTTGCCCAGTTGTTGATAGAGGGTGTTGAGCCGCCGGTTGACCCGCTCGTCCCAGATCATGGGATTGAAGGAACCCCAGCGAGTCCTGTAGACGCCGCCGCCATAGTCCGGCCCGGAAAGATAATCCGGGCAGCAATTTTGGCCGGGACCAAAGGCTTTGGTCTGCACCTGAATAACCAGACGCTTGTCATGTTTGCCTAAGAAGTCCAGGTCCGCGCGAATAGCGGAGAAATCATAGCGATCCTTTTCCGGCTCAAGGGCGCGCCAGTTGTAGCATTTCTGGATGCCTTGGAAGTGTGGAAAAAGCAGGTTTTCATTGAGCGGGCTGGATTGGACAAAGGCGTAATGGCCGGGATGCCATTTCACTTTGGCAGGCATCGTGGTTGGCTCGGCGGCAGAGCCGACGGATTGGATGCCGGCAAGCAGGCCAAGGACGAAGAGGATGGACATGGCAGTTTTCATGCGTTCACTTGCGGTACACTTTATAAGCTAAATCGGTGGCGATTGGCGGCACAGCCAACAATAACCCGGGTTCCGTGGCTTGGATTTCCTGCCTGGCCACAACTTTCCCCTGGTAGGTGTCCCATTGCTCGACGCGATAGGTTCCTTTTGGCGCGGCGAGAGTCACGCTGCCGGCAACCGGGGCCACGGGTACTTTATCGAGAGTGTTGTAAAACGTGTTATTGCGATTTTGCACCCAGACCAGCGTGACCGTTTTTCCGCCCAGGCCAATCGCCCACAAATCCTTGGACGAGGTCGCCGCTTTCACCGGAAGGAAATCATCGGTTGCCCACGGCACATCCTTAATATACGCGCTGACAGCGGCAAACTGGCCGTACAAATTGGCCTTCTCCACATAATCCCACCACCAATACAGCGGCACGCCCGCGGCCCCGGCCAATGCGCCGGACCATAATCCATTGTGCAGCGCCACACCGCCGTCTTCGGCGTTGGTCCAACCGGTGCGCGGGTGGCCGCCGAATTCACTAACCAAAGTGGGCTTGCCGAACTCCCGCCATTTCGGCCAGCTATATTCGGCCAGCCGGGTCGGTAGATGAATCGTACCGTATTCCTCCGGGGCGGAGTAGATGTGCGACTGGGTAAAATCAATGTCTGGCAGTTTCCATACCTCCGCGTCGCGCTGGCGATAGGCAAAACTGGTGGTTACCAAATGGCTGTAAGGATCGAGTTGCTTGATGTACCGGCTCATCTCCTGATGCCAGGGAACGACGATATTCGCGGGGTAATTTTTGCCCCAGATGCCATCGACCTCGTTCCACAACTCCCATGCCAGCAGGTTGCGATGGTGGGCATAGCGGGCGATGGTGTAACGCAAGCGCCGCTGGAAAAACTGGCGGGCGGCTGGGTTAGTGAAAAACTCCTGCCCGGTGGCGCAAGGCCCGCCGAATTTGGCGCTGTAGGGGCTATTCTTGTCAAAATCCTCGGCATAATCACCGGGAACCAGCATCGTGAGAATCACCGCCAGATGGTGGGCTTCGGCTTCGTCCAGCACCTGATCCAATTCCCAGGCGCGTTGCAAATCGTACCGGCCCAGCGGATTTTTCCAGCGGCTTTCCGGCCCGAGCGACCAATCGGCGGTCCAGACGCGCACGGTATTTTCGCCGGCCTGCTCCATGCGGGTGAAGCAGGTTTCATAAGAGGTCACCGGCTTGGTAAGAAACCATGCGGCATTATGCCCGAGCGGAAAGAACACGCCGCCATCGCGCACAAAGTAGCGGTTGTCCTTGTCGATGCGGATGAAGCCATCGTCTTTGGATGCTTTGGCAGCGAATGCGGGCAGGGCCACACTCTGCTCGCCGGCGTGATCTTGCACGTGTACCGTGCCGGTGTACGCACCTGCTTCGACCGGCATAAATCGCACCAACCACCGCGATTCTCCCTTCGGTCCAAGTGGTTCGTAGTCCTTGGTATAAAACCCCGACACCGCAGAGTGCTTGCCAGACGGCGCAACGATATGGGCGGTAACTTGCACGTCATCCGGATCGAAAGGATTTTGGTAGACAGCGCCCGTCTCAACTCGCCATTGCAATACGCCCGACTGCCCCGCGTGCGGTGGTTCCGCCACCACGCTGATCCCACCAGCCGATGCAAGCCGCGCCCAGCAGACTACCGCCAGCGATAAAACACCCAACCACCAGCCGCGCATAATCTGCCCCTCATTCAAAACTCCACCGCCAGCTTGGCCAAATACGCATGTCCCAATTTCGCGCCGGCCTTGGCGTATACGTCCAGGTGAACGTCCTTGCCGGTCCACGCGGCCAGATCGATGGTTTTGTCGAGCCAGCCGTCCGGCGCGGTCGCGGCATTCACTGCCGTTGCCAACACTTCCTGGCCGGCGACGTTCACCACCAGTTGCCAATCCTCCTTGGCCACCAGGCCGGCGACGATGTGCAGCCGCGCATGCCGGTCGGCGGGAATTTTCCACGTGGTTTGCATCAGGCAAGGCGTGGTGGCATTTAACGGCCCGGCCGAGAAAACGTGGCTGTAGCCATTGATCTGGTCTTGCAGCCCCGGCTGCAAATCTTTGTTCCAGTTGAGGATTTGCCAGTACGGGGCAAACGACGCGAAATCATGTTCCACCTTCTGGGTCAGTGGATCCTTCAGCGGCTCGGCGGCGATCTTCATTAGTTCCGCGTCACTATAAATTCGACTCGCAGGCTTGCCGCGCGTGTGTGTGAGCAGCCACTCGTAAAACTCCGGCTTGGAATAAATGATGGGCCAAATGGCATGTTGCGCCCCGGGAATTTCGGTATAGCGCACATCAGCCTGTTCCTTGCGCAGGCCTTCCAGCATGGTGTGGCAGCCCGTCAGGAAAGGCCCGTCCTTGCTGCCGACGATCAGCCAAATCGGCAGATCTTTCACCGCCGGGATCACGGTTTCCGGCGATGTCACCCGCGGGCATAACGGCGCCGCCGCCGCCAGGTATTTCGTGCCCGCCGCCGCCAGCGACCAGGTTCCACCGCCGCCCATGCTTAGGCCGGTCAGATAGACTCGATCGGGATCGATCCGCGGATCCTTCACCAGCGTGTCCAGAAAATGGACCATGACTTCGATCATCTCCGGCTCATACCAGCCGCCCTTATGTTTGGCCGGATACTGCGGCGAAACCAGCAGCACGGGGCAGGCTTGATCCAGCAGCGGTGTACGCTGCATATACCCCGAGGGGGCGGATTCAAACTCCTGCCGGCCGTCGTCGCCGCCGCAACCCATGCCGCAGAGGAAAACCAGCACGCCGACCTTGCCGGGTGTGTTGGCAATGAGATGCGAGTTGCTGCAAACCACGCACATGTTCAGCGACTCGTCGTGATATTGCGTGTAAAAGCGTAGGCGATAATGGCCATATTCGGTGGGAATCGGCTGCGACAGCCGCGTGGTTGGCAACGTGCTGGCCAGCGGTTGCGTGGCCGGTTGCGTCGCCTGCGCCAATGCGGTTGTCGCCAGGCCCAACCAAAGTAAGAGAACCATCGCCCAAGGACGCCGCCATGCCATCTGTTTCATGCTAGTTAATCCGCAAGTTTCCATACGCTGTTTGGCCAACGGCCATCAACTGAATATCTGTACGCGCCAGCGCCGTCGGTGTGGTCGCGGCAGGGTGATTTTGAGGCGGATGCCTGAAGGGGTCTGCTTCAGCAGACCGGTTATGCGTGGCACCACGCGGTGAAAGAATAACCGGTTCGTTGAAGCGAACCCTACGCCGTTGCCACGCAATGGTAGGTGCCGCCGGGAGTCCTGATGCCTCGACGACACGCGACGCTTGGCGCTGCGCGACGGGATTTCATACCCGCGTTACCCAGCGCTGGCATTACACTATATCTCGCTCCCCCGATGTAAGGCGTGATTTATCACGCCATATCGTCATCTCATCCCCTGTTGGCTTTGAAACACCAGGAAGATCAGCACTAGCGCCGCCAGGATGGCCAGCACCAACGCGGCAATCTTCCAGACGCTATACGGCCGTTCGCCTTGCACCTGGCCGGTGCGGGCGTTGATCAGGAAGCGGTATGTCGTGCTGTGGTAGCGGTAGGCGCTGATCCAGAGCGGCAGCAGAATGTGCTTGAAGAACGTGTTGAAGAATTTGCTGTCCACCGAGGTAATCCGCTGATGATCGCCGCCGATGTCGGCTTCGATGGTGCGGCGGATTTCCGGGTCCACCAGCACTTTGGCGTGATCGAAACCCTTCACTAAATCCACCTGGTAGCTTTGGGCGACAAAGCCGGCGAGATATTCATCGGCGTAGGGAATGACCGCGGGCAAATCCCACGGCTGAAGTTTTTCGGCACGATGCTCGGGCAGGCTTTGGCTGGCTAAAACCAGCACATCATCAAAATGTTTGGCGACGGTGCCGCTGGCGGGATACCAGCGCGTGCGCCGCACCTGGCGGGTGCGGGTGACGCTGCGGCCCTGGGCATCGCGCTCGGTGTAGGTTTCGGTGGCCCAGTAATCTTCGCCGCGCTCGCCGGTGTAGGCGGATTGGCTGTCGGTGTAATACACCCAGGCGGGGATGTAGACGCCGTCGATCTGGCCGGCCTGGGCGGTTTTGGCCAGGGCGCTGGGGGCGAACCACAGCGACGAAATCCACGTCTTGAACAGCCCTTGCGCCTGCGGTTTGTTCACGCTGAACGGCAGCACGCCTTGCGGCTTGATGAGCTTTTTGCTTTGCGCCTCGGCGACAATCGCCGCGGCGCAAAACGGGCATTTGCCGGCGGTGGTGTCCGGCGGCAGTGTGCTTTCGGCGCCGCAGCCGTGGCAATGCACGGCCAGCACTTCGCCTTCGGCGCCGGTGACATCGCCGGCGGCGAAGCTCTGGTAATCCAACCGCGGCACCGGTGCCGGCGGCGCGGTTTGGATGCGGTTTTCAAAGCCGCAATAGGGGCATTTGAGATTGTCGGTGCCGGGGGCAAATTGCAGCGACGCCCCACAGCCCTTGCAAGGGAACTGATGCTGTGCCGGCGGGGTTGTGGTTGTTGCCTCTGCCATCTGCTGCCCTTTACCAAGCAATTATTTCTGGGGCGGCAGCGGCGGGGGAACCGCGCCAAAAAACGTCGTCAATTCCTGCACCTGCCCGGCGGCCAGCCAACTGGCCATGCCGGCTTTCCACACCAGGGTGTCGCGCGTCAGTTGTCCGGCGGTGACTTTTTCGTGCAGGGCCGACGCATCCAGCGGGCCAAGCTGCTGGCCGTTGATGCCGACGTAATAGCTGACGCTACCCGGCAACGGTGGGGGGGATTGCTGCACGTTGGCCGGGCCGGCGTTGACCGCGCCGGCAAGCTGGCTGGCCATGTTGTAGCCCACCGCCACGCCCAGGCCCGCGCCGGCCAAACCGCCGGGGTTCTTGGCCGCGTCGGGAATGGCGTTGGCCGTCTGGTACTGCGTGTACGCCTGCAAATTGCCGATCACGCCCATGCTCGAGCGCTTATCGATGGCCGCTTCCACTTCCGGCGGCAGCGAAACATTCTCCACCAGCAGGTTCATCACCTGGATGCCATACGGCTCAAAATCGGCGATCATCTTGCCGGTGAGCGCTTTGCCGACCTGATCGTAATTGCCGGCCAGATCCAGCGCGGGAATTTTGCTTTGCCCCAGGGCGTCGGCAAAGCGCGCGGAAATCATGTCGCGCAACTGGTCCTGCAAAAGCTCGACGGTGAACACCCCGCTGGTGGAAACCACCTGCCGCAGAAACGCCGCCGGATCGCTCACGTGAAACGCGAAGGTGCCAAACGCCCGCAGCCGCACCGGGCCAAACTCGGCATCGCGCAGCATGATGGGGTTTTTCGTGCCCCATTTCTGATCGGTGAAGGGCCGGGTGTTGACGAAATAAACTTCCGACTTAAATGGACTTTCAAACCCATACTTCCAGCCTTGCAAGGTGGACAGCACCGGCAGGTTGCTGGTTTGCAGCGTATAAGTGCCCGGCTTGAACACATCGGCCAGCGCCCCCTGATTGACAAACGCCGCCGCCTGTCCTTCGCGGACGATGAGTTTTGCGCCGTATTTGATTTCGTTTTCGTAGCGCGGAAATCGCCAGACGATGGTGTCGCGCGTATCGTCAAGCCATTCGACGATGTCCACCAATTCGCCACGCAGCTTGTCCCAAATGCCCATAGTTTGGCCTCCAGTAAGTTGGGGGGATTATGACCGAAGCAGCGGCGGTGTAAAGGGAAATTGAAAAGACTCACAACGCCGGCCCGCACCACGGGCCGGGATCGCGCTGCATCGCCTGCTTCACCGAAACCGGCGGCGGCGAATAACGCTGCAAGCCGGGCGTGAAATGCAATTCAAACAAGGTAAATCGGTCGGCGGGCTTTTTCTCGCGGTTGGCCTTGGCGGATTGGGCCAGCATTTGCACCTGGCCGAGTTTTTGGATCGCCGGCAAATCGCCGGCGCGGGTGATGACGTAAACATCATCATCGCCGGCAAATTGGGTGGACTGGAGATAGCTCAAATTATGGATCAAAATCGCTGACGGGCGCAAGTAAAACTGGTTGCGGAAAAATTCCAGCGAATCAACCGAGCCATTGACCAGCAGCGGGGCGTTAGCCGGCGTCAGACGTTCGGCGGTGTGCAGAAGAATCGTGTCCTGGGTTTCATCGTTGGACAGGCAGCTTTGGCCCCAGCAATAGGCGACGCCAATGCCTAGCAGGATGGCAGCCAGCAGAAAAGCCGGGCGGCGGTTGAGCAGGCCAAGATAAAACAGGGCGACGCAAGTTAGCCAGACGGCGATCAGGGTTGGCGTGATCCATACCGGGCCGGGGAGCTTTTTATGCAGCAACGCCAGGGCGATGGCTCCCGGCAAGCCGAACACCGCCAGGCCGAAGAGCGGATGCCGCGTGGCCCGCGGGCCGGCGAACATGTTTTGGATGATCGGCCCGACGCCAATGCCGGCGAGAATTGCCCATGGGGCCAGGCTGGGAACCAGATAATGGTGGTGTTTGCGATGCGGCAGGGACAGCACGATGATCGGCACGATGGCCCAGACCCATAAGAAGCGGGCGATGGAGTCGCGCTGGCGAAATGCCGCGCCAAACAACTTAATCAATCCCACCACCGCCACCGGCGTCCATGGCAGCATCACCGCCAGGATGGTGTAGAAATAGTAAAAGCGATTTTGGTCGAACTCGGTGGATTCCTTAAAATCAAAACGCAGATTGGCCAGGTATCCGCCGACGCCGGGGAAATGCCGGGCGGCGGCGATATGCCAGCTTGCCCCAACCACCGCCGCCAGCAGCCAGCCCCAGAGCCAGACATAGCGGCTGAGGCGGCGATAGCGCTGCGGCCAGGTTCTTTCCGATGATGCTTGCCATAACAGATATGCCCCGAGGGTGCCGATCACCACGGCCGCGCCGACAACTGGCCCTTTGGCTAGATTGGTCAGGCCTAACAGGAAGAACATAAGACAGTCGCGCCATGGTCGTAGACCGAAAGGATTCCAAAACCTTGGCTTGCCCCCACCCCAACCCTCCCCCGGAGTACCGGGGGAGGGGGAAGAGGGGGAAATGGGGCCAACCCCATCCATCTGCACAAACAGCACAATCGTCGCCACCACCAGCACGGCTAGAAAAATGTCATCCTCGGCCAGTGTCGCGTAATAATAAAATTCGTATCCGGTGCTGAGCATTAACCCGGCGGCCAGGCCGATATTGCGGCCAAACCAGCGTGCCGCCAGATAGGCGGTCATCAGCAGGATCAGCCAGCCCATGACCGCCGGCGGGATGCGGGCCGACCATTCGGCGTCCAGCGGCCCGCCCAGCAGGGCGGCAAAGCCGATCATAATCCAATGCGGCGCGGGCGGACGTTCCAGCCAGGGGCGGTCGCCGCTGTGCGGGAAAATCCACTGGTGGTGCAGGATCATTTCCCGTGCCGTCTGCGGCAAGCGGGCTTCGTGCATGGTCATGGGCCGGCCGCTGATGCTGATGTAGCCAAACAGCAGGGCACACCAGACGGTCAGCAGCAAAACGCTACGCCAGCCAAGACAATGCGGGGGATGGGAAGAATACGATGGTTCGATCACCGACAAAGCCTAAAATGCCTTGCATGACAGGTCAACCTCTTACCGTTCTGGACCAAGCCGCCGCCGCCGATTTACCGCGGCTGTTCGCGCGGGTGAATCACCGCTGGGCCGAGCAACTGGCCGAGCCGGAAACGCTGGACATGGGCGTGGCCATCGTCAACGCCAAGCTGTCCGGTGTGGCCGATGCCAACCAACTGGTGGACGCCGCAGTGCCGGCCGAGCTAAGCGCCGCGCAAGCGGTGCGCGTGGCCGAGGAACATTTTGCCGCAGCCAAATCCATCTGCCGGCAATGGACGATCAACACTTCGCTCGCCGCCGCGGCCGCCGCACCTTTGGCCGATGCGTTGCGGCAAGCGGGCTATCGCCCCATCGAACACGACATTCTTCGACTGCATCAAGCCAACCTCGCGGCGGCAGATAATCCGCCGGGCGTGCAGATCATTCCCGCGCGGGCCAGTTACCGGCACGTCGCCCAGCTTGCCGAAGAAAAATATTTGTCGTTGGGTTACGACGCCGATTTAACCCGCCAGTTAGTGGAATCGGAAATCACCCGCCTGGACGATCCACACTTCGACAGTCTGCTCGCCCTCCGCGAAGGGCAAACGTTAGGCACGGTTGGCGCGATGGCCGTCGGTGAACTTGGCCGTCTGACCGGCCCATGGATTTCGCCCAGCGCCCGCGGCCAAGGCCTCGGCAAACTGCTGATGTCGCGGGTGATTGACATCTGCGCCCGCGCGTTGTTCCGCCATGTATTCGCCGCGCTCGATCCGGCGTGCGCGGTGGCGGAGTCGTTGCGTAACGCGGGGTTTGTCAGGGTGGGGAAGTGGGTGTGTTATCGGAAGTGAAACGTAGAATTTGAAACGTGAAAACGTGAAACGTGACAATTGCTTTATCACGTTTCACGTTTCATTTCCTCCCGTAGCACTGCCGCCATTGCTCCAAGTAGCGCGACTGCGAATAAAACTCGTATGCTTCCGTTCGTGCCGTGTCGGCCAGCTTCCAGCGCAGGCGTGAATCCTCACGTAATTGCATGATGCGTTCGGCCAGGCGCCGGCCATGAGGCTTGGCGATCATCAACGCGTTGTGATGATCTTCCAGAAGCTCGCAAACGGTGTCGGTGGCACAGGCCACGATGGGCGGGCCGCCGGCCATGGTGGTGGCGATAGGCAGGGTGGGCACCGGGGCCTCGGCGCTGACGATGGCGACATCGGCGGCGGCCAGCAATTCTTCATACGACAATGCCGACGGCACTTTCACCAACGATTCCGGCTGCAAACGCCGCATGAACTGTTCGGCCAAATGCACCAGCGGGCCGCGCTGCCAGACGGCAATGGCGTAGCTGGGGTCCAGCACGTTCAAGATCGCCGCCGCCCAGGTGGCGATGCGATGGGCCGTGCCTTGCACGGCATCGCCCACCGGCAAAACGACGAAGCGCGACGGCTCGATTTTCAGCCGCTTGCGGATTTCTTCGCGCCCCGGCCGGCGTTGCAACTCGCCAAAATCCACCCCCGGCCGGATCAAATGGCATCTCTCCACCGGCAGGCCATGTTCCACCAGCAGCCGATGCTGCGTCGCCGTGCTGCAAACCACATCGATGGCTTGCCGCGCAAAAATCGCGTTCAACCAGTGAATTTGCCGCGCGGTGATGCGGTACGGCGGCGAATAGATAATCCGGCCGGTTTGTATCAACACCGCCGCCGCCAGCGCCGCCGGCCCCCAGGCATGAACCACATCGACCGCCGGTTTGTGCCGCCAGCATAAATCCAGCACGGTGCTAGGCAGATTGCGGTACGATCCGCCTTCGCCAAGGGTTTTGGCAACAACGGCAAACTCCGGCCCCAGCAGGCCGGCAAGCTGCGCCGTGGCGCGTTCGGTCTCAAAATCAGCCGCGCGCTCGCGCAGCAACAGGATGCGAATCATCTTGGCGGTAGGTTAATCAAATGTGTGCCAGCGGCAAGCACAGGAGGTTCAGTTTGTGATCGCGCTCACCCAATCGGGAAATACCACAACAGTGTGACGGCTTCTTTTACCAAATCGTGATTGGACAAGGCGAACGTATCCAGCCCGGCCAGTTCAAAACCTAATTTGGCCAGCATTTGGCTGGCGGGAAAATTATTGGCTTGGGTGGCCGCAGCTACGGCACGCAGCTCCAGCGTGCGGGCGGCTTCGATCAATTGGTACATCATCACCGAGGCAATGCCTTCACGGCGATGATCGAAATCCACCCGCAAATCCAGCAGCCGAATCACCCCGGCGGCATGATCGCGCTGCGCGGTCATCGCGGCCACCAGATTGTCTTCGTGCTCGGTCACCAGTGCCAAACCCTCATCAATGCCCGCGGCGATTTGCCGAATCGAAAACCGCACATCCTCCGCCAGCGGATATTGCTGCACCAGTCTTTCGCGCAGATCGCGCGGCTGGACTTTCACGGATAATTCCAATCCCTCGCCGCTACGGACCACATGCAAATACTGTCCGCTGTCCACGGCGGCATCGATATCGCGAAAGCGATCCAAGTCGGCGGGTTGGGTGGGGCGGATGTTCATGGCGTATTAAAGGCTGAAACGTGACCAATACGCCTTCTTATCACGTTTCAGTCCCGTTTTAGCTCGGCGGCAGCGCCACGCTTGCCGGGCCGTCCAGGCTGCGCTTGCGCTGCGAACTACCGGCGGCTTCGGCCGCATCACGCTGCATTTGCGTGCCGCGGGCCATGGCGATCACTCCGGTGCGGGCCAGTTCGCCAATTCCATACGGCTTCATCAATTCCACAAACGCCTCGATTTTTTCTTCGGTGCCGGCCAGTTCCACCATCAGGCTGTTCTTGGCGATGTCCACCACTTTACCGCGGAAAAGATTCACCACTTCGATGACTTCGCTGCGATGTTCCGGGCCGACATTGACGGTCACCAGCGCCAGATCGCGCTCGATATACGCCGAGCCTTGGAAATCCTTCACGCGGGTGATCGGCACCAGCTTGGCAAGCTGCTTGCGCACTTGTTCCAAGGTGTTTTCATCCGCATCCACCACAATGGTCATGCGCGAAAGATCGGCGTCTTCGGTGCGGCCGACAACCAGCGAATCGATATTAAACCCGCGTGCGGCAAACATGCCTGCCACGCTGGCCAAAACACCAGGCTCATTCACAACAAGGGCTGAAATCACGTGTCGCATGGACGTATTATCTCCGTTCGAGCCGGCGAATTGTAGTGGCCCAGGACAAACAAGCAATCATCCGGCGTGGTCACCTAAGGTGACCATGCCAACCGCGCACGCATTACCGTTGTTGCTGCAACTGCCGAATCGCCGCCGGCGCGTGCGCCGTGCGCTCATTGAGCCATTGCGTGTGCCAATCCGGCCAGGGAACACTCGCCGGGTCGGTCCACAAGCCGCGATGCTTGTGGCGGGCGTCGGATTCGGCCTGGTTGATCGGCTCGGCCAGACGAAAGTTCTCCCGCCGGTCGGCTATGGCCAATCCGCGCGAAACCAGTTCGCGGTTCAGTTCATCCGCATCATTGAGAAACAAATACGCCCGCAAGCGGCCGTCGGCATCCCGCGTCTGTGGCCAATCCATCAACAGCGCCGCCGATTTGTCACGCGATTGATCGATGGCATCACACGCGGCCAGATCCCATTTGCCGCCCACGCCGGCGATGCCCAGCAAATGAATCTTCTGGTTGTCCGCCAACAGCGTGTCGGCCGATTGCGCTTGATCGATCTGGATAACATGGTGATCGTAATCAGCCCAATCGTCGCCATGATAGCCGAAGGCGCCAAGATGATCGGCGATCATGAACCCCGCCAGCACGGCCACGCATGCGATAGCCGACACTTTCCCCCAACGCCGTCGCCGCAGCGCCTGCTGCACCAAACTGGCATTCCACGGCTTACGCATCGCTTTCCCCCTCGCCCGGTACTCCGGGAGAGCGTCGGGTGAGGGCCAGCCTTTTTGCATGGCCGCCCGCCCACTCACCGTGCCACGCCCAGTTCAAACGCATCATGCACAATCTGTAGCGCCTTTGGCCCTTGTTCCTTGCTGATGATGCAACTGATCTTGATCTCGCTGGTGGTGATGTTCTGGATGTTGATCTTGGCATCGGCCAGGGTCTTGAACATCCGCTGGGCCACGCCGGTATGCACGCGCATGCCCACGCCCACCACGCTCACCTTGGCCAAATCGCCCTGGTAAATCGCCTGGCTTGGCGCGCCCAGTTCCTTAATCAGCTTTTCCACCACCGGTTTGATGTCCTGCAAATCGCCGTTTTCCACCGTAAAGCTGATGCTGGCCGTGTTGTCATCCATCACGTTTTGGATGATGTCATCCACCACGATGTTGGCGGCGGCAATGTCGCCAAAAATCTTGGCGGCGATGCCGGGACGATCCGGCACATTCTTAATGGTGACGCGAATGAGTTCTTTTTTCAGGGCTGCGCCCGATACGACAATATGTTCCATGGTGGTGGTCTCCGCGACAATCCACGTGCCGGGGTGGTCGTTTTGGCTGTTCCGCACGTGAATCGGTACGTTATATTTCTTGGCAAATTCAACCGCCCGGGTCTGCAACACGCTGGCGCCCAGGTTGGCCAGTTCCAGCATTTCATCATAGCTGATGCGGTCGATCTTGCGCGCGTTGGGGACGATGCGCGGGTCGGCGGTAAAAATCCCGTCCACATCCGTATAATTTTCGCATACGTCGGCTTTGAGCACCGCGCCGATGGCCACCAGCGTGGCATTACTGCCGCCCCGGCCCAGCGTGGTGTAATCGCCCTCCGGCGTAACCCCCTGAAACCCGGCAATAATGACAATCTTCCCTGCCGCCAACTGCTCGAAAATCCGATGTTTATTGATCGACTGAATGCGCGCCTTGGAAAAGGCATTATCGGTCACCAGCCCAATTTGCCCGCCGGTAAAGCTGATCGCCTGCTGCCCCTGGGCATGGATGGCCATGGCCATCAGCGCGATGGTCTGCTGCTCGCCGGTGGCCAGCAACTGGTCCATCTCGCGTTTCGGCGGATTCTCGCAAACCTGTTTAGCCAGTGCGATCAAGTCATCGGTGGTATCGCCCATCGCCGAAACGACGACGCAAACCTGGTTGCCCTGCTTCGCCGCGGCAATCGCGCGGCCCGCGGCCCGGTGAATTTTCTCCGCTGTGGCGACACTGCTGCCGCCGAATTTCTGCACAATCAAGCCCATGGCTTTCAGCCGACCTCCATCAAACAACGGGGGATTATAAGGAATGAGGGGGCGGACGACAAATGGGGAGGTCAATTCAGGAAATTAGCGGTCGTCCTTCGGCTGTCCTTTCATGGTCAGGCAGATGGACATTCGGTGAGCCGGCCACAACCGGGGCACAGTGAGAAGCAAATCCGGTCCTCTTCCTCCCACGCATCGGAACACACCGAGCATTGCCGCCACTTGCCTTCGATTTTGCTCGCCGCCACGGCATCTACAGATGGGACTTCGGAACCAAGGAAGGCTCGATGGCCCAGCCAATCGCTACGTTCGCAGTAGAAAAGTCGTTCCGTCACAATCTTCATTGCCTTGTCAAAGTTCAATTCCACGGCTTTTTCCACGCTGCGCCCGATGATCCGCACCTTGCCGCCAGCCGACCAGTAACCTTCGGGGCTGTTAATGTGAAGCTCCAATATGTTGGAGCAAACCAGTTCTAACGCGTACGGGGGTAATTGTGACTGCACGAGTAACTGACCGTCGAAACGAAACCCCATCACCATGCAGTGATCGGGTAGAACATAGGCACGGTTAATGATGTGGAACTCTTTGGTCAGCGAATCGTGGAAGCCTGCCATTTTGTTGAGCAGCACCTCCATGTCTTCCTGCGACGAGATTTCCTTGTATCCAATCATCTGGACCTCGCTGTTGGCGACACGAATCCATGATTCCATTGATCGTACCACATGCGGCCTCGATTCGGCGAGCAACCATCCCAATGGCATGGTTTTCCGCACGCCCGTGGCACCGCGCGAGGCTGAATTCCTGTCCGTCAGCTCCATTTCCGCGACTATCCCGCCATGGCAAGTTCGATTTTCTTGCCGGATCGCCGGTTTTCGACGAGCAGCTTTTTCACCCGTTGCGAGCCGGTTGATTGGCATTGAGAAGTTCGATGCCATAGATGCGCCCATCCGGGGCGATATCCACGTTCAACTCATCAGAAACAGCCACGGTGGTCACCTTGGCCGGCTTGCGGCCCACGCGGATATAGGCCACCTTCAATTCCGAATCATAAATCAGGTGCATCGGCTTACCTCAAATCACGCCGAAACGCGATATTTGCGTTCGGGAACCGTACGCATCACCAGCCGCAAGCCGTCGGCGACCATTTGCGAACGCTTGAGCTTATGTCGGCGGGCGAAGGCATCGGTTTCACGCAGCAGGCCGCGCTCGATGGACACCGGGACAATTTTCGCGCCTTCGCCAACCTTGGGCCGACCGGCTTTGGCCCTGGCCTTGGCCCGCGCCAGGCGCATCAATGCGCGGTGTTCCGCGCTGAGCGGTTCGCCCACCAGGCCATCAGGCCCGCCGGGCAGAGGCGCGTCAAATCGTGCCACCTGTGCGTCTTTCTCGGCATCGCTGAGAGCCATGAATCGGTCGTATTCGGAAATTTTGTGCGTCAGGTTCTTCATGCTTTCCTGCGGGGTTGTTTTATCATCTGATCTGCCTCATCCACCTCGAAACCGTGCTCCGCAGTGGTCATCACTCGGCACAATTTATTATATAACAAAACCAAGCTGCGCCAAGCCGTGGAGCGATTCGCTCAATGTGCTTGCCAGGGCAGAATCATTTGATATCACGATACTGCGCTTGCGCTGTGGGGGCGCTTGCGGTAGGCACCAATCCCGTTAGCGAGCTCGCGGATAATTCTTGTGGTTCTAACCTTGGAGCTTGGCATGCAAGCCATTGCGAGCAATCTGGTTCTGCGCCTGTTTAGC
>Ga0316217_10002380_pt1 | contig 22713 bp, 10 predicted proteins | sample 1anoAmetaG_FD_203633 | JGI IMG/M metagenome (GOLD analysis project Ga0316217, IMG submission 203633) | Freshwater microbial communities from Trout Bog Lake, Wisconsin, USA - 1anoA | ecosystem: Environmental > Aquatic > Freshwater > Lake > Hypolimnion/Profundal zone | place: USA: Wisconsin...
CCCACGTTTTATCAAGCGGTATTGCCGGCGCTATGGTAGCCTCAAAAGGCTCGGGCAATTTAAATGGAGGCACGTTAAGAAACATTGCCATGGCCTGGATACTGACACTGCCTGTTTCAATTTTGCTGGCGCTGGGATTGTTTTTTGCGTTCCATCTTTTTGTTTAGTCGTTGCCCGTTTTTTTGACGTTAATAGTATTTACATTTACACTTTAAATCAGTAAAAAATGAAACAAATATTGGTTGCTACAGACTTCTCTAACTGCGCCAGCAACGCTATGGAGTATGCGGTTGAGCTTGCAAAAATACTGAAGCTGGAAGTTTGCGCCATACATGCCATTAGCCCTACCGAAGGCCTGGAGAATAATGTGTACCGTGCCATTTTTATTGAAGATTACTATAAAAATAAAAGAGAAGCTTTGGCCACCTGGGCAGCTACCTTTGTAAACAAAGAGGGATACCAGGATGTAGCAGTATCAACACTTTGCGATGTGGGCTCGGTAAGCAAAGTAATTACCACTTATATCGAGCAAAATCCTGTAGAGTTACTCGTTATGGGCTCAACCGGTTCTACCGGTATTACCGGTTTGTTTGGCAGCAATGTAAGCACCATGCTTTGGAAAACCCGCGTGCCGGTGCTCGTAATACCGCTGGAAACCCGCTTTTCAACCCAACCTGTTATTACTTTGGCTACAGATTTTTCATCTGATTTATCGGCAGAAGATATCGTTGCCCTCAATGAACTGATACTTGCTTTTAATTCAGATAAACTTACTGTGCTAAACGTGCTTGAAACACCTGAATGGAAAACCAATGAAGCTGGCGAGCAAAAGCTGAAGGAACTGATTAAAAACACTACGCTCGAATTTAAATACATTACCGAAGACAGCGCCAAAGAGGGTATTATGAGTTTTATACAAGGCAATAACACCGACATACTTTGCCTGGTAAAACAACACCATAGTTTTGTTTACCGCCTTTTTAACCGCAGCACCGTTACCCAGGTAATGAATAAATCGGTAAAGGCCGTGCTGGTGTTGCATACTTAAACGTAGGCAGTGTTTGTGTTTTTAACCCGGCCCGCAGTTCTATCCATAACTCATGGTTTCTCCTCCACATATATCCTTACATTCTGCGCCCTTAAGTACGAAGTAGACAAGCCGCTGTAAAAGAATATCTGAATATTATCAGCCGGAGGCGCCAGGGTAAGACTTACCAAATGCACAACCGATAGCTCTACCCAATGGACCGCATCAGTATAAGCAGTAACGGTATCGGTATTTACCCCATTAATCTGCACCACCATAAAAGCCTTGCCAAAACCCACCGAATCAGATTGCAACTGCGCCCTGAAATCGAGATAATACAACCCGGCCCCATTGGTAGACTCAGGATACCCACTTACATTACCGGTAACCGGGGTAGTAGATGCCGTGCTGGTGTTAGCCGAGGCCGTAAGGATAAAAGGCACATAACCCGTTCCTGTAGCACCGGTAGCGCCTGTAATGCCCGTAACTCCGCTAACACCCGTTGAGCCGGTAATGCCGGTGGCCCCGGTTATGCCGGTAGCGCCTGTAATTCCGGTGGTGCCTGTAGCTCCGGTTGTTCCCACCAGCGACTGCCAGGTACCAACACCATTGGCATTGCTGGTAAATACTTTTCCATTGCCTTGCGTTCCATCGGCTATTTTCACTTTGCCCTCCACATCAAGGTAGGTAGTCAAGTCGGGCGAGGCAGTACCTATGCCAACTGTTACCTGTTTAGCACCGGTGGCGCCTAAAACCAGGGCATTGCTTTCGGCTACTTTAGCGTTTGCGCCTACCGCTGTAGCATTGCTTAATGCGCCGGTAGACACATCTGCCAAATAGCCAATGGCGGTATTGTTGCTTCCGGTAACATTGGTTTGCAATGCATGATAGCCGTGGGCCGTATTATCCGCACCCGTAGTATTAAGCAGCAGCGCCTTGCTGCCCACTGCCGTGTTACCTCCGCTACCTCCATTAAGACTAAACAGCGCCGAATCGCCCATAGCAACCTGGTTCGACAGGGTGGTGATATTGTACAAAGAGTTAATTCCAACCCCTACGTTACTATTACCACTGGTGTTATTATAAAGCGAATATCCGCCTGCAGCCATATTATTGCTGCCATTTGAATTTCTAAGCAGAGCCTGGTAACCACTACCGGTATTAAGATTACCGGTGGTATTGGTAAAAATGGCCTGGGTCCCACTGGCAGTATTATATCCACCGCTGATATCGGAAAACAACGCTTTGCTGCCAATAGCCGTATTACCACCGGTTCCGGTTTCAAGATTATACAAGGCTGAATCACCTATAGCCACCTGGTTCGAAAGCTGGTAATTATTGTAAAGCGCCTCGATGCCCATAGCTACGTTACTATTTCCGGTTTCGTTAGAAGCCAGTGCGGAAAGCCCTGCTGCGGTATTATTGTTACCCGAGGTATTACTATAAAGGGCCGAATTGCCGAAAGATGAATTATTGTCGCCCGTGGTGTTCGAAAACATGGAATTAACGCCGCTGGCATCATTGCCCCCGCCATTAGTATTACTTTGCAGTGCAGCCCAGCCAAATGCATTGTTTACCGTACCGCTGGTATTATACTGCATAGCCGACTCGCCAACAGCAGTATTCTGCGAACCATTGGTACTTGCGTAAAGCGCATAAGCACCATAAGCAGTGTTGTAACTTTGTGTATTGAAACGCATGGCATTGGCCCCAAAAGCTGTATTATAAGTGCCCGTAGTATTTGCAAAAAGCGAGGAATCGCCTACACCCGTATTATAAGTACCGGTTGAATGTGCCCCTGATTCGTACCCCAAAAAGGTTTGGTTTTTGGCAATGTTAATAATGCCCGCAAACTGGCTGTTTACCTCAAACTGCAAATCAGCATTGTTTAAGGTACCTAAAAAGTTAGTGGGGGTTGCAATACCGGTATTGCCTGAAATTCCCCATCCAGTACTTGACGTTCCTGTTGGACCAGTAGCACCGGCGGCACCAGTAGCCCCAGTAGCCCCGCTACCTGTAGCACCGGTCGCTCCGGAATTACCGGTCGCTCCCGTGGCCCCCGTTGTTCCATTAACGCCATTAGCTCCGGTTGCTCCGTTATTACCTGTTGCGCCGGTTAATCCTGAGGAGCCGGTGGCTCCGGTAATACCTGTTGCTCCATTCGTTCCAGTTGAACCGGTGGCACCGGTAAAGCCTGTTGCCCCGTTAGTTCCGGTAGCGCCGGTAAGCCCGGTACCACCCGTAGACCCTGTAGCACCAGTAACCCCGGTTGTTCCATTATTACCGGCACTACCGTTTGGCCCGGTTATGCCGGTAGCACCGGTTGCTCCCACCGACCCTGTTGCGCCGGTAATTCCATCGTTGCCTACACCGCCCGTCGCACCAGTGGGGCCAGTGGCACCCCCGCCCACTCCGGTTGCACCGGTAGGTCCGTTACTGCCGGTTGCGCCGGAGGCTCCATCAGACCCCGTTGCTCCGGTTACACCTGTATTACCAGTTGTTCCATTAAAACCTGTAGCACCGGTCACTCCCTGCATACCGTTGCCACCGGTTGCACCCGTGGCACCCACGGCCCCTGTAATACCAATAGCCCCGTCAATGCCGCTTGGCCCCGTTGCACCTGTTATCCCGGTACTGCCGGTAGTTCCATCCATACCTGTGCCACCATTTGCACCGGTGGGCCCGGTGACACCGGTAATACCTGTTGCCCCGGTAACGCCATTACTTCCCCCCAAGCCCGTTGGACCTGTCGTGCCGGTAAAACCATTTGCCCCAGTAGGTCCTGTAGCGCCAGTACTACCCATAGCGCCCGATATTCCGTTTAATCCGTTCAAACCGGTAGCACCTGTGGCACCGGTAGCACCATCACTACCCGTATTACCCATGTTTCCTGTAGGGCCGGTAGCACCAGTGGCACCGCCGTCAGCTCCCGTACTACCCGTAACACCGGTTACCCCAAAACCTGTAGCACCCGTCGCCCCATTGAATCCTGTAACGCCTGTATTGCCCGTGGCACCGGTGGTGCCATTCAAACCATCCGGTCCGGTAGCGCCGGTAACACCCGTACCGGTAGGTCCCGTTAATCCAGTTGGTCCGGTTACCCCAATACCACCAGTAGCACCGGTTATTCCATTCAAACCGTTTAAACCATTAGCACCAGTTGCGCCTGTAACACCATCTGTTCCATTAAAACCGGTAGGCCCGGTTGCCCCGGTACTTCCCATAATACCGCTTAGGCCGGTTAAACCAATGGGCCCCATTGCACCTGTAGCTCCCGTGTTGCCGGCAGCACCGGTTAACCCGGCCGGTCCGGTTGGCCCGGTTGCGCCACCTCCTGAACCGGTATTTCCAATTGCCCCGGTTGCGCCTGTCGGCCCTGTTGCTCCGGCTCCTGTTGCACCAGTAACGCCGGTAAGACCTTGCACACCGTTATTCCCGGTAGCCCCCATTACGCCAGTCGTCCCGGTAGCTCCATTAGCGCCCGTGGCGCCGGTTACACCGGTAAATCCGGCGGCCCCGGTTGCACCAGTAGCACCGACGATTCCCGCTACTCCTTGCGTACCTGTTGCACCTGCCGGCCCCGTAGCGCCCTGCGGCCCCGGTGTGCTGTTTCCCGAAAACAAAGCATAAGGCACACTGATTAGCTGCGAGGTGCCCATAGTTTGAAAACCGGTATTATTAATATTTGCATCAACTTCCAGGTATTTTGCACCACTGGCCCAGTTAATAACGTTCAGGGGCGAAACGCTTCCTATCTGCACACTCACAAGTCCCAGTTTATTGGTAAAGGTGCTTTGTGTTTCAGTAAAAACAGTGGTTCCGGTTTCAGATAAATCATGAACAATAAAACGTAACACAACCGACGTAGAATCGGGTTCAGGCGAGCCGCTTGCATCACGCACTACCGCCTGGTAATTGACAAGTTGAGGTATCTGTGCCCGCACAATAACCACAGCTACAAATAGCATGACAAAAACAATAATTACTCTGCGAAAACAAATACGATTCATGGGTGCCGTCATTAGTGTACTTTTTAAATTTAAACACTTTTGGCAGAATCACCCTGCTGCGGGGCTAAAACCTTACCAATCCTTTTTCCCAAGCCAAAAATCGAGGCGGTAATAAAAAAGCGGTAAAAACCCTAACTGATAAACAAGTTGCGCGGGCTGCTGCGGATTTACGTATTGAACGCGCAGGATATTTTTTTGCCCCGTAACATTTACCAGGTCAATACCCACTTCGTGTGTGAAGCGCTTTGAGTTACAACGATAATTCAGTTTCACATCAAACCTGAAATATGGTTTAAACTGGTATTTATCGCGAAGAGAATCAATTACCACCGGATTCTCCTGCAATTTAGATAGTGTCGTATCAAAAGGTGTGTATCGCAACCCACCGGCAAAGCTTATTTTCCCGCCTACGCCAATGGTATTGAGACGCTTTTTGCTTTGCCATCTGAATTCTTTGGTGCCCAGAATATTTAATATATAATTACCGTTGTAGTCGCTGTTATAGTATTTTCCGTTGCTTCCCTGTAATTTAGAGTCGTAGCCGGAGGCGGTAAATAATAAGAACCAGTTATGGGTAAAGAATTTTTCCATGGTAAACTCGATACCATAATTTCTGCCCAGTCCCTTGTTTACCTGCTTCTTGGGATAAAACAGGTTAAATCCTGTCCCCTCATCCAGCATATTATACGACGATGGGAAAGTGTCTACCGGTAAATTCCACAATTGCTGGTAGTAGGTTTCAACTTTAATCCGAATATCATGGTTAAAGAATACATCATACCCCAGCACAATGTGATAGCTTCTTATAAAATCAAGGTGTTTGTCATACTCGTGCCCCGAAGTATCCTGCACAAAGTACTGATAAAACGGTAGCATCTGGCTATATAAACCGGTGCCAAAAGAAAACGACTGGTTGGATTTAAACTGCCATTTCAAAGAAAAACGCGGCTCAAGGCTCCATGAATTGCTGAGCGTAAAGTATTGGCCGTGCAGGCCCAGCACGGTTGAAAGATTTTCGCTGATGGTATATTTCCATTGCACATAAGGCTGTATCATAAAATGAAACTCCCTATGGGCATTTAAGGTAGTATCCCAGTAAAAATAAGTGAGCCCCGGGTTATAAGCGGGTTCCTCTAAAATGCGGTAATTATAATTGGGTTGCAGCATTTCAGTAGTAATGCCATACCTGATAGCACTACGTGCACTTATTTTATTATTGCGCATCCACGAAAGTGTATAGCGCAGGGAAGCAAAAGTATAGTCCTCTTTATGATAGGTGGTGTCAATAACGTAATTGCCCGTAACCGGGTCAACATGCCTGATAATACGTGTAAAATTATCGTGCCCATATTGCGTTGAAACAGCCACCGATACCTTTGAGTATTCGTGGCTGCTGATACGATGCAGATACGTTAAACCTGCAACTCCCATACCCGACCTGTAATATTCGTCCTGATCTGTACTTGCGTATATATCCTGCCCGCCCGGCCGCTTTACAGTACTGGTAATAAAATTAATCATGGCATATCCCCCAATGCCAAACATGGAAAGGTTATCGCCGTTTTTGAAGGGAAAGTTAAGCTTAAACTGAAAGTCCTGGTATTTCGGAATAGCCGTTGTACCTATATCGATACCCATTTTAACCAATGCCTCAAGCGTGGCATACCGGGCATTAAAAATATACGAAGCTTTGGTGTCTTTCCCCAATGGGCCCTCGCCAAAAATTTCAGCACCCAATGCTCCAACCTGCATGGTAAACTCGCTGCGTTCATTGTTTCCGTTTTTCATGCGTATATCAAATACGCCGGCAATAGCATCACCGTATTCCGCAGGAAAAGCGCCGGTATAGAAGTCAGAATTAGTTAGCATCCGGTCGGTTAAAATTGCTACGCTTCCGGCCGACTGACCTTCGGCAGCAAAATGATTAGGATTTGGCACAACCACATTGTCAACCCGGTATAAAATACCGAAAGGTGAGTTACCACGTACGACCAACTGGTTTTGAGAATCGTCAGAGCCCGAAACCCCGGCATAATTAGATGCCATACGCGCAGGGTCGCCGCGTGAACCGGCATAGCGTTCAGTTTCCTCCGGCGAAAAGGTTCGTACACTCAATTGCGCCATTTCATTGATACTCTCCCCTTTTTTCATACCTGAAATAACAACCTCACCCTTAGTCTCAATGGCCGACTCCATTTCTATATTCATCACCATCTCCTTACCCGAATTGACCAGGATATTAGGCTGATAAACCTTCTTGTAACTAACATACGAAGCACTAAAATTAACACGCCCTACAGGCACTTTCTCCAGCCTGAAATTACCATGAGCGTCACTGCTTGAACCGCAAATAACTCCGGAGTCTTTTGAAACAAAAACGGTAACACCCTCAATGGGTTGATTAGATTCCTTATCAATAATAGTGCCCCGTATGGTCTGGCTGATTTGCTGCGACCGGAGTGGAGAACAAAAACTAATAACAACGAAAACAATTAGGTATAAATGCTTCATAGGCCAATACACTGTTCGCTTTAACAACCGGTTATTCGGTTATTTTCTTAACCCCATCAACAAAATAATCAGTTTCACCTTCCCAAACCATATTCTTCAATACTTGCCTGTAATGAAGCGATACTCTTCTGCCTTCCATGTTCATTAAAGAATCTGCTACAGTCTGGTTAGTGACCGAGAACAACCAAATCTGGTTCGCCTGTGCCGTGCCGGGAATATTACCCATGCCGCCCACGTTAAGCTCCCCTTCATATGTTTTAAAGATATATCCTTTTTTCGAAAACTTTATCAACACCCCGGCGCGGTTGCCTTCACTATAAGTAAAGTTGCTGATTAGCAGGGTTATTACCACCACAACTACCAGAATCAATACCAGAATTAGTCCCCACTTGCGTAGCTTCGATTTACCTTCATTACTCATTGCCATAGTCTTAATATTTTGTTTACAAGATAAAACAAAACTATTATTCAGATAAGCCCAAATTACCAACCCGGTGTTTATTCACATCACAACACAAAAAAAGCGGCCCCCGTTACTGAGCCGCTTTTGCAAAACCGAAATCTTAAGCTGTCCGTTATTTAAGTAGTGTTAATGAGCCTTTATATTCTTTACGCGAACCATCATTAAATACCATACTGGCTACGTAAACATACACCCCCGTAGGTGCCGGCTGCCCTTTGTAAGCGCCAAACCATTCAAAATTAGGATCGTTAGATTCATAAACTTTCTCGCCCCACCTGTCAAAAACAACCATATCGAAATAATTAATATTGCTCAAATCACCATATATTTTAAACTGGTCGTTTACACCATCATCATTGGGGGTAAATACATTCGGAATAAAAATGGTAGTACCGGTTATTACATCCACTGTTATTGTGTCAACAGCCTTACAACCATTCGCATCCGTAACGTTGACCGTAAATAGAGTTGTTTGCGGCGGAACAGCCTCCGTACTCGCACAGGTGCCGCATGAAACATAGTTTACCGGGCCCCAACTATAAGCATTACCATGGTCGGGAGTAGAAGTTGCTGAAAGTTGAATTGCTCCGCCATTTGTTACATTGGATGAAGCGCTGGCATGAACACTTAATTCATAACTGGCGGCAATCGAAGCACCGGTTTCAACTGAACAGCCTTTCGCATCGGTAACGGTTACTTCATAAGCCCCACTTGCTAAATCAGTCGCAATAGATGAAGACTGTCCGTTACTCCAAACATAGTTATAGGGTAAAGTGCCTCCGCTTACCACGACACTAACACTTCCGTTATTTACCCCGGTGCATGATGCATTCTGAGCAGTTGAAATCGCGACGAGCGGCACCGATGGTAAAATATTAAAAGTACTGGTGATGGTGCACCCGTTGTTATCATTTACCGTCACAGCATAGCTCCCCGACGATAGACTATCAATTACAGCCGTTTTTTCATTAGAAGAAGACCAGTTGTAAAGATAAGGTGGAGTTCCACCAGCTGTAGTTAATGAAATGGAGCCATCGTTTTGCCCGGAGCATCCGACATTACTGATGTTGGATGAAATAACCATTTGCGCAGGCTGGGTAACAATTATGTTATTCAGCGCAGTGCAATTTCCTGCATCAGTAACAATAACATGATAATTACCTGCAGTGAGACCTGCCATGTTCTGATTTGTGCTTCCGTTATTCCAGGCATAGGTATACGCCGGTGTTCCACCGGTAACCAATAGATGCACCGAACCATTATTCATGCCAAAACAAGTAACCGGAACCACCGTCGGTGAAATTGTTATAGCCGGGGGTTGGGAAACATTTGTGTTCGAAGAAACACTGCATCCATTTGCGTCCGATATTACTACGCTGTAGTTGTTCGCGACAACTTCACTAATCCCACTAGCCGTAGAGGCATTGCTCCAGCGATAATTGTATGGCTGGGTTCCACCGGTAACATTGGCACTGATACCTCCATCCGCATCACCAAAACAATGTTCGTTGGTTGTAACCAGATTAACGTTCATGGCAGGTATTGCAGCAACGCTGATACTTGTGCTTTGCGAACAATGATGTTGGTCAGTAACAGTAACCTGATAGCTGCCCGCAGATAAATTGATTCTGTTTTGTAAGTTGCTACCATCCTGCCACAAATAAGTGTAAGGTGCCGTTCCGCCCGCAACATTCAGGTCGATTAATCCCGGTTTAGCGGCGCATGCATAGTTGGTCTGAGATGATGTAACCGACAGAACACCAGGTTGTGTGATATTAGCTGAAGCCACCGCAGAACACAAATTGGCGTCTTTCACCGTTACTCCGTAAACACCTGCACCCAAATGACTAATTTGCTGCGAGGTGGCCAGGTTGCTCCATGCGTATGAATAAGCACCCGTTCCGCCGCTTACCTGCAGATTAACCGAGCCATCATTATTTCCGTTACATGACACGTTCACGGCTGTTGTTTGAACTGCAAGCGCTGAAGGTTGCGTAATGTTAACCGATGAAAGAACACTGCAATTCTGTGCATCCTTTACAGTAACTGAATAATTCCCTGCCCCAAGGTTATTGATATTAGCGGCCGTAGAGCCATTACTCCAATCATAAAAATAGCCGGGTGTTCCACCGGTTACGGCAATGGTAATAGCACCCGTGCTACCACCATTGCAGCTTAAATCAGTGCCATTAAGTGCTACCTGAAGTTGCGAAGGTTGCGTAATCGAATTACTTATTGAAACCGAACAGGCATTAGCATCTTTAACCGTTACACTATAATTACCTGCAACAACATTATTTATGTTCTGACCGCTTGAGCCATTACTCCAGCTATATTGGTAGAGGCCTGTTCCACCGGTAGTAGTAGTCTGAATACTTCCGGCAGCGCCGCCAAAACAACCTACATTCGTAACCGACGGCGTAACCATAATAGCTGAAGGCTGACTTACAATTGCCGATGCAGAAGTATTACAATTGTTGGCGTCTGTTACGGTTACATCATAAACACCTGAAGGGATTCCGGATAAAGTCGCTGTGGTTTGTCCACCCGACCAATGATAAACATAGCCGCCCGCACCTCCGCTAACTGTGGCTTGCGCCCCGCCGGTTGACTGCCCAAAACATAGCTCGTTTATCGTGGTTACATTCAATAGCAAAGAATTTATTTGAGTAATACTGATAGCAGTTGAAACCGAACAAGCATTGGCGTCACTAACAGTTACATAATAATTGCCTTCGGCCAACTGACCCACCTGGGCCGTTGTTTGTCCCCCGCTCCAACTGTAACTATATGCACCTGCTCCCCCAACGGCGGAAACATCTGCAGTTCCGGTGTTTCCGCCGTTGCAGGTAACATCGGTTTGGCTTGTGGTAACGTTTATTTGAAGCGGTTGAGTTACAGTTTCGGTAAAAACAGCGGAGCAGTTCATAGCATCGTCTACAGTTAAACTATAATTACCGGCACCAAGTTGCGTAATATTCCCAGTCGTAGCACCGTTATTCCAGTGATAAGCAAACCCGCCATTTCCACCACTAGCCGATGCAAGAATTGAGCCGTTATTACCGCCAAAACAGGTTACCACACTAACCGAGGCTGCCAAGGTAATTTGATTAGGCTGAGCTATCGAAACACTATTTGAAATGGTACAACCGTTCGCATCAGAGACACTTAACTGATAAGTGCCGGCTGCAACCGCCGATAGGTTCTGGGTGGTAGCCCCATTACTCCAATGATAATTGTATGCTGGCAAACCTCCGGTAATATGCATAATTGCGCCTCCGTTTAAACCACCGAAACAACTGGCATCTGTAACGTTTGAAGTAACTGACAATTGAGCCGGTTGCGTAACAACCACCGAAGTTGTTGCTGTACAAGCATGCGAGTCGGTAACAGTTAAGGAATAATTTCCCGCACCAATGCCAGTAAGGTTGCCAGACGTTGCACCATTACTCCACGTATAAGTATAACCGATCGCCCCACCCGTAACATTCAGGCTAATGGCTCCATTTGTTTCTCCGAAGCAGGTTACGTTTGTGGCAGTCGAACTCAGCGTTAGCACCGTCGGTTGTGTAATAGTGATCGTTTCAGTTGCATTGCATCCGTTGGCATCGGTCACGCTTACAATATAATTGCCCGGTGCAAGGCCGGTTTTATTGGCTACTGTAGTACCATCAGGCCATCTGTAACTGTATGGAGCAGTACCACCAGTAGCGCTTAATTGCACTATTGCATCGCTGCCTCCATGGCACGATACATTTGTTTGGGTGGAAGCGAGTACCAGCACTGCAGGCTCAGATACCGAAGACGTATTAGCTACCGAGCAGCCCGCACTATCGGTTACTGTTACCGAGTAGTTACCCGAAATAACATTTGTGCGGTTTTGAGTAGTTATTCCTCCACCCCAGTTATAACTGTAAGGGGCAGTGCCGCCATTAGCCAAAATATGAATTGCTCCCGTGGCTGAACCAAAACAGGTTGCCGGTGTTGATGTTGAACTAACTGACAGCAAAGCAGGTTCATTCACAACCGCGGTTAAGCTGCTTGAGCATCCAACATGGTCGGTAACCGTTATGGTATAGTTGCCAGCCGCTAAATTATTAACGTGCGATGTAGTATTTCCATTTGTCCAGTTATAGGCATATGGATTTGTTCCGCCTGTCGCTGTGGCAACCACGGCTCCATTGCTCAATCCAAAACAAGTAGCGTTTGTAACAACTGTTGAAAGGCTCAGGGATGAAGCTTCATTAACCGAAGTGGTATTGACGGCTGTGCAACCGGCATTATCAGTAACTGTTACGGTGTAATTGCCAGCCATCAAATTATTCCTGTTTTGCGTAATAACTCCACCACCCCAGTTAAAACCATAAGGAGCCGTACCACCGCTAACATTTAAAATGATGGTTCCGTTATTTCCTCCATTACAGGCCACACTGGTGGCGGTAGAAGTAATACTAATAGCGCTGGGCGTGGTTAAAGTTGTAGAGGCGTGGCTCGTACATCCCATGTTATCGGTTACCGTAACGGTATAGCTGCCGCTGGATAATCCCGTACGATCCTGAACAGTAATTCCCCCGCCCCAATTGAAACTATATGGAGCTGTTCCACCGCTGGCATTTATATTGATAGTACCATTGCTACCTCCAAAACAAGAGGGGTTAACCGGACTTGCTACCGTTATAAGTTGTGTAGGCTGACTAATAGTTGCACTGGCGGTAGCCGTACATCCATGATTATCCGTTATGGTTACATCATAGTTGCCGGCAAATAGTTTGACCCGCGTTTGCGAATCGACCCCATCATTCCAGGCATAACTAAATGGGGAATAGCCACCGGTAACGCTTAAATCAATAGAACCAGTATTATTCCCAAAGCATGAATCGTTCACTACAGTTGTAACAGGTGTAATAAGCGCGGGCTGAGTGACCGAGTAAACATTACTGGCTTTACAACCTGAACTATCAGTTATGGTTACCACATAATTTCCGACTGCCAAATTGCTGATGGTTGCTGTGGTAGAACCGTTACCCCATTTATAATTATAGGGTGGTGCACCGTTAATCGGGTTCAACGATAATGAGCCGGTATGAAGGCCAAAACAACTAACATCAACCACGGTAGAGTTGACCGTAATTGGAAAAGGTGGACCATTGATAGTGCAGGTTTTGGCTGCAGTGCATGAATTGGCATCAGTAACAGTGACGGTATAATTACCTGCAACTAACGAATCGATATCGGCCGTTGAATCAGCGTTACTCCAGATATATGAATATGGCCCAACGCCATTGTTAACTGAAATATTGAGCGTACCATCATCATTGCCATAGCATACAATGTTAGTTTGCGAAGAAATCAGTGTCATAGGCACATAAGCAGCAATATTTGCACTTACACTACCCGTACATCCGTGCGAATCAGTTACCGTAACATCATAGGTCCCCGAAGGCACATTCATTCTGTCGGCCGACACAATCCCTCCGCCCCATGAATAGCTATAAGGACTGGTTCCACCTGCAACATGGGTAATAACCGAACCGGTAGGCCCTCCGCTACAGGTAACTGGTGTGGTTGTCGTAGTAACATCAACCTGCGATGGCTGAGATACCAGTGTTGTTTGCGATACCGTACATCCCTTGTTATCTGTAACGGTTACCCTATAGCTTCCCGAATCCAGAACCAGAGCGTCTGAGGCATTGTCTCCATTGCTCCAGGCATAAGAATAAGGAGAATTGCCCCCACTTACCGTGGTTGTTATAGCCCCGTTATCACTGTCATAACAGGTTAACGGAAACGCATGCATAGTAAGACTGATTTGCGCCGGTTGTGTGAGGATGACACTAGCCGAAGCCGTGCAACCGGTGCTGGATGTCGCTGTTACGTTGTATGTACCGGCCGCAAGCCCGGTTCTGTTGGCTGTTGTAGGCCCGTCACCCCATACATATGTGTAAGGACCCGAACTTCCAACCGGGGTAGTATTAATAGTGCCGTTTGTACCATTAAAACAAGTTGGATGCACCTGGCTGGTGTTAATGCTCAAACTGCCGGGCAATTGCGATACCATTCCAGCCGCTGTGGCAGTACATCCTATGGCATCAGTAACTGTAAGGTCGTAGTTGCCGGTAGTAAGCCCGGTTCTGTTTTGGGTAGTGGTGCCATCGTTCCAGTTGTATTGATATACCGGATTGCCAAATTGTACCGTTACATTGATGGCTCCGTTATTATTGCCGGAGCTACAGCTAACATCAGTAATACTCATTGTAATACCTATTCCCGGTGGTTGGGTAACATTAGCGGAATCGGTGATTAAACAACCGTTGGCATCAGTAACAGTTACATAATAAACCTGGGCGAAAAGGTTTGCGAGGTTTTGGGTGGTTGCTCCATTGCTCCACGAAAACGAGTAAGGCGAAGTTCCGCCAGAAACCGAAAGGTTAACCGCGCCTATCTGTTGTCCACCACAGTTTTCATCAGTAATTGTTTTTGTTATGTTGATTGCAGGCGGTTGAGTTACGGTAAAAGAATAGATGCTGGTGTCGCCAACATTGTCTTTTACTGTTACCGAGTAAGTTCCGGCAACCAGCCCGCTTTGGTTTTGTATAGTTGAGCCATTGCTCCAGTGGTAAGTATATGGCGCAGTGCCCCCCATTGGGTTAATACTGATAGCCCCTGTATTTTCGCCGTTACAAGGTATAACAGTTATCGCTTCTGTCACTAAAATGTGAGTTGAAGCCTGTGTATACAATGCAACCGATAAAAAGAGTGTAAGTAACGTTACAACTCGTATTATTCTTTTCATTTCGGTAATGCCCTTTAAAAGCATAAGCAGAATCAATTAATTCCACTTAATCAACATACTTTACGGAAATACGCTGATATAGTTGCATGAAACAAAGCCCGCCTTAAGTTTCATGGTTGTATAACAAAGTACCGCTTGTAGAAACTGCCTGTGGTAATTCAAAACAACAAACCATTAATTGGTAGCAACTTGCAGAATACCACAGGGTTTGCAGCTAATATCAAAATAGCTATCATTGTTCCACGTTTCGTCTGCCTTATTTTTTCATAGTTTCATATTCAACCTTCAAAAAAAACATGCACTCTTTGTCAGTCCTCAGCGCTCTTTATAACGAAAAATTCGGCGTAGATAATTTTCGTCAAAATCCCGAAGGGCTTTATAAGCCGGTTAATCATATCATGAACATTCCCGGCAAAAGGATAAGGCCACTTTTACTGCTCATGGGTTGCGAAATGTTTGGAGGTGATGTAAAAAATGCGCTGAATCCGGCTTTCGCTGTAGAAGTGTTTCATAATTTCACCCTCGTTCATGATGACATTATGGACAACGCCGATATCCGGAGGGGTGTACCTACCGTGCACAAGTTATATGGCACAAACGCAGGTATATTAGCGGGCGATGTAATGTTGGCATATGCTTACAGGTACCTAACTGATGTACCTGCACAGTATATAGCCCCGCTTATCACCGTTTTCAATAAAACTGCTATCGAAATTTTCGAAGGCCAGCAGATGGATATGGATTTCGAGAATCGGACTGATGTTACGGAAACCGAGTATCTGAAAATGATAGAACTTAAAACGTCGGTACTTTTAGGCTGCTGCCTGCACCTGGGTTCCATTTTAGGAAATGCAGGTGAAACTGATCAAAAGCTGATTTACGAATTCGGATTAAAACTAGGGCTTTCGTTTCAGATTAAAGACGACTACCTGGATACTTTTGGAGAAGCCGCAAAGGTAGGCAAAAGAATAGGCGGCGATATTGTGCAGAACAAGAAGACCATTTTATATATTAATGCCTGGAATAATGCCAGCATAACTCAAAAAGAACAGTTTACCCGGCTACTGACTGAATCTGACGAAGAGAAAAAAATTACTGAAGTAAAAGCGCTGTTTGAACTTACCGGTGCCCGTCAACAAGCGCTCAACAAGGCCGATGAAATGTATAAACTCGCGTTACAATCATTAGAAAAGGTTTCGCTAAACACTGAAGCCAAAAAGTCACTGGTTGAAATGGCACAGAAAATCAACAACCGCGAGTTTTAATCCGGGTATATTTCATTTATTTTTTCCAGCAGCCAGCTTTTATCAGCTACGTTATTGGTTGAAACTATATCCTGTTTTAATTTTTTGAGCTTCCCCTTGTCTCTAACATCCGCCCGGTAAATACGCAAAGCATAGTTAAGCAGGTTCATGTAATTAGTTTTTTGCTGCAACGTAATTAACCGCTTGCGGCGAAGCATTATCCTAAAACTATCTTTTAATGAATAAAGCGGCTGCCATTCGCCCAACTCATAATAGGTTTTCAGCAACGTGGTTTTGGCATCAAGTTGGTAAAAGATATCGTTGTACTGAACCTCTTGCAGCAGCACCAAAACCTGGTCATATTTTTTTATGGCGAAGTAATACCGGGCCATATTAAAGGTGAAGGCATTCTTCCTGTCCTCTTTAGGCAACTTTGATTTGTATTGCTGCAAAAATTTCTCAACCCATTTAAAATCCTTTACTCTCAGGGCAGTGGTGACAATGTTTTTATAATCCCATTGAGATAATTGTCCCTCATTTAATAATACATCATTTCCGAGGGCCTGCTTATACAAAAACAATATCTCGCTCAGGTATTCGCTTTTTCCAAAGTTGATTTGATTGATGCAATAGTTCATAGCAAATACGTACATATTCTTCACCTCATCTAAATGGAAAACATTTTGATGAGTAACAATAAGTTCTTTCAACCGCGTAAAGTACTTCCCACTGTCTTCTGCTGTATATGACAGTATAATACAGCGGTATATTTCAATAGCCGGAACATTAGACTCCTGATTAATCTCCAGATATTTCAAAATCTCATCCAATAAAAGAATTTCACCACCTACCGTAAGAAAGTTTTTGTAATGAAGCATAGCGGCACAATACTTCAGCTTTTCAACAAAGTAGTAAGTGTCGAGCGATAACATAACTTCTTCCAGGTTTTTCTCGGCAGAGCGCAATTCCTTGTTCTCCAAAAAAAGGTTCTTTTGCTGGTGTAACAAAAAACCAGTGTAGTAAAACCCCGCATCATGCAACTCTTGTTGCTGGTGCTTTTTGAAGGCCATGCTCATTAACTCAGGAATATGCTTATCCAGTTTCCTGGCGGTCATTATTTCCAACTGCCACGCTTGTTGTAAAGTTTTTTGTTCCTGGAAACGGTCGATAACCAAAAAGTGTTCAATTTTTTTTACCGTATCAGATAGCAGTCTGATAAATTTCAAGTGGTTGAATTTAGCGTTGCCAAACACCTTTTTCCAAACTTCTTTTTCGCCTAATAAATCAAGCGTGTTTGCTTTTGCAAAAGGCAGAAATACATCGGTAAACACTCTCAATCGCTCGTCTTCATTATATAAGGGCGAGTAAATGTATTTACGAAAGCGGTTTAACTCATAAACACTCATCCTGGAGGCATAATCAAAAAACTTAGTCTCTTTCACGGGATACGCTTTTCGAATTTAAGAACTTAGCGCTTTTGGGCACCTTTAAATTTAAAATAGTTCCGTATTCACGGTCTAAACATGCTCCAGTACTTTCTGCTAATGTAAGCCTATTTTTCAAAATAAATTTAAAAAAATGGTCGTATTTGACCTTAAAAATGTTCTTTTACTTAGTCCAACCAGCGCGTATTCTTGTATCGTCAAAGAATGTGTAAACAAATTTAACTACCTTAAATTTAGAAATATGCGCTCAAAAATTAATGTCACTGTTCTAATTTGTATGTTGCTGCTTACAGGTGGCAAAGCATTTGCTCAGTTAATCGCAACTGCTGGTAGTAACAGCACCATTTGTGCCGGCAGTTCCGTCACTTTGGGCGGCAGTCCTACTGCCAGCGGCGGCACTGGCGCTTATAATTACCAATGGTCGCCAGTTATCGGTTTATCCTCAGCTGGTTTGCCCAATCCCCAGGCCACTCCTACTATCACCACCACATACACAGTTACAGTTACCGATGCCCTTGCCGCCACTGCTACTGCAAGTGTGACTGTAACTGTAAATCCTGCTGCTCAAATCGATTCATTGGTAGTAACCAATGATTCCTGTTCCGGTGCAAGTAACGGGAAACTATGTGTATACGCCTCAGGCGGAGGTGAACCCTATAATTATCAATGGACTGGTGGTGTATCAACTCAATGCTTGTCACAAGCCGGACCGGGAACATATGCTGTTTCCGTAACAAATTCCTTTAACTGTAGGGCTACCGCAACTGCAACCGTTACGCAACCATCACCCCTGGCTGTTAATTTTATTGAAACCGATGCAAGCTGCAATGGTCAGGCAAGTGGAGCATTAAGTGTTAGCGTTACCGGTGGCACAGCACCCTATGAATACAATTGGTGGAACGGCATTCAAATAACCCTGGTCACAAATCTGCTTGCAGGTGATTATGCTGTTACAATCACTGATGCGAATGGATGCACTTCAATTGACACTGGGATTGTAAATCAGCCCCCTTCCTTGCTGATAGATTCAATAGTCGTCGATAATGCCACTTGTGCGGGCAACAATGGTGCAGTTATTGTTTACCCATCGGGCGGTGTGCCACTCTACACATATACCTGGAACCCATTGGTTGGTAATTCACCAACAATAACGAATCTGGGCGCAGGTGTTTATTCTCTTACCTTAACCGATTCTCACGGTTGTTTCGTGACTGCCTCCGCAACTGTTAATGCAACAGGCCTGTTATATACATCAGGCAACATACATAACGCCACATGCTATGGCGATAGTAATGGTGAAATTGCATTAACCGTTTATAATGGTACCCCAGCCTACAACTTTGCCTGGTCAAATAGCGCCACTACAGATAGCTTGTCCAATTTACATCCGGGCAATTATTATGTAACGGTAACAGACTCGCATGGCTGCAGGGATTCTGCTTTATATATTGTCACCCAACCCGCTCCTTTAACTGACTCTGTAGGCATCTCCGGTTGTCAGGCCTATAGTATTGTTACAGGGGGCACGCCACCTTATAATTATTTGTGGAGTGATGGCGAAACAGGAGCTTTGATAGTAGTATTCGCTAACAACGTTTATTATGAAACCGTATCAGACGCGAATAATTGCATGGTCAGCGACTACCTTTCGACCGAATCTAATTATCCGTTTCATCTGCAGGTGCTTGAACCCGATTCAAACGCTGTGCCCGATTCAGTAGTACTGATCGTGCATGGTGGGACACCTCCTTTCGATGTTCAATGGACTAACAGCGGGCCACTGGATACGCTGACTGACAGCATTGGCATGCACGTGTATTATTCCGGTCAGGACTCATGGCTAACAGTGGTGGATTCAAACGGTTGCGGAGCCCAATATCGCGTGGATATCGGCTGCACAGACCAGTGTGTGTGGCCGGGTGATGCCAATTACGACGGTGTTGTCAATAATAATGATTTATTACCCATTGGCCTGGCTTACGATAGCGTCGGTTATTCGAGAGCCAGCGCTACTATCGCTTTCACCCCCCAGTATTGCGTAAACTGGCCTGACACCCTATTAGGTGGGGTTAATTACAAGCATGTTGACTGCAATGGCGACGGAGTCATTAACGCACTCGATACACAAGCCATAGTGCTCAATTACGGGCTTACACATCCACGTAGCGGTGGAACAGCGCAATGGAGGAGTAATACCCCTGCTTTATATATTACCATCTCACCTGACACGCTGATTGATGGCGAAACTGCCACCGCCACTTTGTCGTTAGGAGATTCTGCAATTCCGTGCTCCAACGTTTATGGCCTTGCATTTACTTACAATTTCGACCCTTTGGTGGTAGATACACAAAGTGTAAGCATTGATTTCGGAAATTCATGGCTGGCGGGTTCCGGTGACCATATTAATATCAGTAAAACATTTTATGGACCGGGCCAAGTTCAGGCTGCACTAACACGCATAGACCATACCACCCGCTCAGGGCAGGGACAGATTGGCACCATAAGTATGAAAATCACCACCGGTAATATTAACGGCAAAAACCTGCAATACTACCTGATGCAGAATTTTATCAGCAACCTGACAGTTATAGATAACATCGGAAATGTATTACCGTTTAACGAGGGCGCTGATAGTGCCCAGGTCGGCTTTATATCGGCTATAAAAACTACCGGCAACCCAATTCCCGACATCCATGTCTTCCCGAATCCGGCAACAGACCGGTTAAACATTACCAGTACTATCAATGATTTGGAAGAAATAACGATTATCGATTTAGCCGGACAACAGGTTTATCATCAAAATATGCAAGCCATGGCTAATACCAGTATTGACGTTTCGCGCTTTAGTGCGGGTGTTTACATGGTCAACCTAAAAGCATCCGGACAGCAATATCATTTGCGCTTTATAAAGGTTAGCGCTAATTAAGCAGAAGTCGCTTTGCTGATGCTGATAACAGGCCGCTCTCAAACCATTTTGAGGCGGCCTTCACCTTTTTTGGCGCCGAGTTTATAAGATTGGGGGCTGATTATGAAACATCCAGTACATGCCCAAATCAGCCACCGCCTTGGCGAAAGATTCAAACTGCACAGGTTTCACGATATAGCTATTTACGCCCAGTTTATAACTGGCTACGATGTCTTGTTCCTCTTTCGAAGAGGTTAACACCACAACCGGGATAGATTTAGTACGTTCATCTGCTTTTATTTGTTTCAGCACCTCCAACCCGTCCACTTTTGGAAGCTTTAGGTCAAGCAATATTACTTTTAGTGTAGTCGCCAAAGGCTGGCCTGCATATTTCTCACGTCCAAAGATAAAATCAAGTGCTTCAGCACCATCATCAACATGGTACAGGTTATTGGCCAAATTATGTTTTTTTAAGCTTCTTATGGTTAGTTGTGCTTCGTGAGGGTTATCCTCAACAAGCAAAATATCAATATCGCGTGTGCCCATAACCGGGGGTTTAAAGTATTTAAAACTAGTGATTTATTATCATAAAACAAAATTATTTTTCATGCATGAGTTATTGTTCTATAAAGCAACAACAATAATTATGCCAATAAATTTTTAACGAGGTGTTCTCCTAACGGAAATCCGTATTCCTTTTGTCCTGATACATATTGTTACGTTGTAGAATAATACGACCAAAAAGCCTCTATTTCAAATTATTATCAAAATACCCTGTAAACTTTTCAGATAATTAAAAACATAATGTGACAATTAATAAGATTTTTTTTTTCGCACTCCCCCTCTCAAAACGCATTATTCCAGTATTGTAGACATTTAATTTTAATATTTTATTTTAATTTATACTAATTTAAAAACAAGGACGTTGTTCCATACGACAACCATACTGCCGAATAACTTATAAATATTTGAATAAGTTAATTTACAAGTTTATGACCGACGCAGAGTTCCTTTTAGCCTTAGGCAGAAGAATAAAAAGAATCAGAACCCTGAAAAACATAACTCAATTTAAGCTTGCGGCCCTCTGCGATTTTGAAAAGGCCAGCATGTCCAGAATTGAGTCAGGGAAGACCAACACAACGGTACTAACATTGCGTAAAATAAGCAAGGCACTGGACATCCCTGTCGGGGACCTCTTTATTGACTAACAGAGCTTATTTCTCGTCAGGCTTTGGAACCACTTTAATGTCTTTATCTTCAGGTTGTATTGAATTCAAATTCAGTTTGGCAGAAACAATTCTGAAAGTGGTTCTTCTGTTTTTCTGATGCTCTTCCTCACTACAGGGAACTCCGGTACCGCAGTTATTAATCAGCATTGTTTTTCCATACCCTTTTGCCACCAGGCGGTCCGCAGGAATTCCTTTTTCAACAAGGTAATCAACCGCACTTTGCGCACGAGCTTGCGATAGTTTGTTGTTGTATTCATCACTGCCACGGCTATCGGTATGAGACCCCAACTCGACGGTCAGGTCAGGGTTTTCATGAAAAAACACGAGAATCGAGTCAAGAACCAATTTCGATTCAGGGCGAAGAGTGGCTTTGTCATAGTCGTAATAAATATTGGGGATAACAATCATTTTGGTAGGGAACACCTTTTCCAGCTCAATCTGCATGTGCAGGGTAATAATGGTGCTGTCCTGGTTCCGCTTCCCTTTAGTACTGGTATAATCGCTTTTGGTAAAGTAATCGGCTCCCTTACCTGCTGTTACTTTATAATCCGTTTCACTATTTAAACGGAAAACAAATCTACCAATGCTGTCGCTGGTGGTGGTTGCTATTACCTTATCCTCCGTATTTTTCAAATCCACTTTTGCCCTGGGCAGATACTTTAATCCCAGAACCTTACTGTCTGGGTCATCGGGCTTTTCGTAGTTCTTTTCAACTGTGGTGCCCCGAAGCACAAAAATATTAACCCACTTTTCTTCAAACCTGTATATATCATCGCCTCCCTTTCCACCCGGCCGGTTAGACGAAAAATAGCCGGAATATAAAATACTGTCGTTGGCATCTCTTGGCTTGTATTTATCTATTCTAAAAGCGTAATCATCAGCCCCGCTGTTTATTGGAGCCTGAAGATTGGTAGGGTCTTTAAAACCGGTTTTGGTTTTCGTAGCTTTAAAAATGTCAAGCCCGCCCATACCGGGTAACCCATTTGACGAGAAATATAAATTTCCGTGGTCATCAAGCCAGGGAAAGCGCTCACTGCCCGGGGTATTGATGGTGCCGCCCAAATTTTTGGGAGAGCCCCACCCGGT
>Ga0316217_10002381_pt1 | contig 22712 bp, 16 predicted proteins | sample 1anoAmetaG_FD_203633 | JGI IMG/M metagenome (GOLD analysis project Ga0316217, IMG submission 203633) | Freshwater microbial communities from Trout Bog Lake, Wisconsin, USA - 1anoA | ecosystem: Environmental > Aquatic > Freshwater > Lake > Hypolimnion/Profundal zone | place: USA: Wisconsin...
CCTGGCCCGGGCCCTGGGCGATCTGCTCGTGGTCGGCAAATCCGGCGACGAGCCGCTGTTCGTCCCGGCCGAGGCCGCGGTCCTGGCCAGGGCCATGGCCGATGCCCTCACCCAGGCCCAGCCCGGCGAAGACCTGGTGCTGGTGAGCAGCGCGAACCGGGGCCCGGGCTTCTTCAACGCCAGCCTGGGCGTGACCGCCAGGGCCTTCGCCCGGAACGGCCAACTCAACCTCATCGTCAAGGACGCCCGGCTCGAGTTCCTGTACAAGTATGGGCTGGACAGCCGGATGCCCGAGTTCGACTACGGCTCCCGGAAGGCGGCCGGCGCAGTGGTCCTGAAGGCGCCGGGCGCGGAACTGCGCCGGCCGGACTGGGTCATCCTGCCGGCCGCGGCCCTGGCTCCCGCCGCGGCCGCGGCGCCGGTCCCGCCCCCCGCGGCCGCGCCGGTCCCCGCCCCAGCCGCGGCCGCCCCGCCGGCGCCGCCGGTCCCCGCGCCTTCCGTGGCGGTGGAGGAGCGGCTGCGCGACCTCAAGCGGTTCCGCGACCAGGGGCTGATCACCGAGGAGGAGTACGCCCAGAAGAAGCAGGAACTCCTGGAGGGTTTCATCAAGGGCGTGGGCGCCAACCCGGCGAATTGAGCGCCCCGGCGCTCAGATCGGTGTGGCGCTGCTCGCCCCCATGGGGGTGGTGATCAGGCCCGCCTGGAGGCCCTGGCGCGCAGCTTGCCGACGATGCCCGCCGGGAAGCGGTAGACGCTCAGGATGAACAGCAGCCCCAGCCACAGCAGCCAGCGGTCGGGCTGGACCAGATCACGCAGCACCGGCACCCCGGCGGCGGCGGTCCCGGCCAGCTTGAGCAGGTCCTGCAGGTAGTTTTCCACCATGAGGAACAGGGTGGCGCCGACCACGGCGCCGTACAGGGTGCCCATGCCGCCGATCACCACCATGAGCAGGATGGAGATCATGATCTCGAACGACAGCGAGGTGTCCGGGCCGTTGTAGCGCAGCCAGAGCGCGAGCATGGCGCCGGCCAGGGTCGCGAAGCCGGCCGACAGCACGTTGGAGCAGGTGCGGTAGACCACGATCCGGTAGCCCAGCGCCTCGGCCCGGAACGGGTTCTCGCGGATCGCCTGCAGCACCCGGCCGAACGGGGAGTTGACGATCCGCAGCATGAGCAGGAACAGCGCGACGGTGGCGGCGGCCAGCAGGTAGTAGGAGACCAGCCTGCCGTTCAGGGCCACGCCCAGGAACGGGTGCTCGGACAGGCTGAAGCCCGGGGTCAGCAGCTCCGGGACCTTGAAGCTCAGGCCGTCCTCGCCGCCGGTGAAATCCGAAAGCTGCGAGGCCAGGGTCTGGAAGGCGGTGGCCACCGCCAGGGTGATCATGGCGTAGAAGATCGCCTTCACCCGCAGGCTGAACAGCCCGATCACCAGCGACAGGCAGAGGGAGACCAGCAGCGCCCCGGCGACCCCGGCGGCCACCGCGGTCCAGGTCGGCCCCATGGCGGTCAGGGCGATGGCGACCCCGTAGGCGCCGATGCCGAAGAACATGGTGTGGGCGAAGGAGAAGATCCCGGTGTAGCCCAGCAGCAGGTCGAAGCTGGCCACCAGCACGATGAAGATGCAGATCTTGGCGGCGACGTTGAGGGCCTTGGCCCCGGGGAAGATGAAGGGCGCGAACAGGAGCCCGGCGGCGATGGCGATCAGCAGCACCACCAGGACCCGGCTGCGGGGCAGGTCGCCGGAGAGGATCATCGCTTCACCACCGGGTAGAGGCCCTGGGGACGCCAGGACAGGATGATCACCATCAGCAGGATGTTGGAGAACAGCGCCACCTTGGGCGCCAGGAAGCCGGTGTAGTTGGCGACCAGGCCCACCAGCATCGCCCCGGTGAAGCAGCCGCCGACCGAGCCCAGCCCGCCGATGATGATGACGGTGAAGAGGAGCACGTTGACCCCGGAACCGATCTGCGGGGTCACGGTCTGCTGGTAGAGCCCCCACATGACCCCGCCCAGTCCGGCCAGGGCCGAACCGGCCGCGAACACCCCCACGAACAGCCTGCTGATGCGGTAGCCCAGGCTCTCCACCATCTCCCGGTCCTGCACCCCGGCCCGGATCAGCAGGCCCACCTTGGTCCGGGCCAGCACCCAGTACAGGACCCCGAACACCACCAGGCCCAGGGCGACCGCGATCAGCCGGTACTTCTCCACCGCCGCCTCGCCCATTAGCAGCGAACCGCGGAAGGCCGCGGGCAGCGGCAGCGGGATGGCCTGGGGCCCCCAGATGCCCTTGATGATCTCCTCGCCGACGATCATCCCGCCCATGGTGATCATGATCTGCTTCAGGGGCTGGCCATAGGCCGGCCGGATGACCAGCCGCTCGAAGGCCAGGCCGACGGCCCCGGTCACCGCCATCGCCACCAGCATCGCCGGCAGCACCGCCCCCAGGTTCAGCAGCAGCCGGTCGCTTTCGCTCCATCCGGCCATCCGGCCCAGCACCGAAACCGCCAGGAAGGCGCCCAGGGTGATGAACACGCCGTGGCCGAAGTTGAGCACGTCCATAAGCCCGAACACCAGGGTGAGCCCGGAGGCCATGATGAAGATGATCATGCCCATGGCCAGCCCGGCGAAGGTGAGGGTGACCCAGGTGGCGAAGGAGCCGGTCAGCGGCAGCGCCACCAGCGCCAGGGCCGGCAGCAGCAGCAGCGGCAGCCGGTCCTGCCGGACTGTGGGCAGCGCGCCTGATGCCGGGGCGGCAGCGGCCTGGGCAGTCGGGGTGGCGGCGGTCATCGGCGCTCCTTGCTCATTGGTGGGAGGCCAGCGACAGTCCCAGCAGGCGCTGCTGCAGGGCCTCGTCCCCGGCCAGTTCGGCCATGGCGCCGGTGTGCACGATCCGGCCGCCGTCCATCACCGCCACCTGGTCGCCCAGCTGGCGCGCGAAGTTGAAGTTCTGCTCCACCAGCAGGATGGTGGTTTCGGTCCGCTTGAGTTCACGGAATGCCGCGATCATGTTCAGGATGATCGCCGGGGCCAGGCCCTTGCTCGGCTCGTCCACCAGCAGCAGCGTGCGCGGCTCGACGATGGCGCGCGCCACCGCCAGCATCTGCTTCTGGCCCCCGGACAGCAGTCCGGCCGGATGCTGCCAGAACTGCTTGAGGTGCGGGAACAGCCCGAAGATCCAGTCCAGCCGCGCGCGCTCGATGTCCCCGGCGCCGCGGGCGCCGCGGGCGGCCAGGAGCATGTTCTCGGCCACCGTGAGGTCGGAGAAGATGCCCATGTTCTCGGGCACGTAGGCGAGCCCGCGGCGGGCGATCTCCGGGGTGTCGAGGGCGCCGAGGTCCTCGCCCTGGAGCAGGACCCGGCCCGCGCTCGCCCGCCACAGGCCCATGATGGTGCGCAGGGTGGTGGTCTTGCCGGCGCCGTTGCGGCCGAGCAGGACGGTGACCCCGCCCTGGGCGACCTCCAGGTCGACCCCATGCAGGATGTGGTAGGCCCCGATCCGGGTGTGCACCCCGTCGAGCTTCAGCAGCGGCGCGTTCATGCCTTCACCTCGACGCCCAGGTAGGCTTCCTGGACCACCGGGGAGGCGATCACTTCGGCCGGCTCGCCGTCGGCCACCAGGGCGCCGTTGTGCAGCACCACGATCCGGTCGGCCAGTTCCCTGACCACGTCCATCTTGTGCTCCACCAGCAGGATGGTCTTGTCCTGGCGGGTCTTGAGGGCGCGGATCAGGTCCAGGATCACCGGCACCTCGTCCACGCTCATGCCGGCGGTGGGTTCGTCGAACATGAACACGTCCGGCTCCAGCGCCATCAGGATGGCCACCTCCAGCTTGCGCTGGTCGCCGTGGGGCAGGGCGCAGGCGGCCAGGTCGCGCTTGCCGGTGAGGGCCACGGTCTCCAGCACCTCCTCGGCCCGGCCGGTCAGTTCCCGGTGGCTGCTCCAGACGCTCCAGAGGTTGAGGCCCAGGCCGGCCCGGGACTGCACCGCCAGGCGGATGTTCTCCAGCACGGTCAGGTTCGGGAACAGGTTGGTGAGCTGGAACGCGCGGCCGATGCCGCGCCGGCTGCGCAGCGGGGCCGGGCAGCCGCTGAGGTCCTGGCCGTGCAGGAACACGCGCCCGGAACTGGGCTTGAGCTGGCCCGAGATCAGGTTGAAGTAGGTGGTCTTGCCCGCGCCGTTGGGGCCGACGATGGCGGTCAGCGTGCCGGAGGCGAAGCCGCAGGACACGGCGTCGACCGCCACGTGGCCGCCGAAGCGGATGGTGAGTTCTCGGGTTTCCAGGGCGAAAGCCATGACCACTCTTTTTGGGGGGAACGATTCAATGATGCGCTCATTCAACCCGGCCGCGCGCCGGTGCTTTGGGCGCGGGGCCGGATTTTTTGCTCTTTTCAGCGTTTATTGAGGATCGGGATGTCCATGTCGGAGATCTTGATCTCCCGCACCAGCTCCGGGATGGCCCAGGCCACATTGGGATCGACCTTGATCTTGAAGTGGTACATCACCTGCAGCGCCTGGTGGTCCTCCTTGCGGAACACCATCTTGCCCTTGGGGGTCTCGAACGACATGCCCTCCATGGTGGCGATCAGCTTTTCGGTGTTGGTGTTGCCGCCGGTCTTCTTGAGCGCCTCCACCACCGCCAGCCCGGCGGACATGCCGCCCGCGGTGAAGAAGTCGGGCGGCGTGTTGAACTTCTTGAAATGCTCCTCCACCAGCCACTTGTTGATGGGGTTCTTGGGGATGTCGTAGTAGTAGTAGGCCGAGCCCTCCATGCCGGGGAACGGCTTGTAGGCGGCCAGGGCCGGCAGGATGTTGCCGCCGGTGGCGATCTCGATGCCGTAGCGCTTGGGGTCCAGATCGGCGATCTTGAACGGGTTGCCGACCCCGGCCCAGTTGATGAAGATGATCTTGCGCCCCGGCTTGTCCTTGAGCGAATCGAACAGCCGCTGGGCCCCGGCGGTGAAGTCGGTGGTGCTGGCCGGCAGGTATTCCTCGTGCACCAGCTTGGCGTGCTTCAGGGCGCCCTTGAAGGCCTTGACGAAGTCTTTGCCGAAGGCGTAGTCCTGGGCCAGGGTGGCGATGTTGACCCCGTTCTTGTCCAGCGCCACCGCGTTGGAGATGGCGTCCTGGGACGAGTTGCGGCCGGTGCGGAAGATGTAGCGGTTCCACTTGTCGCCGGTGATGGAGTCGGCCACGGCCGGCTCCACCAGCAGGATCTTCTTGTACTCCTCGGCCACCGGCAGCATGGCCAGGGCCACGCCGGAACTGGTGGCGCCGATGGCGAGGTCGGCCTTGTCGTCGGCGAACGCGGAGGCCAGCAGCGACTTGCCCACGTCGGGCTTGCCCTGGTCGTCCTTTTCGAGCAGCACCAGCTTGTGGCCATTGACCATCATGGTGCCCTTGGTGGCGTAGTTCAGGCCCATCTCCAGGCCGGTCTGGGTCTGCTTGGCGTAGGCTTCGAGCGGTCCGGTCTTGTCGTAGACGTGGGCGATCTTGATGTCCTGGGCCGAGGCGAGCCCGGCGCACAGGGCGAGGGCCGCGAAGGTAAGGCAAATGCGTTTCATGGTGCCTCCTGGAGCTGGGTTGGGTTGGAGGCCGCGGCTAGAACCAGTAGTTCATGCAAACGCCGAACTGGCGCCAGCTCTCGCCGGTGGCGATCGCGCTGCCGCCGAAGGGGCTGTAGCCGGTGAGGAACGGCTGGTAGTATGCGTTGGCGTCGTTCTGGATCTTGGTGTAGTAGACGCCGACGAAGGCGCGCTGGGTCATGGCGTAGTCGTAGACCAGGTTCCACTGGTTGGCGCCGGTGTTGGTGAGTGAAGAGGTGTTGCCGGCCTTGGTGTAGGTGGCGTAGACCGCGTGATCGCCGAAGCTGTAGGAGGCGGGTATTTCGAAGACGGTCCGGGTGGCGTCGGAGAGCACGCCGGCGGTGCTGATGCCGTTGACCATGTCGGAGTGGTCAACCACCACGCCGACCTTGAAGCCCGCCACCTTGTAGGAGGCGCCCAGGCGATAGGCCTTCAGCTCGGTGTCGGCGGCATTGGCCGGCACGCCCTGGAACTTCTGGTCCAGGTAGCTGAACGAGGCGGAAATTCCGTGCCCATTGAAGAGCGCCTTGCCGTAGACGGTCTCTCCGCCTTCATAGGTGGAACCGCTGGTTGTATTGGTCGGCCAAACCGTGTTCTGGGCGCCGGCGGCGTTCTTGCTCCAAGCCAGGGAGAAATTCAGCAGGCTTTCGGCGTCCGGCTTGAACATGGGGGAATCGTAGCGGACCACGTTGCGCGAACGGGTGTTGCCCAGGATGTTCATGGTGCCAAGCGCCACCGCGCTGCCGGCCACGGCGCCCACCTGGTAGGTGGACAGCATGTTGAAGGTGGCCAGGCCGTTGGCGTCCCAGATCCGGTAGCTTTCACCGGGCTGCTCGAGGGCGGCGCCGAGATAGCCGGCGGAGATGGTGTCGGAATAGTAGAGGGTGCTCTTGCCGGCCGTGATGGTGCCGTACGGCGAGGAGACCCCGCCCCAGGTGTCGCCGTCGGCCCAGCCCGAGGCATCGTTGACTTTGAGCGGGGCATAGGCGGCAGGGGTGCCGCTGCCGGTGAGGATGCCATCGCCGGGCCGGACGTTGGCGGTGAACCGGCTCTCGACCCGCATGATCACGTTCCAGCCATCGGTGATCTTGGAGACGCTGGAAACGGTCAGCCGCGAGGTGTTGTCATCGAGATGGGTCTCGCTGGGCAGAACCCGGCCCGTGACGGCGTTGCCCTGGGTGATATCGGAGTTCTTCAGGCCCACGGCCAGCAGGCCGGAGACGGTGATGGCGGTTCCTCCGGTGACATTGATGGGTGCCATCTGGGCCGGCAGCGCCGTGGCGATCATCGATGCGGCGACGAGGGTGAACTTGATATTCATTTTGGCTCCTCTGCAGTGTTTTGGACCCGGTTGTCGAGACCCGCGATCCAGGGGTGGAAGTGAAGGGCGGTCCTGCTGAGCGCGCACGGCCCGGTGGCCGTGGTGGAAAGGTGAAGAAGCGGTTCCTTCAGGGCATGACGAAGGCCGCGGCGGCCTGGTTGTAGCCCACCCCGGATCCGACCAGCACCAGCCGGTCTCCGGAGTGCAGCCTGCCCTTGGCCATGGCGTCGTCCAGCGCCATGGGGATGCAGGCCGAGCCGGTGTAGCCCCATTCCTCCATGATGGTGTGGGTCCTGGCCATGGGCAGGCCGAGGTCGGCCATCACCAGTTCGATGGAGCCCTTGCGCACCTGGGTGAAGATGATGAAGTCGATGTCCGGGATCCCGAACCCGCAGCCCGAGGCCAGCTTGCGCACCAGCCGCGGCCAGCCTTCGTGGTTGATCTCGGGCGGGTAGCGCTCGGTCATGCGCACCTGGGTGCGGCCGGCCGCCACCGAGGCCGGGGTGGCGGGCTCATAGGTGCCGCCGGAATAGATGCCCCAGTGCTTGTGGTAGGAGCCCCCGGCCTGGGCGGCCGAGCCGATGAAGCCGGGCCGGTCCGAGGCCTTCAGCACGGCGGCCCCGGCGCCGTCGCCGTAGAAGAACACCAGCGGATCGTCGGGGGCGGCCAGCTTGTGCATGAGGTAGACCCCGACCACCAGCACCGTCCGGATCGAGCGGTTGGTGGCGATCCAGCCGGCCCCGCAGGCCAGGGCGGTGGGGAACGACGCGCAGGCGCAGCCCACGTCGAAGGTGCCGGCGTTCACCGCGCCCAGCTTGTGCTGCAGCACCACCGAGGTGGCCGGGGTGATGTAGTCGGGCGAATCGGTGCCGAGGATGATCAGGTCGACCTCTTCGGGTTTCACCCCGGCGCGTTCCAGGGCCTGCCGGGCGGCGGGCAGGGCCACGTCCGAGGTCGCCCAGTCCTCCGGGGCATACCACCGGCAGCGGATGCCCGAGGATTCCTCCATCTTGTCCACGAACTCCGGCAGGTGCCGGAAACGCTCCCGCAGCAGGTCGTTGTCCACCCGGATGGTGGGCAGGAAGCAGCCCGTCGAGGCGATCGTCGCGTATCTTTCCATGATGCCCCCCTCTCAAACAGTTACGGGACCCCACTGGATGACGGTGGAGGCCCAGACGAAACCGAGGCCGGCGCCCACGAACACGATCCGGGTCCCGTCCCGGATCCTGCCGTCCTTGAGCCCGAGTTCCAGGGACAGCACCTGGTCGTTCTGGCCGAGGTGCCCGTACTCGTCCAGGTAGGTGCTCTGTTCGGGCCGCAGGCCGAGCTCCGCCAGGACCGCGTCGTGGGCGCTGCGCTTGAAGTGGAGGATGGCCAGGTAGTCGATGCCGTCCGCCGGAAGGCCCGAACGGGACATGGCCTCGCGGATCACCGCATAGAAGTTCGGCATGGTGACCTCGCCGAGCTTCTGCTTGAAAGCGGGCTCGTCCGGCACCTCGAAGCGGGCTCGGGCCAGGTCGCCGGCGGCCGGCGGCCAGGCCCTGGAGCCCAGCGCGGGCACCACGCACATCTCCGACAGCGAGCCGTCGCCCCGGAAAGCCGAGGCCAGGACGGCGTTCCGGCCCGCGTCCTTCTTCAGCACGAGCGCCGAGCCGCCGGAGCCGATATCCAGCATGAACCGGGTCTCGGGCACCGACAGGTCGATGAGGTCGTTGTTGCGGTAGCCGGAGACCAGCAGGACGGTGTCGATCCCGGGATGGGTCAGCATGAGCGACTTGGCCACGTCCAGGGCGGCCATCATCGAGCCGCACATGGCCTCCATGTCGAAGCTCCAGGCGCGCACCGCCCCGATCCGGTCGGCCACGTACAGGCCCGCGAGCCAGCAGGGATAGTCCTTGTGCTGGGCGCCGCACCAGATCACCAGGTCCACGTCGGCGCCGGTCAGGCCGGCGTCGGCCAGGGCCCGGCGGGCGGCGGCCAGGCCCATGAACGCGGTGGTTTCTTCCGGCCCGGCCACCGGCTTGCGCTTCACCCCGAACTTCAGGGCGATGACGCCTTCGGGAATGCCGGTGGCCGCGGAGAGCTCCGCGGCGGTCATGCCGCTGGTGGGTAGCCAGGTACCGTGCCCGATGATGCCAATGTGCATTTCGGTTCCCTATAAGATCTGAATCGGTTCTCACTGGAATAAGCCCGCGCAAGGGGGGCGTCAAGCGCAAAATTTAAATAAAAAAAATCTTTTTAAAAAGTTAAACATAGTGAATGAGTCCTGTTCCTATGGGAATCGTCCATTTTTATTTGATTTTTTAAACATAAAGAACAATAACTGTCTTTGTTTCGGCTTGCCTGTGACTCGACCGGAGCCTATTCTTGGCTAAACACTGAATCAGGTCTCATTTCATCGGGTCAGGTCGAGCTGCGGTCCTGGGCCAAGGAGTCAAGCATGGTGAATCCAGCCCGAGGCAATCCGGAAACGGAGCAGCGCCTCGTGACAGCCGCGGTGGAGCTGTTCTCCCGCAAGTGGTACGGGACGGTGTCGGTGGCTGAGATCTGCCGCGCCGCCGGGCTTTCGAACGGGGTGTTCTACCGCTATTTCGACGGCAAGGAGACGCTCTTCAAGACCATCCTGGGCCAGGTCCTGGACCGGATCAGGACGGTGGTGGAACGGGTGGAGGCGGGCCCTGCGCGGGAGCGCCTCGGCCGCTACGCCGATCTGATCATCGGCTTTTCCGCGGACCATCCGGAACTGGTCTCGGTTTTCCGGGAAGGGCAGTACCGCTACCTGGAATACGAGCGCCGGCTGGTGGCCATCTACCTGCGCAGCCTCAGCTCGGTCCTGGGCCGGGAGATCGGGCTGGCGGAATACCTGTTCGCCCTGGGCGGGCTCCGGTTCTGCGCGATCACCTGGGGCTTCAAATACGCCCCCGCCCACCCCGACACCGCCCGGGCCATCGTCACCGGCGGGCTGTTCCGGGGCCTGGACTTCGATCCGGCCAAGGTGTTCGGCGGCACCGCCAGCCCGCTGCCGTTCGCCCTGGAGGAGGGGGCCCGGGACCGCCTGCTGCGCTCCGGACGCCGGCTGTTCGGGGAGAAGGGCTACTTCGAGACCAACATCCACGAGATCACCAGCGCCGCCCAGCTGTCGGTGGGGGCCTTCTACACCTATTTCGACTCCAAGGAAGCGTTCTACGCCGAGCTCATCGCCGCCGTCGGCCACGATGCGCGCGCCTTCATCTCGAGCAACCTGGCCGTTCCCGGGGCGGAGTTCAACGCCCTGGAATTCGAGCTGCGCGGGCTGTGGCTCTGGCTGGTCTACCTGGCCATCGACAAGAACTGCTACAACATCGTGCGCGAGGCGGAATTCATCCTGCCCGCGGCGGTGCGCGCCTACTACGAGGCGTTCGCCGCCGGCTACCGCAGGCGCCCGGACCCGCTCAGGGTCACGGCCACGGCGCCCGAACTGGACGAGGGCACCGCCATCGAATACCTCATGGGTCTCGCCCACTACTTCGGCATCGAGACCGCCTTCGACGAATCACCAAAGAACGCGCGGGCCCTCGTCGAGACCATCGGCGGCTACCTGGCCCGCGGCCTATCGGACTTCCTGAGCGAGGAGGAACTGGCATGAACCACCAGGACATCTACCGGAGCAGGCTGGTTACCGTGGATGAAGCGGTCGCCCACATCGGCAGCGACCAGGACGTGATCGTGGCCATGTGCGCCTCGGAGCCCCAGGCCTGCATGTCGCGCTTCCACATCGTCGCCGACCGGGTGGAGAACGTGCGGGTGTTCTCCTGCCTCACCCTGAAACCCTACGACTTCTACATGAAGCCGGAGATGCGGGGGCACTTCGAGCTGGCCAGCTGGTTCCACGCGCCCGGCTCCCGGGAGGCGCTGAAGCACGGCGCCGGCACCGTGACCTACGTGCCCAACATGCTGCACCGGGCGGCCAGCGACCGGATCCACGCGCACCGGCCGGAGATCTTCTTCGGCACCTGCACCCCGCCGGACAAGCACGGCTTCGTCTCCCTGTCGATCGGCCTCACCTACGAGAAGGACATCATCGAGGCGGCGCGCACGGTGGTGCTCGAGGTCAACCCCCGGCTGCCCCGGACCCTGGGCGACACCCAGCTGCACGTGTCCCAGGTGGACTACTTCGTCCTGAACGACCAGGAAGTGCCGTCCCTGCCGTCGCCGGACCCGTCGCCCACCGACCACGCCATCGGCGCCTACATCGCCGACCTGGTCCCGGACGGCGGCACCATCCAGCTGGGCATCGGCGGCATCCCCAACGCCGCCGCGCTGGCGCTCAAGGACAAGAAGGATCTGGGGGTGCACACCGAGATGCTGGTGGACTCCATGATGGAGCTCTACGAACAGGGCGTCATCACCAACGCCCGCAAGACGCTCAAGCCCGGCAAGTTCATCGCCACCTTCGCCATGGGTTCGCGCAGGCTGTACGACTGGCTGGACGACAATGTGGCGGTGGAGTTCGAGCGGGGCTGGTGGGTGAACGATCCCGCGGTGGTCCGGCAGAATTCCCGGATGGTCTCCATCAACACCTGCATCTCGGTGGATTTCACCGGGCAGGTGGCCAGCGAGTCGATCGGTCCCAACCAGTACTCCGGCACCGGCGGCCAGTCCGACACCGCCGAAGGCGCCGTGGGCGGCACCGACGGCCTGGGCAAGAGCATCATCGCCTGCTACAGCACGGCCAAGGGCGGCAAGGTCTCCACCATCGTGCCCATGCTGCCGGAAGGCTCGGCGGTGACCCTGCACCGGTCGCTGGTCGACCACGTGGTCACCGAGCACGGCGTGGCCCGGTTGCGCGGCCGCACGGTGCGGGAGCGGACCCGGGAGTTGATCAGCGTGGCCCACCCGGACTTCCGCGCCGAACTGGAGGCCCAGGCCAGGAAGCTCGGGTATCTCTAGTCGCCCTATTCGTTCGTGTCCCGGACTTCCGCACCGGGACGCACTCGAGGCAATCATCCTTGCTGGATGGATGAGACGGCGGAACTTGCCGGCAGGACCGTCACGTAGAGCCAGACACTGCCGCCAAGGGCCATCGCGACGGCCCCGGCGCTCATGAGGAAGCCGGCCGGATAGCCGAAGCCGCCGATGACCATGCCGGCCAGGGGGCCCGCCAGGAACAGGGAAAGGTCGGCGAAGGCGCTGTAGAGACCGATGACCGAGCCCCGCACCGAGGAGGGGAAGTGGTTGGTGGCTTCCACGCCGAGGGCCGGGAAGATGGGGGAGAAGCCGATCCCGGTCAAGGCGCAACCGAGGTAGGCCAGTTGCTGCGAGTGGCCCAGGCCAAGCAGGAGCAGTCCCGCCACCTCGATGGCGAAGGCGGCGATGGCGACCCGGAAACCGCCGAACCGGTTGATCGACCATTCGCACAGGAGGCGCGAGGCGACAAAGCAGAGCCCGTAGATCGTGAGCGAGAGAGCCGCGCCCTGCCAGCCCCGGTTGGCGAAATAGAGGGTGATGAAGGTGGCGATCACGCCGAAGCCGGTCCCCCCGAGGGCCAGTGCCAGACCGTAGGGGGTGACGCGCAGGAAAAGGCGCCCGCCCGGCATCCGCTTGCCGCTGAAGAGCGCCGTGGGAGCCATCCGGGTCGCGGCGATGAAGCTGATCATGCACAGGGCGAAGATGATGATGCCGACGGCCGTGAACCCCCAGCGGGAGGTGGCGAGGACACCGAGGGGGGCTCCGGCGGCGAGGGCCGCATAGGTGGCGACGCCGTTCCAGGAAATGACCCTGGCGGAGTGCTGGCCGCCGGTCATGCCGATGCCCCACAGGGTGGATCCGGTGGAGGTCAGGCTTTCGCCGGTGCCGAGGGCCAGGCGGCTGACGGCCAGCGTGCCGAGGTTGAGCCAGAGAGAGTGGCGCAGCAGGGCCGCCAGGGCCATGAGGGCGCCGCTGGCGGCGCAGGCGAGCATGCCGTAGCGGACGGTCTGCCGCGGTCCGATGGTGTCCGACAGCTGTCCGGCCCGGGGCCGGCTGGCGAAGGTGGCGATGTACTGGAGGCTGATCAGCAGTCCGGCGATGCCGGTGCCGATCCCCAGCTGGAGATGGAGGTAGGCCGGGAGGGTGGCCAGCGGGACGCCGATGCAGAAGTAGGCCACGAAGGTGAAGCCGATGGCGGAAAGGATGCGCAGGTTGACCTTGGGGTCGGTCTTGGGCTGGGGCATGGCGTTCCTTGGCTGGCGGAAACGATGACCAAGTCATTCGTTGAGATATCAGGCTAAATAATGCAGTTAATTTATATCTTTAAAACAGACCTGTGCGGAAATACTGTTTTTGTATGCGGCTCATACCATGACGAAATGCCGGAGTGCCGTGGGCGTTCCCATCCCGGGATGGACAATTCCGCTTCCCGGTGGTCTTGAGGAGGAGGGAAAATCCATACAGCGCAAAAGGAATCTCCCAACCAGGGCGATCCCGCCCAGACCCAAGCACACCAGACCCTCCGACCCTCGCAATCCCATCCCGCCTCCCGCAGAAGACCTGGCAGATGAAAGCATGGGGTATCTATGTTATTTAAATTAAAATTAATTCCTAATGGCGATCATTTGAACTCATCAATTATGGCCATGGCTGGTCCTTTTTTCATAGCTTCGTTGAATCTTGGATGGAAAAATTTCGATTGTCGAATTGAAGATATACGGGTCATAATTTGTCCCGAAAACCCATGATCTAAATCCTTCCTGCTTCGGTCGAGCCCTCATCCGATGCATGGGCGAAGTCTTCTTTGGCCGAGTGGTTGGAGTGAGGTGACTTTATGTCGAACATGGACTTGTTCGCCCGCACCCTGCGTCTGGTCCTGCGGGCGGCGCCGCTCGCGCTGGCCCTGCTGCTGGCAACCCCCGCCGCGGCCCAGAGCGGCTCCTATACCCTGACGTTCCTCCCCGCGTATCCGTGCGCCATCAACCAGGCCGGTGATGTGCTTGGAACCCAAGGATACAAGGCCTACCTCATCACTGGCGGCAAGACCATCACCATCCCCCCCCTCGCCGGCCAGACCCGCAGCGGCGGCATCAGCCTCAACGACCGCAGCCAGGCCCTCTGCCTTTCCATGGGAAGCACCACCACCAGCTACTTCATCTACGACTACAGCAAAGGCACCGCCCAGGCCACCTTCACCGAGATCCCCGGCATCGAGGCCTCGGCCAACACCCCGATCCACCTGAACAACGCGGGCGAGATCGTTGGCAACGCGGTGCTCAGCAACCCGGTGGATCCCCTGGCCCTCACCGCGTGGATCTACCTGGGCGGAATCTTCACCGATCTCGGCACCATGGGCTTCGACGAGGTTCAGCCGATGTTCGTCAACAACCTCGGGGTGGTGGTCGGCACGGTGATCACCTACGCCACCTATACCGGCTCGGACGGCGGGACCTACCAGTCCACCAATGGTGATACAGGGCAGGCCTTCGTCGCCACCGGCGGGAGCGCGAGCACCCTGACCGGGCTGGGCGGCACCGGCGACGCGGCGGTCTGCATCAACGACCACGGGGTGATCGCCGGCGCCAGCATGAATCCGGCCGGCGAGCGGCACGCGGTGATCTGGAACGGCGGCCTCCAGGATCTGGGTGTCCTTGGCGGCTACATGAGTTCCTACGGCATGATGTTCGCTTCCTACCCCGCCGCGATCAACAACCTCGGCCAGGTGGTCGGGTCGACCACGGTGAACAACAGCAGCGACACCGTGGCGTTCCTCTGCAGTCCCGGGACCGCGATGGTCAACCTCAACACCCTGATCAACAACAGCACGGTCAAGCTGTACGGCTGCCAGGGGATCAACGACGCCGGCCAGATCATCGGCAACTGCATCAACTACGGCGCCAACCAATACCTGGGTTTCCTGCTCACCCCGTACGGCAGCCTGCCGCCGATCAATCTGAAAGCCGTCCCGACCGGCAATGACGGCACCCTGATCAAGCTCACCTGGGACCATCCGAGCGGTCCGGTGGACGACTTTGAGATCCACCGGAAGACGCCCATGGGCAAGGAGGTGGTCCAGACCCTGTCCGGCGCCTCCCTGGCCACCGCGGACAATCCCCTGTCCTTCCAGATGACCGACACGGTGGACGAGGCCTACGGCACCTACACCTACTGGGCCCTGGCGATCACCGGCGGGGCCGCCTCACTGCCCTCGGGCACGTCCACCGCCTACCAGATCCAGGCCGGGATCGACCCGGCCCGCCCCACGGCCATCAAGGCCACCTTCACTCCCGATATCACCGCCGCCAGCGTCCACGAGGTCGCGTTGAAGCTGGGGTTCGACCATTTCAACTGGGTCCAGATCGTCACCTGGGAGCCGCCCTACGGTCTCCTGCACGGCTGGAATCCCAACAACGGCACCCCGGTCATGGGCGCCCTGCTGCAGGACCCGCACCTGGACCCGCCCATCGGCGGCTGCTACGAGTTCGGATGGATCGAGACCGATCCCAAGAATGTCGGCCCCAGCGACGCGCTGCCCTACTACTATGACGAGAACCCGAATCCCCCCAATCTCATACCTTGGTACATGGCGCCTGCCCACAAACTGAATCCGGGGGGCGATCTCGAGCACGGTGGCGGGGACCAGTCCAAAGCGCCGCAGATCCAGCTCTGGGACCAGCCGGAGGAGGACAAACTGCCCGACCCCGCGTCCGGGAAGGCCACGCCCACCGACTACATGGGGTTCTTCTCGACCCTGGTGGGCGTGACCACGGCCGAGGGCGCGCTCCCGACCGTCTACGTCCCGCTGGCATCGTTCGCCTGGTCCAGCAACTTCACGGGCAGCGCCGGCGGACCCTCGATCCGCTGGAGCTGGCCTGCGGTCGCGGGGGATGACACCGGCACCGGGGGGATCTTCAACCTCCAGCAGGTGGACGTCAATGCCATGCCCTACAGCGTCCGCCAGCTGCTGCTCCAGACCGGCGCCACCGGCGTCTCCGCGTTGCCGGGCAACGGGACCGTCCCGCCCACGACGGGGGCCGTGCTTTCCGGCCCCCATGGCCCCAGCGGCCATTTCACCGGGCCGGTGACCGTGACCCTGTTCCCCACCTCCCCGGCAGGGCCCGCCAATATCGCCAGCACCACCTGCAGCTTGGATTTCGCGGCGCCCGCCGCCTACACCGCCCCCTTCACCATTGCCGGCGACGGCTTACACAACCTCTACTATTCCAGCACGGACCTGGCCGGACTGGCGGAAGCGCAGAACACCCAGACCTTCTCCATCGACACGACCCCCCCGGCAAGCCGGGTCGCGGCCCTGCCCGCCAGCGAAAGCTCCGCCAGCTTCCCGGTCCAGTGGTCCGGTTCCGATGCGGTATCGGGCGTCGCGTCCTACGCACTCTACATATCGGATAATGGCGGACCTTTCACGGCCTACCTCACGGGCGCGAAGTCCACCTCCTGCACGTTCTCGAACGCCCAATCCGGTCACAGCTACGGATTCTTCAGCATCGCCACCGATGCCGCCGGCAATGTGGAACCGATGAAGACGGCGGCGGAGGCCACGACCCAGGTCGGTCCGGCCTCCACCCCGGTCCTGACGCTCGGCACCGGGGCATTGACCTTCAACGCCGCGGTGGGCGCCGGCAGCCCCGCCTCCCAGGGCATCACCATCACCAACGCCGGCGGCGGCGCCCTGGACTGGACCTCGGCCAGGAACCAGACCTGGCTGACCCTCGACAGCCTCGGCGGGACAGCCCCGGTGACCATCAACGCCTCGGTCAGCCCCTCCGGGCTCACTGCGGGAACCTACTGGGACACGATCACGGTCACGTCGCCAGGTGCCGCGGGTTCGCCGCAGACCATTGCAGTGACCTTCAACGTCCAGGACGTCCAGGTGGCCATCGGCCAGGGTGGAAGCGATTCAGCCACCGTCACCGCGGGTTCCGATGCGGTCTACAACCTTGCGGTGACCGGTGCTGGCGGCTATTCGGGACTGGCGGCGTTCACCTGCTCCGGTCTGCCGGCAGGGGCCACCTGCGGCTTCAATCCCGCCCAGGCGAGCGTCAACGGTTCCACCGTGGTGCCGGTCACGGTGACCATTTCCACGACTCCCAGATCGGCGACCGCCGGGATGGTGACCCATGATCCTGCCCGCCCATGGCGTGGTCCCTGGCTTCCTGCATGGATCGCCATCGCCCTGGTCCTGGGTGGCGGTGCGATCGCCACCGGAAGACGACGACGGCCTGCCTTCAGGCTCGCCGGGCTCGCGCTGGCCCTCTCCGCGGCTGGGATGGTGGCCTGCACCTCCAGCCATCCCCCGGCAGTCCCAGCCGCCACAGGAACCCCGGCGGGGACCTATCCGCTGGTGGTCACCACCACATCAGGTGCCCTCAGGCACACCACCAACCTGACTCTGATCGTGGATTGATCCCAAAGAACAGTGCGTTCAGGTCCCCCCATTCCGGCCGCGGCCGCTTGGGAAAACCGTTCAGGGAAAAATAGCGAGCGTAGCGAGTGGTTTTCCCGAACGACCACGGGCGCGATGCGGGGACCCGCACGCTCACTTTTCTCCTCGAACTCTGTCTTCGGGAACTCAGCGTTCCAGGGCCTTCTCCAGCGCCACCGCCACGGCCACCGAGGCGCCGACCATGGGGTTGTTGCCCATGCCCAGGAACCCCATCATCTCGACGTGGGCCGGGACCGAGGAGGAGCCGGCGAACTGGGCGTCGGAGTGCATCCGGCCCATGGTGTCGGTCATGCCGTAGGAGGCGGGGCCGGCGGCCATGTTGTCCGGGTGCAGGGTGCGGCCGGTGCCGCCGCCGCTGGCCACCGAGAAGTAGGGCTTGCCCTGCTCCTGGCACTCCTTCTTGTAGGTGCCCGCCACCGGATGCTGGAACCGGGTGGGATTGGTGGAGTTGCCGGTGATGCTCACGTCCACGCCCTCGTGGTGGTTGATGGCCACCCCTTCGCGCACGTCGTCGGCGCCGTAGACCCGGACCTTGGCCTTGGGTCCCTTGGAATAGGCCTTCTCCCGCACGATCTCCAGCTTGCCGCTGGCGTAGTCGAACTGGGTCTGCACATAAGTGAAGCCGTTGATCCTGGAGATGATCATCGCGGCATCCTTGCCCAGGCCGTTGAGGATGACCCGCAGGGGCTCCTTGCGGGCCCGGTTGGCGCTGTTGGCCAGGCCGATGGCGCCTTCGGCGGCGGCGAACGATTCGTGCCCGGCCAGGAAGGCGAAGCACTTGGTCTCCTCTTTCAGCAGCATGGAGGCCAGGTTGCCGTGGCCCAGGCCGACCTTGCGGTCGTCGGCGACCGAACCGGGGATGCAGAAGGCCTGCATGCCTTCGCCCAGGGACAGGGCGATCTCCACGGCCCTGGTCTGGCCCTTCTTCAGGGCGATGGCCGAGCCCAGGATGTAGGCCCAGCATACGTTCTCGAAACAGATGGGCTGGACCCCCTTGACGATGCCGTAGACATCGACGTCCTTGTCCACGGTCATCTGCCGGGCCGCTTCCAGCGACTCGATGCCGTACTGGGCCAGCACTTTCTCGATCTGGGGAAGCCTGCGCTCGTAGCTTTCAAACATGGCCATGTCCTGCCTCCTACTCGTGCCGGGGGTTGATGGTGCGGGCCGCGTCGCTGAACCGGCCGGTGGTCGAGGTGCACTTGCGGATCGCCTCGGCGGGTTCCACGCCCTTCTGGACGGCTTCCATCATCTTGCCCAGATTGACGTACTCGTAGCCGATGACCTCGTCGTCCTCATCCAGCGCCATCTTCGTCACGTAGCCTTCGGCGATCTCCAGGTAGCGCACGCCCTTGGCCACGGTGCTGTACATCGTGCCGATCTGGCTGCGCAGGCCCTTGCCCAGATCCTCCAGCCCGGCGCCGACCGGCAGGCCGCCCTCGGAGAAGGCGGTCTGGGTCCGGCCGTAGGCGATCTGCAGGAACAGTTCGCGCATGGCGGTGTTGATGGCGTCGCAGACCAGGTCGGTGTTGAGCGCTTCGAGAATGGTCTTGCCGGTGAGGATCTCGGCGGCCATGGCAGCGCTCTGGGTCATGCCCGAGCAGCCGATGACCTCCACCAGGGCCTCCTGGATGACCCCCTCCTTGACGTTCAGGGTCAGCTTGCAGGCCCCCTGCTGGGGGGCGCACCAGCCCACGCCGTGGGTGAGCCCGGAGATATCCTTGATCTCCTTGGCCTGGACCCAGCGGCCCTCCTGGGGGATGGGCGACGGGCCGTGGTTCGGCCCCTTCGCCACATGGCACATATGCTGGACTTCCGTGGAGTAGATCATGGCCGGACCTCCTTGTTCGTCAGGGCAGTGGAAGGGATGGCGGCGAACCACCAGGACGGCAATCCGGTCCGGTCAAACGACTCGTTGCGGCGGCACCCGGGCGCCATCAGCCAACGCAATGGAATCAAGGCGGGCACCTGCATCCAATGTAGAACATCCGCCCGCCGTTGGGAAGCGGGCAGGGGCCGCGCGGTTTTGACCCAGCTGGTCAGCGGGACAATGGATGCTTGGCCAGGAACCCGAGAATGATGGTGTTGACCTCTTCCGGCTTCTCCAGCACCACCACGTGGCCGGCGCCGGTGATCAGGTGGAATTCCGAGCCGGCGATGGCCTGGTGCATGATCTCGCCGTAGCGCCTGGGCTTGAGGATGTCCATTTCGGCCGAGGCGATGCAGGTGGGCACCTTGATCCGGCCCAGCTCGGCGCGGACATCGAAGCGCTGGTAGGCCTCGATGAGCCGCACCGCCGAAGGAAGATCGAGGGTGGCGTAGCGCTCCTCGGCCATGGGGATGAGGTCGGGCCGCTGGACCAGGAACGCCTCCGAGTAGACGTCGGCGTAGATCAGCCGGAAGAACATCGGCCCGTCGCCGAGCCCGGCCGCCAGCCGCCAGCGCTCGATCATCGCCACGTTCAGCGGATCGCTGTGCGAGACCGAAGCGATGATCACCAGGGTCCGGCAGCGCTGCGGGTGGTGGATGCCCATCAGCAGGTTCAGTTCGCCGCCGTACGAGGTGCCGACCATGTGCGCCTTGTCCAGGTCCAGCCGGTCCATCAGCGCCACCAGGTCGTCCATGTGCTGCTCGAGCGAGTATTCGCTTTCGGGATGCTCGCTCTGGCCCTGCCCGCGCATATCGTAGGTCAGCACCCGGTAGCGCCTGGCCAGCGCCGGCAGCTGGAAGGCCCATGAGGCCGTGTTCATGAAGACCCCGTTGTTGAGGATGAGCAGTTCACCATCCTCGGGGCCGTGGAACTCGTAGTAGAGGTCGATGTGGTTGGCGCGGATATGGGGCATGGCGGGTCTCCGGTTCAGGCGGTGGAGGGGGGGTGCAGATCGGTCTGGAGGGCCTGGCCCAGGGCCGCCAGGAACCGTCCCGGCGCCTCCTGCTGGGGCACGTGCCCGCACCGGTCGATGGTGATCAGCTGGGCGTCGGGCAGGGCCGCCAGCATCCGCCGGGCATAGTCCAGGGGCATCAGCTGGTCGGCGCTGCCCCAGATCAGCTGGACCGGGAGGCGCAGGGTCCGCAGCCGGGCTTCGTCCAGGAGCCAGGGCCCCATGCCGGCGGCCGTGGCCGCGAACCGCGCCAGCGGGCCCTCCCGGGCCTGGCGCACCACATCGTCCAGGACCGGGCCCGGGATGGGCCGGGCGCCGGGCCCCCGGGTCCGGGCCAGGGTCTCCCGGGCTTCCTCCCGGTTCCGGGGCAGCAGGTTGACCGTGCTGGTTCCGCCCTGCAAGGGGCCGCCGTTCACCGCCACCACCCGCTCGACCCGGCCGGGCTGGCGCGCGGCCAGGAGCATGGCCATCCAGGCGCCCAGCGAATTGCCCACCAGGATCGCCGCCCGTTCGGCAGTCACGCTGGCCAGGACCGCCTCCAGTCCGGCGACCACCGCCCCTGCTTCGATGGGGCCGGCGGCCGGCGCGCTGCTCCCGTGCCCGGCCAGATCCGGGATCACCAGGGTGAAGCGGGGCACCAGGGCGGGGGCGACCCGGGCCCAGGTGCCGGCCTGGTCGCCGGCCCCGTGCAGCAGCACCAGCACCGGGCCGGACCCGCCCACGAACACGGTCTGGGGTCCCGCCGGGGACGCCACGGAGATCCGCCGCATCCCGCAGCGTTTCAGCGCCCGGCGCGCGGTCCAGGCCAGGACCGCCAGGGGCCGCAGCCAGAGCGTCCAGAAGCCGGCCAGGCCCGCGCCGACGGCCAGGACCGGAACCAGGATCATCGCGCCGCCAGCCAGGGTCATGGGCGCCCTCGAACCAAGAAACCAACGATTAAATGATAATTAGCAAGCTACGAGCGCAGGGCCCTGCTTGTCAAGCGCTGGCAGGAGTGGGGAACCGGAGCGCGGCGGTTTCCCGGCGGTCCGGCGCGGAAGGCCGGAAATTCCGTGATATTGTCAACGTTTCCAGGTCGCACCGCCCGCAACGGTTGCCGCGCCACCCCGGTCGAGGACTGCCATGACCCCGCAGATCAAGCGTGTCCACTGACCCCAGGTCCCTCCCGGGACCGGCCGGCGGCCCCTGGCGGTCGATCCTGACCGGCGGGGGCAGGGCCTGCGCCATCCTCGCCCTGGCCGCCGCCGGGATCGCCGGCAATCTTTTCCACTTCACCTTCTTCTACAACTTCGATTTCATCTTCGGCAGCATCTGCTCGCTGCTGGTGCTGCAGCTCTATGGACTGGGGCCCGGCGTGGCCGCGGCCCTGGTCATCAGCGCGCCGCTCTACCTGGTCTGGGGCCATCCCTACGCCATCCCCATCATGGCGGCGGAAACCGCGGTGGTCGGCTGGCTCAACAGCCGGCACCGGGTCGGGTTCCTCCAGGCCGACGTCATCTACTGGCTTGCCGTCGGCGCCCCGCTGGTCTATCTGTCCTATCACCTGGCCATGCACGTCCCGGCCACCAGCACCCTGGCGATCATGGCCAAGGATGCCGTGAACGGCCTGGCCAACACCCTGATCGCGCGGCTCGGCTTCGCCGGATGGGGCTACCTGGCGCGCCGCCGGCCGCTCTCCTACCGGGAGACCCTGTACAACCTGCTGGCCCTGTTCGTGCTCGCCCCGACCCTGGTGATGGTCGGGGTGGAAAGCCGGCGGGACTTCGCCAACACCGAACGCACCATCCAGCGGACCCTGCTGCAGGAAACCCACCAGACCACCGAGATGCTGAGCACCTGGGTGGCGGCCCGGCGCCTGGCCATCGCCAGGCTGGCGGCCATGGCCGCCGACCGGACCCCCCGGGAGATGCAGCCCTTCCTGGACCTGGCCAGGGCCTCGGATGCCAACTACCTGCGCATCGGCCTCCAAAACCGGGAGGCCACGGTGGTCGCCTACTCCCCCCCGTTCGATGACCTGGGCCGGAACAACCTCGGCAGGAGCTTCGCCGACCGGTCCTACCTGCCGCAGCTGAAGCTGACCCTGAAACCGATGCTCGGCGAAGGCCTGCAGAGCCGGAGCGGCTCGGGCAAGCCGGTCATCCCGGTGCTGGCCCCGGTGCTCAAGGCCGGCCGCTACGCCGGCTACGTGGGGGGCGCGCTCGACCTGGAGCCGATCCAGGGCCAGCTCCGGCGCGCCCTGGAGGACCAGGGCACCCTCTTCACCCTGGTGGACCGCTTCGGCCAGGTGCTGATGACCAACCGCGCCGATCAGAAGGTCATGGGGCCCCTGGCGCGCGGTCCGGGCGGGTTCGCCTACGTCGATGGCCGGATCAGCCACTGGGTGCCGGCCATGGGCCTGAACACCCCGTCCATGGAACGCTGGGCCAGGACCTTGTACCTCACGGAATCGCCCATCGGCAGCGTGACCGACTGGACGCTGACCCTGGAACAGCCCGTGGCCCCGTTCCAGCAGGCGCT
>Ga0316217_10002384_pt1 | contig 22662 bp, 23 predicted proteins | sample 1anoAmetaG_FD_203633 | JGI IMG/M metagenome (GOLD analysis project Ga0316217, IMG submission 203633) | Freshwater microbial communities from Trout Bog Lake, Wisconsin, USA - 1anoA | ecosystem: Environmental > Aquatic > Freshwater > Lake > Hypolimnion/Profundal zone | place: USA: Wisconsin...
ACCGGAAAGGATCTGGCCCAATGCAGCCGCGCTTTTTATCCGCGCTGGACGCGTTGGCCGAACTGGATCACGATGGAAATCGCCGTCTGCGCCACGGACTTGGCCGAATCACTGGGCAGCGCCGTGGCGTTGAATCTGCTCTTCCACATCCCGATTTTGTGGGCGATTGTCATCACCGCGTTTGACGTGCTGCTGCTGCTGTCATTGCAGGGCATGGGCATGAGAATGATCGAGGCGGTGGTCGCCGTGTTCGTGCTGACCATCGGGGTCTGCTACGCCGTGGAGATTTTCGTCTTCCCGCAAACCCAGCCGATCTTTTCCGAGATGGCCCGGGCGCTGGTGCGCCCGGACCTGCACCAAGCCGGGATGCTCGTGATCGCGGTGGGCATGATCGGCGCGACGGTCATGCCGCACAATCTTTACCTGCATTCGGCCCTGGTGCAATCCCGCAACGTCGGACCCGATGAAAACTCCATCCGCACCGCCATCAAGTTCAACACCGTGGATGCCAGCGTGGCGCTGACGATCGCATTCTTCGTCAACGCGGCGATTCTCGTTTTGGCGGCGCTCGTATTCTACGGCAAGGACAGCGTGACGGTGGCCGGCGGACAGGTCGTGACTTTCAGCCCCGACAGCGATTGGATTCGCGTGGCGTATCTGACGCTGGCGCCGCTGCTGGGCAAGGTGGCGGCCAGCACACTGTTTGCCGTGGCGCTGCTTGCCAGCGGCCAGAGCAGCACCATCACCGGCACCCTGGCCGGGCAGGTGGTGCTGGAAGGCTTCATGAACTGGCGCATCCGACCGTGGCTGCGGCGGATGATTTCGCGGCTGCTGGCGGTGATTCCGGCCATTGTCATCATTGGCCTCCGCGGCAACGGCAGCATCACCGACCTGGTGAATTTGAGCCAGGTCTATCTTTGTCTGGTGCTGCCCTTCGCCATGTTTCCGTTGCTCCAGTTCACCTCGTCGCGTAAAATCATGGGGCCATGGCGCAACGGCTGGTTCCTGTTGCTGTTGGGCTGGGGCAGTGTGATTGCGATCACAGCCATGGATATCTACAGCCTGCCGGACGCGCTCAAAGACGCCTGGCATGTCATTGTTGGCAAATGAGGCAAACCCAGCGAACCACCAACCGAAACCAATGTATAACCACATTCTTGTCCCGTTGGAGAACAGCGCGACCGACCGCGCGATCCTGGACCATCTGCGGCCAATGGCCAAGCTGACGGGTGCAAAGCTGCTGTTGCTGCACGTGGCCGACGGGTGGGCGGCGCGCAATTTCAACCAGCTCAAGCTGGCCGAATCCGAGGAGATGAAGGATGACCGCGTCTATCTCGAAAAAATCGCCGTGGAACTGCGCGCCGAGGGGTATTCGGTGGCCACCGAACTGGCGCTGGGCAATCCGCCGGAGGAAATCGTGAAAGTGGCGGAAGGCCGGGATTGCGATTTGATCGCCATGGCGGCCCATGGTCACCGTCTGTTCGGCGATTTGTTCCACGGCAGCACCATTACCAAGGTGCGACACCACACCGCCATTCCCCTGCTCGTGGTGCGCGGGAGGAAGAAATAAGCCCCCACTAGCCCCAAGCACATTCAACGTTCCACATTCAACGCCCAACACCCAACAAACGCTCCAATTCAGAGCACTTGGACGTTGGACGTTGGAGGTTGAGTGTTTTCCCTCAAATCGTAATTCTTACAGGCTGAAATCCGCCGGCCGCTCGACGAAATGCAACAGGTTCCCCTCGCCGTCCTCGAAAAACAGGATTCTGCCGCCGCCCGCCGCCGGCCGGGGTTCCCCGGTGAATTTCACACCGCGCTTTTCCAATTCCGCTTTGGCGGCGTCCAAGGAGGGCACGCGCAATGCCAGATGCCGGAAACCGGCGAGCTTGTTGTCGGCGGTTTCGGCACGCGCGGTATCCGCTGGGTAGATTTCCACCCAGGCGCCGCCGAGGGCGAGCAGACAGGTGGGCGGCTGCTGGCCATTATCCCACAAATGTCTCGCGCCCAGTACCCGCTCGTACCAAGCTTTCAAAGTGGCGGAATCTTTGGCGGGCAACCCGATGTGTTCGATGGAAATGTTCATGCCCCACATTAAAGAGCAAATAACGGCCAGGAAAAGCGAAAACACACAGCCAAATCTCCCAGCAGGGGCGGGGACAGCTCGTCCCCACATGTTCAGTTTTGCTTTCAGTGCCTGGCGGCAGCACGGTCAAATCCCTTTCTGATTGGACCGGCGCGGCGTAGCGCAGCCGTCCCGGCTGCGGTCTCTGGCGGCGTCTCGCCGCTAGCCTCACTGTTGAAGATCGCCACCACCGCAAGGCCATGCTAAGGGATCTCGATGATGCCGAAGGTTGGTGATGGTTTAAGATCAAAGACGCCATTCGTTGGACTTTGGACCTCTAGTTCTTTATCCGTGTCATCCGTGTCATCCGTGGTTAAAAAAAGATCTTTGTATTCTCCGCGCCCCTTCGCGCCTCGCATCACGCATCACGCATCAGTTGCGACTATCCCTCTGCCTCTTTCCTGATTAAACTCCTGCCGCCATGCTGAATCCGCACCTAAAATTCCACCACTTCGGCCTCGCCGTCCGCCGCCCGGATGAGGCACGCACGTTTGTCGCCGCCCTCGGCTACGAATTCGGTGACCCCGTGTTCGACCCCGCACAAAACGTCCAGTTGCAACTCTGCACCCACCGTAGTCATCCGGCGGTCGAAATCATCTGGCCGGCGGATACCACTGGCCCCGTGAACAAGCTCACTCAGCGCCACACGTCCGGCATCATTTATCATCTTTGCTACGACACCGAGGATCTTTCCGCCGCCCTGGCCGGCCTGGCAGCATCCGGCCTGACGGCCATTTGCATCGCTGCGCCCCAGCCCGCGCCGCTGTTCGGTGGCCGGCGGGTTTCGTTCTACAACGTGGTGGGCATGGGCCTGATCGAGATTTTGGAATAATTTTGAATAGGATTGCTGACTCGAAATTTCGATTTTTGCTTTTGTTTTCTCACCATCGCTGGCAAAATAGAACACTTAAATGCGCGAATTTACGATTGAAGCCGGCAAGACCGAACGCCATTATTGGGCGGACCTGTGGCGTTATCGCGAGCTGTTCTTCTTCCTGTCGTGGCGTGACATCCTGGTGCGTTACAAGCAGACGGTCATCGGCATTTTGTGGGCCGTGTTGAAGCCGTTGCTGACGATGATCGTGTTCACCGTGGTGTTTGGCAAGCTCGCCAAAATGTCATCGGAAGGCATGCCCTACCCTGTGTTCGTTTTTGTTGCCTTGCTGCCGTGGCAGTTTTTCTCCTCCGCTTTGGCCGAGGCCAGTAACAGCCTCATCACCAATGCCAACATGATTTCCAAAATTTACTTTCCTCGCCTGGTCATCCCTGCCAGCGCGGTGATTGTCTGCTTTGTGGATTTTCTGATCTCCGCCGTTATTCTGGCGGCCCTGCTGGCTTGGTATCGCGACTGGCCGACCTGGCGGGTGGTTTTTTTGCCGGCGTTCACGTTGCTGGCATTTCTCGCCTCCTTCGGCATCAGTCTGTGGCTCGCGGCGCTGAATGTAAAATACCGCGATTTCAGATACATTGTCCCGTTCATCGTGCAATTTGGTTTATATATTTCGCCGGTGGGTTTTAGCAGCTCCACCGTGCGCGAAAAAGCCGGCGACTTCGTTTGCCACTTGTATGCGTTGAATCCGATGGTGGGCGTGGTCAACGGTTTCCGTTGGGCGTTTGGCAGCAATGTGCCCTTCGATACCTTTGGCCTGTTAATGTCGGTGGCCGTCATGCTGCTGTTGGTTTTTTCGGGAATAAAATATTTCCGCGCCACGGAAAAAGCCTTTGCCGACATCATCTGAAGCATGAGCGACTACGCCATCAAAGTCGAAGGGCTCGGCAAGAAGTATCTGCTCCGGCATCAAGCCGCTGGCAGGCGTTATGTGGCCTTGCGCGACGTGCTCACCGAAAAGGCAAAAACCCTCTTCGGAAATCGGAAATCGGAAATCGGAAATCGGAAATCCACGGAGGAATTCTGGGCGCTCAAGGACATTTCGTTTGAAGTCAAGTCGGGCGAGGCCGTGGGTATCATTGGACGCAATGGCGCGGGCAAATCCACCCTCCTGAAGCTGTTGAGCCGCATCACCGAGCCGACGACCGGACGCATTCGTTTGCGCGGCCGGGTGGCCAGCTTGTTGGAGGTGGGAACTGGCTTTCACCCAGAACTGACCGGTCGTGAGAATATTTTTTTGAATGGCGCTATTCTCGGCATGAAACGGATCGAGATCATGAAGAAATTCGACGAAATTGTGGATTTCGCCGATGTGGAAAAATTTCTTGATACGCCCGTGAAACGCTATTCCAGCGGCATGTATATGCGGCTCGCATTTGCCGTGGCGGCCCATTTGGAACCGGAGATTTTGGTTGTTGATGAAGTGCTGGCGGTCGGCGACATGGAGTTTCAAAAGAAATGCCTTGGTAAAATGGAGGACGCCAGCAAGGGGGGGCGGACGGTTTTGTTTGTCAGCCACAATATGGATGCGATCTTGCGGATGTGTGCCCGCGCGGTACTAATCAAGCAAGGCTGCGTCGCGGCGTCAGGCCCGTCCCGGGAAATTGTCGGACGATACACCCACGAGCATACGAGTCAGCCAAATAGAGTGGTACTTGGACAGCAGGTGCCTGCGCCGTACGCCCGCCGTGGCATCCTGCTTCATAATGTTGACTGGACCGCCTCCTCCGCGCCTTGGACGCTGGGTTTTGGCGAGGCGATTTCATTTTCAGTTTCTTTTGAATGTTTAAAGCCAGCTCGTTCTGTTGAGCTGGGCATCGCGCTCTACGCCCCTTCCGGAACAGAGATTGCCTCCACATCAAGCATCGCCACCAGACCTTCTGTGCATCTTGCCCCGGGACAGTATAAGTTTAATGTCGTTTATGAATCGCTGAAACTGGTTCCGAATACTTATATGTTCGGAATTGGGATCAAATCCGAGGCTGGCTGCGAGGACCACTTTCCCAAGGCCTTCACTGTTGATGTTGTACCGTCAACCAGCTCCAGCCTGTTCCAAACCGACACTTTTGAAGGATATATCGTCCCAAATGTTGCTTATGAACTCATTAAATAAGCAAACCTTTCTTAACAGTATAAGATTGAAGACGAATCTACTGACAGCTCCTTTGGGCTTGGCGCTCACGCGCGTCCCCAAAAGGAACTGGCGCTGGAGAAAGCTGGTCGTGACTGTTCCAATTGGTTCCTACCACATCGAAATTCCCACGACCAACCCACTTTCGTTTCACTATCTGGCCGAGCCAAATTGCAATAGTCAGCTCGGACGACTGACAAGAATAGTCAAGCGCAAGTATCCGCAAGTATGCGCGATTGATGTGGGGGCAAATGTTGGGGACACTGCGTGTGTCATAAAGTCTGCGGAAAATATTCCGCTGATTTGCATTGAAGGCGATCAGTATTCATTCGCATTTCTAATGAAGAATACGGCACAGTTTGCAAACACTTATGTATATAACATGTTTCTCGGCGAAGAAACCAGCTCGATCAAAGCCGAGGTTCACAAGGACGGTTGGAATACGACGATCAAACCCGGGGCGGGCGCCACGGCCAGTGAAATTCAATTGACCAGCCTTGACGATTTTATCGAAAAGCACGAGCAGTTCGAGGCCATGAAGTTGTTAAAAGTTGACACCGAAGGTTTTGATTTTCCTATCATTCGCGGGGGCCGCGGATTCATCAAAAAAGTGGCGCCTGTCATTGCATTTGAATATAACCGTGGCAACATGGATGCCATCCATGAAAAAGGGCTGGATACGTTGGAAATGCTTCAACTTTTGGGGTATTCTCGCATTGTTTTCCATGATCCAACGGGTAGATTTCTGCTTTCAAGCACGCTTGATCAGCGGTCTCTTTTGAAAGACCTGCACGAGTATGCTGACGGGCAGCGCGGCCATATATGCTATTACGACATCACCCTTTTTCATGGAAGCGATGATGACTTGGCAGGACAATATGTCCAAGGCGAACGATATTTTCGAAATGCGGGCCACGTTGTTTAAATTCTGTGAACCCGGACGACATCAAATCCAGCATGAAAAAGATTTTTCAACTCCTTTTCGGCTTAAACGCTTCCAGCCTGCTGAGGGGGTTCCGCTTTGGCCCGCAAGAATTCATTGCCGCGTGCAGCGCCAGTCATGCGGCAGCTCACCCGCTAGAGTCCCGGAGTAGTTTGCATCATAAGCGGATTAGAGATGACTTGAACCTAGTCCCCAAAGTGTTGCTCGGTGATCTGCTGGACATCACCTTGGGTGAAAAACGGGCCGTTCTCAATATTGAGCTGTCTAAATATGAAGATGGCCAAATGCCAGTTCGCGATGCGTTCGCATTGTTGGCAATTTTGGCCGCCGAAAATCCAAACCAAGTGTTGGAAATCGGCACCTACATGGGACATACCACCAAGGCCATGGCCCAAAATTTGCCGCTTGGCGCCATCCATACGGTGGATTTGCCACCGGATTATTCCGACACAACCAATGCGGCCGCGAACCTACCCAAGGACGACTTTCATCTGATCCAGCGGCGCGATGTAGGCAGGGAATTTAAGGGCCAATCGGTGGAGAACAGGATCAAGCAGCATTTTGGTGACACGGCCAAAATCAATTTTCAGGAATTTGGAAAACCGACCTTCTTCTTCATTGATGGTTCCCATACCTATGAATACTGCAAACAGGACTCGGAAAAGTGTTTCTCGCTTTGTGGGGGCAGGGGTGTTTTTTTATGGCATGACTGTGACGAATGGCACCCTGGAGTGATTAAGTTTATTTTGGAGTGGAGGGCCGCTGGCAGGGATATCCGCAGGATCACCGGTACATCGTTGGCCTTCTGGAAATCCTAACATGGCCTGTATTCACCTATTTGCCAGCGGCTCCCCCGGTTGGCGCGAAGCAGGTCGGAGATTTTGGCCGCACTAAACTTATGGCAGGCTTCGCCAACAAATTGCGCCGGTGGCTGACGGCATCTTCCCTTACCATTCCCATCTATTTAGTTTTGCGTGGTGTAAAACGAGCCGGCATCGGATGCCTCGCCTTCAGCAAGAGTTTTCGATTTGTCGGCAGCCGGATCATTCCGGTCATTCTCAGGCGCCGCCGGCGCGTGGTATTGTTCAGCCGCCGATACGGAGCGGGCGATATTATTTGCACCTTTCCAGCCGCAGAACAGTTGAAAGCCAACCATCCCGGGGCCGTCTTCATCTACAATTGCGACGCGGCATTCTTCAAGCTGCCGTTGCTCGCGGGCATTGCCTCTTCCTCCGTTTCCACTGATGTGCCTGCGCTTAAGCGTTATTGGGCCTTTCTGTTTGCGGCAATTTACGAATTTGACTGGGGTGGTGACGGTAAGAATTTCTATGTTTCGGACGAATTTCCAATCGAGGCCTTTTGCCGGCAGCATGGCGTACCGCCAACCCGGAACCACCCGGTGCTAAATCTGCCCGGGTCGGTGGCACGCCTTGCCTCCCAAAAGTTGGCTGGCAAGCTCGATGAAGATGGTGGACCATTGATCGTTTTTCATACCGGACCGACCTGGCTGATCCGGGAATGGCCGCATGAATCCTGGTGCGGATTGATTGGCCGGTTGCAATCAGCAGGTTTCCGGAACATTGTGCAGGTGGGAGCCAGCCAGAATGCCTTTCTCGGTGAAATACGGAGCAATTCCATCCCCGGCGCCATTTCGTTGGTGGACTTGCTGAGCCTGGAAGAGACGATTGGAATTATTTCGCGAGCCCGGCTGCTGATTGGCATTGATTCTGGTCTGCTCCACATGGCCGCTTGGGTCAAAACGCCTTTCGTGGGGATATGGGGGCCGACTAGTCCGCAACTCCGATTTTCGGAAACGTGCCGCCAGACAGCCGTGGTCAGCACCGTGGCCTGCCAAGGTTGCCATCAACGCCTGCCATGTTTGCACTGGATTAATGGCTGTCAAAATAACATCGCCTGTATGAAGGAGATCAGTGTGGAACGGGTTTTCGAAACCTGCTTCCAGGTACTTAAAAGATCGAGATGATGGTCCCCCGGCTGAATCAGATGCGGCACGTTCTCGCATCAACTGCGCACCGCGATTCCTGCTGACTGAGCGCCGGCCTCTGGCACGGCTCGTGTCAAAATACCGACCCTCGAGCCGTACCCGGAGGCCGGCGCTCCCATCTCATTGTTGATTTGCCGAAAATGGAATTCTACGCCAGACTGTTGGCCGTAACTGCGCCAGTCGAAATTGCCAGAAGCATCGTCTCACCCTTTGCGGGCTTGGCGAACTACGACCGTTTTGGTTTAGCCAGCCGTTTTTTCCACGGCGCCAGCCGCATTGGCGACGACCTGATGTGCTCCACGGTTGTTCGCGAATTGCGCAAACGAGGCTTCGCCATCGCTACTCCAAATGCAGGCATGTTTCAATTATGCTACAAAAATCGCTTAAGTTACTGTTGGGCTTAAATTGCGCAGCCGTTCTGCGGGGATTCCGCCTCGGGTTTTCAGAATTTTTGAAAGGCTATCTCGCTGGCTTGATTGCCGTCGATCCACGTCAAAAGCGTTTAGAAAACCGGAACCAACGGGAACTGGAGCGCATTCCGGTGGCCACCTTGGCCAATATTTTGGGGACGCGAAAAACGACCGTTTTGCTCACGGTGTAAAAATATGAAGATGGTATTCTGCCTACTCACGAGGCAATGGCTTTACTGTCCATTCTAGCGGCCGAAAATCCACGGGAGGTTTTAGCGATTGGAACCTTCATGGGCCATACTGCGACCAAGTCAATGGCGGAAAACTTGAACGATGCATTGATTCATACCGTGGATTTACCTCCTGACTTTTCGGCGCAGCAAGCCTCGCCAGGTGAACCGCCCAAGGATGATTTCCACCTCATCGCGCAACGGGTGGTTGGCCGGGAATTTAAAGGACAACCGATCGAAAGGCGAATCCGGCAGCATTTCGGGGATACCGCCATAATAGACTTCCACGAATTCGGCAAGCCCACGTTTTTCTTCATTGATGGCTCACATACTTATGAGTATTGCAAACAAGACTCGGAAAAATGTTTCGCGCTCTGCGGCGGTGTCGGCACCTTTTTATGGCACGATGTGGATGAGTCGCATCCCGGGGTGGTTAAATTTATTTTGGAATGGCGAAGTCTGGGTCGAAACATCTCTCGAATTGAAGGCACGGCAGTGGCGTATTGGAAGAGCGACCGTAGCTCAGGATAGCCAGCCATCCCACGCACCAACTGTGGATTTAGTTTCGGCGTAGATTGGCCGAATTGACGTCAGGTAGGGTTCGTCTGTAACGGCGTTCTATTTATTGGATTTGCCGCATCATTTGGGCTGATTGTTGATTGGCTGAAACCACAATTATTCGCCAAACTGCCGCCATGTTTGCGCCAGTGTAAATTGCGAGTCGCATCCTCTCGCCTCTTGGCGCGCGGTAAACCCTGTCCGTTGTGGGGTGAGCCACAGGCGTATGGGTTTGTGTGAAGCCGCTTGGTTCAAAAAGCGTGTCCGCTTTGCGCAAGTTTTTGCACGATGGCCCCGGCCAGGCGCCGATAGCCCTCCGCGTTCAAATGCAGCCCGTCAACGGTCAGTTCCTCAGCCAAGTCTCCATTCTCAGCGTTGACGGCGGAAGTGACATCGAGAAATTGAACCTGCTGTTGCCGGCAACAGGCGGCCAGCTCGGTGTTGAATTGGGCGACGTTCGCATTGAATTGTTGGGCCGTGCGGCCTGCCACTGATATGCGCACCGGCAGCACCGACAGCACCAGAATTGATTCCGGCTGCAGGTGCCGCCGGACGGTGGCCAGCAGCGCCTCATACTCCCGCAGGCAGGCTTCCCGGCTCTCGCCGTGGCTCAAACTATTGCAGCCGCACAGCAGCACGACGGTTTGGGGATGCGGTTCGCCGATGGCCGCCACCAGTTGGGTGACGTTGCCGATCTTGGCGGCGGCCAGGCCGCAGTTGCGCACCGCCCAAGTCCCCGCAAACAAGTCATACCAGTTGCCGTACTCAATCTGGCTGTCGCCGGCAAAAAGAATCAGCGGCCGCGGATCCTGCCAGCGCACGGACAGCGCGTGTTTCTTTGCGGCCATCGTCTGTTCCCACTGGTCCTTTTGGTAGCCCGGCCATTGCGCCAGCAGGCGGTGACACACTCGCGGCGCGGCCCAGCAGCTCAGTGCGACAGCCAGCAGCCAGCCGGCACCGCAGAATAACTTCCCCCAGCATCCTCTATGGCTTTGATTTTGGCTCGGCTTCAACGAATTGGCGAACGGTTGGTTTGGTTTGCAATGGTGCCATGGTTGCGGATTCTGCCGGTTCCCGTCAAGCTCCGCATGGCCCAGCCGTCTCGTGGCGACCGAGCCAAGCCGGAACGAGGCGGAAGATTTTTGACCCGGACTCCGAAGTCGAAATGCGTCTCAGCCGTAGCGCAGACATTCCTGTCTGCGCCACATCACGTTAGACCGTCTTCGTCCTCGATTTTCGCCATCTGTGTTCAGCTGTGTTCATCTGTGGTTGAACTTTGCTGCTTTGCGTCTTTGCGTTGCATTCCAACTGCATCCTTGCATCGTTTTGGCTGATTGTTGAATTGCCGAAACCAATTTTTTTTGCGAGACTGTGGCCGTGGCTACGCCCGTGGATATTGCCGGTCGCATCATCTCGCCCGTTGCGGGCGTGGTGAACCGTTTTCGCTTTGGCTTTCCCAGCCGGTTCTTGCAGGGCGCCGGCCGCATCGGCGACGACTTGATGTGTTCCACGGTGTTGCGCGAGCTCCGCAAACGCGGCAAGCGCAGCCTGGCCGTCGCCACCAGCAATCCCGGCCTGTTTGAAAAAAATCCCGACGTGGAAAAGATCATCCGGCAAACGGATGCACGCCTCAACCGCTGGGGCCGCGCCGGCCTCCCGCTGGTCAAACTCATTCACACCGGTTACGACCCCGCACGGGATATGGATTTGCCGCCAGACGAGCATGTGCTCATCCGCCTCTGCCGGCTGGCCGGCATTACCGGACCGGTGGAACTGCGGCCCTACATTTTTCTGACCCCGGCGGAACTCGCCGCCGGCAAGCTGGCGGAGAACCAGGTGGCTGTCCAATCCACGGGCTTGGCCTCGCCGTTCCCCATGAAAAACCGCGAATGGTATCCGCAGCGGTTTCAGGAGCTTTGCGCCCAGCTCCGCTCCGATGTGCGGGTGGTGCAGGTCGGCGGCAGCACCGACATGCGGCTGGAAGGCGCCGTGGATTTGCGCGGCAAGACCAGCCTGCGCCAGACCGCCGCCGTGCTGGCCAATTCGCTGGTCTTCATCGGTCTCGTCGGTTTTCTCATGCATCTGGCCCGCGCGGTGGATTGCCGCTCCGTCATCATTTACGGCGGCCGCGAAAAACCGGCGATCACCGGCTATGTGGCCAACAAGAATCTCTACACCCAGGTCCGGTGCGCGCCCTGCTGGCTACGCGATGCCTGCGAATTCAACCGCAAGTGCATGGACATGATCTCCGTGGACCAGATCATCGCCGCCACCGCCGACCAAATCACTCGCCACCGCACGCTGCTGGAAGTCCAGACAGCGGTGCTGTGAGGAACCACTTCGTGTCCTTGATCAAGCGACATTTCTCCGCCGCCTGGTATGTGCTGACGGTCGTCCTCCCGGTGATTCTGAAAACCGGCAAACGGCCGGTGATTTTCTCGCGCCAAACCGGCATGGGCGACATTATTTGCACCCTCCCCGCCGTAGGTGAATTAAAGGAGCGCCATCCCGGCGCGACCTTCATCTACAACTGCCATGGCGATTTCGCCGAGGTTCCCCGGCTGGCGGGGGTGGCCAACCGGGTGACCACGCTTGAACCGATCGGGTTGGTCGGTTACTGGTATTCTTTTTTGCTCGCCGGCTTTTACCATTTTGCGCATGGTGATGACTTGCCGGATTCGGGATGCCAGGAACCCATGGTCGTGGAATTTTGCCGGCAATTCCAAGTAACCGTTTCCGAGGAACACCCGGAATTAGTGGCGGGCCTCGCCGCACGTGAACGGGCGGGTTCGATTCTCAATGAAAAGGGTTTGCACGGGGAATCGCTGATCTTGATTCACCCTGGCCCAAGCTGGCCGGTGCGCGAATGGCCTTTGGAAAATTGGACGCGATTGATCTCTGAACTGCGCCATCGCGGCTTCACCAACATCGCGCAACTTGGCGTGACCCGTTACCTGAACTTTGGCAAGGTCCAGGTGCCGCTGGTGCCCGGAGCGGTGTCGCTAATCAACGCCTTTTCGATTGCAGAGTGCGTGGCCGTCATCGCGCAGGCAAGGCTGTTCATCGGCATTGACTCCGGCTTGCTGCATATCGCCGCCTGCACCCGCACGGCGTCCGTTGGGATCTTTGGCATGACCCTGCCGGAATATCGGTTTTCGAAAAATGTTCGGCGCGATTTTGTCACGAACCGCGTGGAATGTGCCGGCTGCGAACACCGCAAACCGCGCCTCCATTGGGTGACCGGTTGTCCGTACGACATCAAGTGTATGAAAACCCTGCCCGTCGAACCGGTCCTTCAGGCAGCTCTCGCCAAGCTCGGGCCACCGACGAGGAAAACCTAGCCAAAATCAATCCAATCGAAGCTCAATGGACCCAGACAAAATACAGAGGAACACGCTGTTCCCACCGGCGGGTGATCGGTTACTGATGGGTTGGTCGCTTTTCCCGACTCGGAAATATCTGCCCATCTGTTTCCATCTGTGTCCATCCGTGGTTAAGCATGTTTTTCTTGAGGGTGCCCTGCCCGCCCCCCTGTCCCGCGACGACTCACGCATCACGCATCACGCATCAGGCATTTCTGTTTTCTGCTTTCCCGATTTCTGCTTTTATTGAGGACATGAAAGATATCTTTATCAGTCCAACGTCATCGCTCCGGAGTTTCTTTCCGCTGGTGCGGAAGTTGCGGTCTTGGGCTTGGAAGTTTCAAGACCGCGTGGCCGTCCGGCTGGTAATTAGCGGTGGGAGGGTGCAATTCATGGATGCGGAACTGGAATTCCCGGAGCGGGTGGGACTGCTCTACTCCACCCCGCTATTTTGGAACGGCCCGGACGCTTATGAAAACTCCACCAGTCGCACCATCGCGCTGCTAGCTGGCCGCTCAACCTTGTTCCTCGATATTGGCTCCAACATTGGTATTTATGCGGTCTATGTAGGCGTAAAATTTCCCAAGGTGAAAACCTTCGCTTTTGAGCCCGTGCCGACCATTTGGCAAAAAAACCGGCAGTTTCACCAGGCCAACCGGCTTTCCGACCAGACCGTCATGAATCTGGCGTTAAGCGACCGCGAGAGCAGGCAGAATATTTTTTTGCCGGTCTATGATTACGGCTGGGAGGAAGAACAAACCGCCACCCTGCGCCAGGATTTGTGGCAGACGCGCGAGGCCAAGGTCGAAAAGATCGAAATCCAATGTACCACGCTAGATGCCTTTGCGGCCAGCCACCCGCTGCCGGAGGGCTTCTGCAGCTTGAAAATTGACGTGGAAAATTATGAGGCAGCCGTCCTGCGCGGCGGACAGGCATTCCTTGCCGCGCGGCGTCCCTGGATCACCTGTGAAATTCTGGCGGGACAGGACATTGACCCCGCCACTGGCATCCGCAACAATAATAATTCCGAGGTGGTGGCGCTGATTCGTGAATTGCGTTATGCGCCTTTTGCGATCACCGCCGACGGCTTTTTCCGCATGACTGCCGCCGATTTTGATCGGCCACGGCAGTTCAAGGATTTTCTGCTCGTGCCCGTGGAGGCGATTCCAGAAAGTATCTCTTATTTGTCCGCGGTTTCGCTGGAAAAATTCCTCCCCCAACCATGAAACGCGCCCTCATCGCCACCCTCTATAACGAAGCGGACAACGTTTCGCGCTGGTGGGATTGCCTGATGCGCCAGACCGTCCGGCCGGACGAAATTGTCCTGGTGGACGGCGGCTCCAAGGATGGGACTTGGGAAAAGCTGCAGGCGCTGGCCCGGCAAAGCCCCGTGCCGGTGAAATTGGAGCAGCGGCGCTGCAACATTGCGGGGGGCCGCAACCGCGCCATCCAATTGACGAATGCGGAAATCATCGCCTCCAATGACGCGGGCAGTTTCCCGGAACCGGATTGGTTCGGAGAAATCACGCGCCTTTTGTTGGAGAACGAACAGCTTGACATCGTGGGCGGCAAGTCGGTTATTTCCATGGAAAACGAATTTCAAGAGCTGATGGCCTCCTTCGACGGTCGGGAGCCCGAACCGGCGCCGGGGCAGCTCAACGGTTCCTCCCGCAATATCGCCTACCGCCGCGCGGCCTGGGCGGCGGTGGGCGGCTACCCTGAATGGCTGACGCTCACCGCCGAGGACGCGCTGTTTAATCATCAACTGCATGCGATCGGCAAGGTGTTCGGCTACAATTCGCGGGCCATCGTCCGTTGGGCCGGGCGGGAAAATGAGGCGGAGTATTTCCGGATGCTTTACAGCTACGGCTACGGTTCGGCGGAAGCCAGGCTCTTTCCCTTCAGCTACGTGGTGCATGCATCCATCACCCTGTTTCCCTTCCTGTTGCTGTTTTCCCAGCGCCGGCTCAACCATTTGCGATTTCGCTATCTGCGGAACGCCGCCTGCGTCCGCGGCTGGCTAGCCGGTAAGCTCCGCGGCCATTCCGCCCCCGCCGGCTGGCGGCGCGTGAATGGGATATTCCTCAGCCCGGAAGCTCTGCGCCATCTGCCGAAATAGCCACAGCATGCTTCCGACCAAGTTGAACCTGCCAACCTCATGGAAATTTTTCAGTCCCAAATTCCGGTGGTGCTTACCGCTACCATCCAGCCCACGGTCACCGGCGCCGTCGCGAGCAATCCCGAAGCGCGGCTGGCGGAGTACCGGTGGGTGGTGCAATTCTGCCAGCAGTTTGCCCCGGTGATTCTGCTGGAGAATTCCAGCTATCCGCTGGCGCAGCACCCGGAATTCGCCGACTCACCCCGCTTGCGGGTCCGCCGGTTTGCCCCCTCCAAAACCTGCGAGCGGGGCAAAGGATTCCAGGAATTCGAAATGCTCGATAATTGGCTGGCGTCCGAATCCCAGCCGCCCGCCCGCTGGTTGAAGCTCACCGGGCGCTACCAACTGCTGAATCTGGCCGCCATCCTCGCCGAATGCCGGCGGGACCAAAACCAGCCGCTCCTGATTGACCAGCTTCACCGGCAACAATGGGCCCGCACTTATCTGTTCTGTGTCCGCTCGGAGTTTTATCAGGCGCGGCTTCAGGGCCTTTACCGCGAGTGTGATGATCGCCAGGGCGACGATTATTTTATTGAGCGGGTTTTATACCGCCATTTGGCTCCTTTGCCAGCCGCTGAAGTGCGGCTGTTCAAGACCCAGCCCTGGCTGCGCGCCGTCGCCGGCGCCACGGGAGCCAATTATCCCAGCGGGCGGCCGCAATGGCTGGTCAAACAGTGCCTGCGTCACCTGAATCGGCTGGTGAACCGGCGTCGCCTCCTTTGTACCGTTTCCTGACGATGATGCGCATTGCCATTCTGACGACTGACCAGCGCGAGGCCATGCCGGGTTGCACCGATGTGCAGCCGCACATCGGCCACGCTCCCGGCGCCCTGTTGCAAGGCTTTGCTGGTCTGGCTGGCGCGGAGATACATGTCGTCTCCTGCCTGAAAGCACCGTTGCCCTCGGCCAAAACCATGGCCGACAACATGTTCTATCACGGCGTGGCCGTGCCGAGAATTGGGTGGCTGCGTACCGGGTACCAAGGCTGCATCCGCGCCGTGCGCCGGCAACTGCGGGAAATTCAGCCGGACCTGGTTCACGGCCAGGGCACCGAACGCGACTGCGCCATCAGTGCGGCGTTCTCGGGTTTTCCCAACGTGGTGACCGTGCATGGCAATATGCGGCTCATCGCGAAGCTGGAACACTCGCGCCCTTTTTCCTTCCTCTGGTGCGCCGCACGGCTCGAACGCTTCGTGCTGCCGCGCACGGACGGCGTTGTGTGCATCACCAACCATACGCTGGCAGCAGTAAAGCAACTGGCCCGCCACACCTGGGTGCTGCCAAACGCGGTGGATCAAAGTTTTTTTGACCTGCGGGCTGCGCCCAATCTGTCCGCGCCCCCCATCGGCTTGTGCGTCGGCACCATCTACCCGCTGAAAAACCAGAACGCGCTCATCCGCGCCCTTGATCCCCTGGCCAAACAAATGCAATGCAAAGTCATTTTTGCCGGTGAGGTGGCCCGCAATGCCTACGGCGAGGAATTCCTTCAGCTTGTCCGCGAACGTCCCTGGTGCGAACACATCGGCTTCATCAACCGTGAACAGTTGAAAACCCGACTCGCGACCGCCTCCTTTGTCGTGTTGCCCTCGCTCGAGGATAATTGTCCGATGGTGGTGCTGGAGGCGATGGCAGCCGGCGTACCGGTGCTGGCCTCCAAGGTGGGCGGGGTTCCAGACTTGATTGAGCCGGAAAAAACCGGCCTGTTTTGCGACCCGGCCCGGCCGGAAAGTTTTCGCGCCGGCGTCACCAAACTCCTGGGCGACCGTCAGTGGGTGCGGCAGTTGGCCGCCACGGCCCGGGCGGAAGCATTGCGCCGTTTTCATCCGCGGGTCGTGGCGCAAACGCACTTGGAAATCTACCGGCAGGTGCTGGCAATTCGGAAAAGCGCGTCGTAACCAGGGGCGTTAGGATTTGGTGGCAGTGGCCAGCCCGAGATCGTACCCACGCGGTGTTTACGCCCGGAACGCAGTTGCAGCCGCAGTATTACTGGAATATATTTGACCTATCTTCATTCTTAATCCAATAATGGCGAGTTGGCAAAGGTGAGGTTTAGCCCATAGGAGTGATATGAAAAAAACGGCTGTAATTGCAATGTGTCTCGCTGGCGTTTTCGCCTCAGTCACGAGCCTGGCGATGGACCTGAAGCAATCCAAGGTCACGCAGGTCGTCAATGACGTGCAGATCATCTCCGCCGCCGATCAACGGCAAAAGGCGGCGGCGGTCAATGACCTGTTTTCCATGCCCGACGTTTTGCGGACCGGCGCGGCCTCCCGCGCGGAACTGGTGGCGCAGGATGAGACCGTCACCCGCGTGGGTGCCAATACGATTTTCTCGTTTGACCCCGCGAATCGCACGCTGGACCTCAAGCAGGGCAGCCTGCTGTTTCATGCGGCCCACGGCAAGGGCGGCGGCACCATCCATACCGGCTCCGCCACGGCTTCCGTCCTGGGCACCACGCTGATTGTCACGACCACTCCCAATGGCGGATTCAAGGTGCTCGACTTGGAAGGCAAAGTGGAAATGAAACTCAATAATGGCCTGAAACAGAAGCTGGATGCCGGTCAAATGACCTTCGTGCTGCCCGGCACCAACCAGCTTGCCCCCATCGTCATTTTTCGCATAGACGAACTCATCCGGAACAGCCTGCTGGTAAAAGGTTTCACCGAGACACTGGCATCCCTTCCCCTCATTCAGAATCAGTCGGCGTTGCAACTCAAGTCGCTACAGTCCGGGAAATTGTCCGACACTGGTCTATATGCGGGTGATAACGCCAGTCCCAATCAGGTGGAGGTGCTGGACGCAAACACCGTTCCGCACCGACAGCAGGTGAATCTGAAACCGAATACGCCAACGCCGCCCAGCCATCCCAGCCCGCCCGCGCCCAATCCCGGCGCAGCGGAAGCCGCCGACGCCACCATCAACCAATCGTCGCTCACCGACGCGAGCGTCCCCACGCCACCCAATCACGTGTTCAGCAGCATCTCGTTAACCCTGCCGCCGTTCAGCTTCGCCGACCAGGGGTTCAGCGGCTTTCTGGCCCGCAACATTTTCATCAATCCGCTGGGAACGGTGTCCAGCGGCGGGTCCAGCGCGCTGCTCATAGATTTGCTTCCCTATGCTGGCGTGACCACCTTTAACTTCCTGGCGGTGAATGATTTCTCCATCGAAGGCTCCGTGAATTTCCAAGGGCTTTCACCACAAAACTACCTCGCGCTGTTTGCCGGCAATCAATTTGATTTGACACCCGGAATTTCCGTGAGCGCCGATGTGCAAACGTTTTGGCTCTCGTCCCCCGGCAGCCTGTCCCTTAACCATGTGAGCCTCAGCAACTTGGGCCAGGGCATTAATCTGTATTCAACCTCTGGCGCCATATCCTTGCTGGACAATTCTAAAGTCACTGGCAATGGCTTGCTCAACTTCAATGCCGCAGGCGACCTTTCCGTGGCCAGTTCCCAATTGAGCGGCAGCAGCGCGGTATTCAACTCACTGACAGGAATGCTTGCGTTGGACGGGGCCACGCTGGACGTCAAACACAACGCCTCACTGATTGCGTCAACGGCCATCAATCTCAACCATTCCACCATCACGGCGGATTCGGTGAGCCTCGTTGGCACGGGCAACACCCCCATCCTCATCAACAACACCGCCCTCAACGCTGCCAGTTCGCTAAGTGCCTTCGCCGCCGGCGATCTCACTATCACCGGCAATCCGGTGAGCGCCGGGGACCGGATCGGTCGCATTGCGAACGGCGACTCCGACTTGAATGCCGACGCCACTGCCGGCACGGTGTACCTGTCGAGTTCCGGGTCCATCCAAGTCAGCGGCACCTCCATCTCGGCGCATTATCTCACCCTCAATTCCGGCGACGGCATCCTGCTGGATGCCGCCGGGCAAACGGTGGCGGCCTTGGGCAGCGGGGCCACGGCGAATTTCACCGCGCCCCAATGGATCAGCCTCAAAAACGCCGATTTGAGCTCCTTCGCCGTGGTCAACCTGGCGGCCAACACGATTGACTTGAGCAATGTCGCCTTTGGCGCGGGCAGCAGTGTGACCTTGCGAAGTCTGCTGGGTTTGCTAAACGTTGGATCCAGCCTTCCTGGCTACGTGAATTTCGTTCAAAATGTCACTTATGGCGGCAGCCCGGCGCAAAATTACCTCGGCCATGGAATCACCGTGACAAAGCTCTAAGGGTTTTCTAAATTTTTGCATGAACCCAATCAGAAGCGGCGCTCTATATATTTCGATTTCCAGTGGCATTTTCTCCCTGCACGCACAGCCCGCCGCCATTCAGCAACTGCAAAACAACCAAATCACGCGGGAGTTTCAGCCGCCTCCCCCTGGCCTGGCCGCAGGCACAAATGCGCCGGAATTGTATGCCGGCGAGAATCTGGACGTCGGACCGCAGCGCATCTTGCGAATGCTCCCGCACCACGCTTGGTTGGGCGCCTTGTTTGACAGCCAGGCGTTCTTCACCGACAACGCCAACTACGCGCCTCAGCCATTTGCGGTCTCCAGTTGGGTATTTGTCAATACGGTGCAAGCCTCGCTCACCCCGCCGGCGGTGACGCTGGGACCGGGCCGGGCCACCGTCGCAATCGGCGTTGCCAGCCAGTGGTATAACTACGGGGATAACCGGATGGAATCGTTTGATTTCAACGCCCAGACAATTTTCCTCAACGGCAACTACACCGTCGGCAAATGGCAATTCGGCGCCGGCGCCAATCTCACGCGGCTGGTCAACCAGGAAAACTATAATGAAACCTACCGCGAATTCATGCCCAACCTCGGCATCCAGCGCGTGTTGCCGCTGAATCGCCGGCTGTCGCTTATCCTTGGCGACCTCGTGGAATATCACCTCACGGAAGTTCCCAGCGTCCTGGGCAGCCGCGCCGATATCAACGACCGGCTCGACAACATCGCCAGCCTCTCCCTCGCCTGGCAGGCCACGCGCCATTTGCTGCTCCAGCCGTTTTACCGTTTTCAATACTCGAATTACCAGCACGACACGCCAGGCACTTCCGGCCGGAACGATTATCTCCAAAGCCTCGGGTTGTCAGCAACGTATTATTTCAATCGCCAAGTCAGCCTGCGCGCCTTTTATAATTATAACCGCCGGCAGTCCGGCGATCCATTCACGCCCGCCTACCGCGAAATGGACGGGGGGCCCGGAATCAGTCTGGACATTAAATTCTAACTATGCAAAAACACATCCTAACCTCGCTGCTGGCCTTGTCGGCCCTGCTGCCCAACCGCAACCTCGCGGCGGAATCTCCCGACCACCACGTCGGCGAAGCCGCCGAATCCCAACCCCAACACGACGCCCGCATGGCGTGGTGGCGCGACGCCAAGTTCGGCTTGTTCATTCATTGGGGCGTTTATTCCGTGCCCGCCGGCTTCTACCACGACAAACCCGTGCCCGGCATCGGCGAGTGGATCATGAACAAGGGCAAAATACCCATGGCCGAATACCAGCAGTTCGCGAAGGAGTTTAATCCGGTCAAGTTCAATGCCGATGACTGGGTAAAAGCCGCAAAGGATGCCGGCATGAGGTACATCGTCATCACCTCAAAACACCATGACGGTTTCGCGATGTTTGAGACCAAGGCCAGCCCCTGGAACATCGTCCAAGCCTCACCTTACGGCAAAGACCCCCTGAAAGATCTTGCCGCGGCCTGCCGCAAATACGGCATCAAACTCGGATTCTATTATTCCCAGGCGCAAGACTGGAACAACGGCGGCGCCGCGTCCGGCGGCAAATGGGATCCCGCGCAGCAACACGACATGGATGATTACATTGACAAGGTGGCGGTGCCGCAGGTGAAGGAAATCTGCTCCAATTATGGCGAGTTCCCTGCGGTGATCTGGTGGGATACGCCGCATGACATGAACGCCGCCCGCGCCCAGAAACTTTACGATGCCGTCCATGCGCTCCGACCCGACCTCATTTTGAATAACCGGCTCGGCGGCGGCTTCAAAGGCGACACCGAGACGCCGGAACAGAAGATACCCGCAAAAGGATTCCCGGGACGCGACTGGGAAAGCTGCATGACAATGAACGACACCTGGGGCTTCAAGCGCGATGACAATCATTGGAAATCCACTGAAACCATCATTCGCAATCTCTGCGATATCGCGAGCAAAGGCGGGAATTACCTGCTCAACGTCGGCCCCACCAGCGAAGGTCTCATCCCTCAGCCCAGCCGCGAACGACTCGCCGAAGTGGGCCAATGGATGCAAATCAACGGCGAGGCGATTTATGGCTCCTCCGCCACCGCTTTTGGCGATGAACTCGGTGCCGCGGTCAAAGCCAAGGACGGCTATGGTCACGATACGATGGTATCCTCAGCAAATGACTGGCGCTGCACGACCAAGCCAGGGAAGATATATCTGCTGATCTTTAAATGGCCAACGGATGGCAAATTTGAACTGGCCGGATTGCAAAGCAAGGTCAATCGTGCCTGCCTGCTGGCTGGCCGCAAAGATTTAAAGCTGGATCAAACCGACGCCGGGGTAACCATTTCGCTGCCCGCCGAGGCACCGGATAAGATCGCCTCGGTCGTCTGTCTCGAAATCGCCGATCCGGTGGCCAAGGTTACCAAGCAACCATGAGGCCGGTGAAGCCAGCATCGCGGTGAGCTTTTATACCAGCATGGGGGTCACGCCCTATGCTGGTATGAATTCGGAATCTGATTCCGACGATTCGGATTTGAACTCCAGTGCTTATTCCGCCTTCGATTTGGATAGCTGGATTCCCGCGCTGCGCGCGAGGTCGCGCTGAATCCGCACCACGCGTTCCACCTGACCCTTGGCGGGAAAGCGTTCGTAAAATCCTTCATTGCGAAAATCCCGCACCTGCTCGCCCCAAGGTGCCAGGCGCCCGCTCCAGCGGTCCACCCGGCCGTCCGTGGGTTCCGCATCCTGCGTCGCCAGGTCCGCCGCCACCCGGATCATGGCCTTGAGCGTCACCGGCTTGGTCACCATGTACTCGGGATTGCCCCACGCCTCGGCCCAGACTTGGGTCGCTGCCTTCAAAAAGTCGCGCACCATTTCATAATAACGCGCTGCCAGCCGCTTGTCGGCGCCCTCCGGCTCAATTTTTGCCCAGGCCCGCTTCACCCAGCGGTGGATTTCGTTGAATAACTCGGCCTGCAAAATCCACTTCTCCTGTTTACTGCGACCGCCGAGACGGTTGATCCGGTAGCGCAACGGGCTGTCCGCCTCTCGATAAAGCATTTCGGCAATGTGCGCGGCAAATCGCCGGTCCGGCTCCGCCCACGACACCCGCTCATACAAATCCACCAGGTGACTCTTGTTGATGCGCGTGGGCGTGGAATTGATGATCACGAACATCTCGGTGGCAAAATCCTCGCTCCGGCCGTCAAAAATCACGCATGGCACCTGGATGCTCCTGGACTCACCCGGATGCGTGCGCTCGTAAAATTGCAGCGCTGCCAGCCGGTGCTGACCGTCAATGATCAGGTATTTCTCGTCCGGTTCCCGCAACCGCCCCACGCCGCTGCCGTCAGTCCAGGCCTCAAATTGCAGTTTCTCCGGGGTGAACAGCAACACCGTGCCCGGAATCGGCGGCTGCGAAATGGCGGTCTCGTAAAAATTGCGGATGGAGCGGATTTTGGAGCGGGACAGTTCGCGCTGAAACGCCTTGTCGCTGCGCTCGATCTTCGCGATAAACTGAGCCACGTCGTCCTGTTCCTCGATCGGCTCGGGCACAATCGTCCCGCCCGCCTCATCAAAATAACGGCTGATGAAGCGCACGCGGGTCAGCAATTGCTCCGACGGATAGGAGGCAAAATAAAACAGTGAATCCTTCTGGCGAATTTGTGTGGCAATCAT
>Ga0316217_10002385_pt1 | contig 22655 bp, 16 predicted proteins | sample 1anoAmetaG_FD_203633 | JGI IMG/M metagenome (GOLD analysis project Ga0316217, IMG submission 203633) | Freshwater microbial communities from Trout Bog Lake, Wisconsin, USA - 1anoA | ecosystem: Environmental > Aquatic > Freshwater > Lake > Hypolimnion/Profundal zone | place: USA: Wisconsin...
TTGACGCCTCTTCTGGGCGTCCGAAATCATTCACTATTGTTGTTTGTGAAGGACTATCTTAGAGCAGGTATAAATATCTTTAATCATACTTCATTTAGAATGAAAAGTTCGACTTAGCGAAGGTTTTGTTGAAAAAGCTCAAAAAAAAGTACAAAACATTCAAACGTGTTCTGGAAGTAAGGCACACGGAAAAGAAAGAGCATTTAGGCTCCCTGGGCCAAAATCGATCGGCATTTGCAAAAACTAAATTCGATTAGTTTTTAGCTGCAAATCTTAAATACAACCCAGGCCTCCTGGCCTTGCATTTTTGGAGTTCGATTATGTCTCGCTGCAGAACCAAAATCTGCACGACGAGCACGACAGATTGAACTAGATGACGAACGACGTAATGGGAAGAGCAGAGAAGGTGCAAAATACTGTGGGAATATGATTTGGGAGCAACTTTTATCATCTCACCCATTTTCAAGAGGCTATTCCAAACAAACCTTCCCAGATTAGCAAAGTTAAAAAGGTTTTACTCGATTAATGAAGATTTTTGAAATTAAGCTTTTGAATAAAGATTTTTGACTATCAGCTGACAGGTGATCTACAGAGCTGGCTAGAGACTTTTGTTTAATTTCTTATCACACTTTGCTTAAAAGACATAATTTAGCAATAATTCGCTAGTAATACCTTAGATGTAATCGACCCGCGAAAATAGTATATATTCTAATTAGCAAATGTAGTAAGTAACCCCTCAAACTAGACTAAAACTCAGCTAAGCGGTAATCTCACTCAGCGCTGAGCTGAGGACTACAGAAAGAGCCGATCTCATCACATACTTCTGTCTCTTTATTACGAAGTTGTAGCTGCCACCTCTTCGACCCGTCAGGCAAACTTTTCACTTTTCTTATGGGCGATCCCACAGATAAAATAGCTAGGCACTAGAGCGGCCGCGTACTTCAAATTTGGAGTTGTTCAGCTCGCTTGAGGCCTCAGGTAACTTTTAAAACTCTTTGCGATTCAATTCCCCCTCTAGCAATATAGGTGTCAGTCAATTCGCTAGCCAAGATCTAAATCCTACTCCATTTTTCAAGAGCCAAGTACAGGAACCGCTTCTATTAAGGAGCCAGAGGTAGTATCCTCTCTTAAGGAGCCAGGTGCAGTAACCAAGAAGCCAAGTGCAAATGAGATAGAGCTATCAGCATCTTCCCTCTAACGTTGACAACTCTTTTATCGGAGAAATTCCAAGATCTGCTGCAACCAAATTTCATCTTGCTTCGAATGTGGATCCTAAAAGCTCTGAAAATTTGCACTAAAATCTAGCGAGTCAACCGAGTCAAGGCACTAGTCGAAGCAAAGGTATTGAAGTGGTCCAAAAGACTCAGATTCAAAAGATTCAGGTTCAAAAGTAATCTCCTGGCAGAAGCCAATGATTGATGAAAACCAAGATTTATAGCTATTATTTGACATTCGTCTGGAAGTTCATTAATATGCAGTATGGGATTTATTATAAACAGCTGCTTTGTAGTGCAAGACCTAGAAACTGATCATTTTGTGCTTTCTGCAGCCGCTCAACTCCTATGGAAAAAGGAGTTCTCAGTGTAGCGGGTGTAGTTCTAAAGCCCAATCTTGTAAAACAGCTAAATTTGCTTTTACTTATCTCTAACTCTCACTATCGCCTTTTCGTCCTTCACTATCGTCTTTTCGTCGAGCCGATGGCCATTAACCAAGTACTTGGTCTCAGACTTCTTTTCAGTTGCCCGTTACTCGCTTTTCTGTTTCGATTTTTCGAGCTGCATCTGCTTTTTAGTTTAGGACATTATGCACAGAAAAGGAAGCTATTGCTACAGCCTTGAGTTATCTCTTTAAAAGAGAAGCTTTCTGTTTTGAATCCTCACTCTTGGCCGACACATTGCCTCATAAATGGAGTAATTTTTGTCGAATCTGCTTTCCTTCTTTTTATGGCTAAAGCCGCTCATTATCGAAATCTACTCAAGCAAAATGTGAGGATTCGGTTGGGACTGTGAGACTTTTTCATGAGGGAAGTTGGGCAACTTTTTGAGTGAAAACTCAATCAGATTGAGAGGCTTAACAGGCTTTTAGGCCTAAGATTTCTTGCTTTTTTCAGTAGCGAGCTTACTTGGCTTTTTGTAGAGAGTTTGTCGTGGGTAGTAAAAGGTTGAGTGCTTGGAGAATGCCTGACTGGCATGGGTTATTTAGGCCTAGTCTTTTATCGAACTCATCACTTAATCAAGGACGAAAGGAGGGGACTTTGTGGTTTTGACTTCTTCCTTGCTCTAAGTGTTGTGCATCTTAACCTTTTTCTCCATTTTGCCTTCGTATTTGATTGTGCTCGTTTACTTGGCTAGTTTCTTGTATTTCTTAGAGTGGATTCTGGAACGGTTTTTAAATTTTGAGTATTAGATGTCTTCAACGAAACGACTGGGATAAATCTTTTTAATCTTTACTTACACTTCTATTTAGTCAGCTTAGGGCTCTGAATCTGACCCATCCACTGGAATGTCTACATTAGTTATATCGCCTTACTACCTTTCACTCACTTATGATTTGTTCCTGTCTTCGCTTTCTTAAAATAACTATCTTTCAGGCTCCAAATTGTTTTTGTAGGAGTAATAAGTCTTCAAAATGCTCCTAGAAATGACGCTAATATGTTTCGGAGTGTAAGGAATGGCATATTTTTTGCCTTTTGGCTTGTAGCCAAAGGCTGAGAGCTCAATCGTGACAGTGTTGACATTATTTGTCATGCCATAGACCGAAGCTCGAGCTGTATACTGCTTCTCTCCACTGATTCCAAAGGTGCAGGCTCCATATCGAAAGAAAGATGAGCTTTTAGAGAGCAAGAAGGGAAACTAACGGCACTATTTACTCTAAACACACAAATAGCCGAAAAATCCATAATCTTTACTATGAGTATGAAAGTCCAAACACATCTAAATCGAATCGTTCTCACTCAGTTTCATTATTTACTTTCTTATTTTGTAGATTTGGGGCTGAAGGTTTTCTAAAGGAGATTTCCAAGTTCTGTTCAGGTCGTTTCCTGCAATGTCACACCTGAAGTTTCCATAAATGACTCCATCTACGTTGATCATCGGAAAAATATGAAAGTCAAAGTTTTCAAGTAGCCATTTCGCCTAAATTGTCTGCTTTTCAATAAGATACAACATTATTTCTTAGATGAGAAACGAAGACCAAATTTCTCCAGGATGCTGTCTTGCAAAGAGTACAATCTTCTTTTTAGCCTTCTTTTCTGTCAGCTTGTTCGATATTATCACATAAGGGACTTGATTCCTGGCGATTGAATGACTGATTGTTTTTAGTTTCCAACTTAGCTTATTACTCACTGCTATATTCTCAAATTTGTTGAGAGTTGTGATTAGTTTGGAATAGCTATAAGGAGGATTTGGCGAAATTGTTATGAAATCGTTGGAATACTCAAATTAAAGTGAAAACTCCAAAGTGTAATAAGTAGAACTTCTTTCCTATGTAAAGTTAGAAGGTGAATAAGAAATGTTGGCACCATCCCGATACCAGCCTTAGCCCTATTTTCTGTCTTTTTGGAGAGAAAAAACTAGTGGCTGCAACCCATTGTTGTAAAAGGAGTAAGGCTTTTTCTACGTAAAGCAAAACCTACGAAATTGGCGATTTTGAAGGTGTATTTAGTGTTTTGTTTGGCGTTGCGAATTGAAAAGTAAAACCATTGGTTATAACCATAAGTGTTTGTATCATTTTGCATAAACAATACATAGGTATTCAAGTTTTTCTTTTCCTTAAAAGCGCATCTCAGGTTTCCTCCTTCAAAAAGAGAGTCAAAGAGTAGCACATCTTATGTACAATTTTACTGTTCTAAACACTTTTAGTCCCAATCTTTTAATGTTTTGAAATTTTCCTAACTTTCACTTTCACAGCAGTTAAGCTTTATCTCATGTTCTAAATCGTCAGCTATTTACAAAACGCATTGCGTGATCCGTAGCCAAAAGGCTACTTAAATCGAGAATAAACCAAAGAATAGCAACTTTTGTTATTATAAAGCTCATGTATCGTTGGTAATTCGTTTTTACAATCAAGAAAAGCTTTATTGTAAGCTTAACTTCTTGGCTTTCTTGGAATGTTATAATGAGTTTTAATGGCTTATGGCGGCTATTTTCTGAATAACCCATGTTTTACCGAAGAAGTCCTTAGCCAACTATGTAATGAGGTTCAAAATTTTTACTTTTCGTATGACTCATTTCTTATCTAGGGATGCTTTGGGAATCAATTTTGATTTGGTTTGAGACAAACCCCTAGTTATCGGACTAATCACTGTCTTTGTGCTTCATAAAAAGCAACTAAAATATATTTATTGAAATTATTACTTTACTTTAATATGCTAAAAACTGCCGTTTTAGACAGACACAAAACTTTTATTTTTCAGGAAAGCTGATTTCCGATCATTTTATCTGACAAGTAAGAAGAGAATCTTGGAAAGCTTTATGTTTCCATAGGCCTCTTTAAGAAAGATAAATGTTATGAAGGTAAATTTGAATGAAAATCATATTATTTTTTTGTATGTAAGGTATTAATTCAAAAATCTTTCATCTTTTTTAATAGTTTCAGACAATTTCGCAGCTTCCTTTAGCTCATAATCAATTATCTTCAAATCAAACTGACTAATCTCCTCTCCAGTTGAGCTAAGCTTGAGCCTAATGATGAGAGAAACGTCTTTCCAGGTCCAACTTATCAAGAATCTAATTATTTTCTCCATTTCATTTTGCTACAATTAGGAAGTGTCTTCGTAATTTGGGGCTGAACCAAAAAGTGACTAAAGTTTGGTTTATATTGACTAGATGGACTTCAGTTCTGCGAAAATCTTACCATAGATAAACTCACAGATACTTTCTTTGTTGAGCTAATGCTTCCATAAGTCAGAGATACTTATGTGCCTAAAGTCATGAGCCCCAGTGAAAAGTAGCTGTAATTTTAAGATAGATTGAAGTACATTTGTCTTCTTTATGGCTTCGGCTATCATCTAATTGCTCAGCTTCTATGTAGCCCAAGGAGAGCCAGGAGTTTTGGCATTTGCATCTTCCTTCATAGGTTTGACTTTTCTCAAATAATTGGGAACATGGTTGGTTCTGAACGAAAATATCTCAAAGGGGTTCAAATTTTTTTTTACTTCTTTCGAAGCATTTTTCTTGAACCATCTCGTTTTTTAGATAAGAGAACAGTTTGTTAGCACAGAAGTTAGGTCTATGGAGTCTAGATTATGCTTACAAGAGTATTCGCGAATAAACTCTTTGGAGTATATGTCAGGAAGAATGGTTTTTGGCTTGAATTCCAAGTAGAAATCCCACCCATTTTTATTTCTTGCTAGATTCTCTGCCAAAAAGACTTGACATTTTTGGATTGGCAAATCGATTATCGTTGTCATCATTGCGATGAATTTGACAGTTTATTGCTTCTAAAAAACGATTTCATCCCTCTGAATCAAAAACTGCTTTATTTGCTATTGATTGTTAATAACCTTGTTGTAGATATTTTAAAGTTGGCATGGAATGGAGTTGATTTGATGTCGGCATACACTCAAAACCTTATCAAACAAAGGGTCATTCTGATTGGTGTTTTGCAGAATGATGTGCCCCTAGCCCATCTCCATGAATTTCCAATTGCTTGGAATTATTCCAACTTTTTTGTTCTTTAGATCAAAGCCTATAATTTCTTCTTCACTAAACGAGGCCATTTATTTAATATACATGCAAATAGATGCTACTTAAAAAACTACTAAATTATATCAACATCTTGGCTGCTTTTTCACCTTTTTGTACTAACTATAGTCTTTAAACAAATTTTGTATTTCGACAGTTCTCAAAAGCATTTAAGAATCTTAGTTTGGCGCAGTTTAGGATGTGTTCTCCATCTATTTCTGATAGTCAATGCTCTAAGTGATGATTCCTGGGATAAAAGGTGGAGTGATTTCTTTTCTGGCTAATTTTCTCCAGTTAATGTTTGCCAGCCAATCGTGCTTTTTAAGCTATTCAATGCCGTTATATCCCAAACGTGTGTCTTTGTTTCTTCTCAACAGCTTATTGACGAAGTCAGTGGACTCTGGACTCCAGCCCATGGGAATTTCCTTTTCTGAGATTTTGGCTTGATGAGCCAAGATTTTATCTCTGATTTACTTGCGAGTGTCTCCCATATAAGGTCTCTGAATAAGAAAGGATTTACCGAACCCATCATCATCTCATAAATGATGACTCCCAAAGCGAAAAAGTCTGCCTCGAATGAATGGTTCATTCTGCAAATAACTTCAGGGGCCATGTAGCCAGGGGTACCACTTGTTTATTCTGAGTTGTTTTCTTTCTTTTTTCTGGCAACTCCGAAATCAGTAACTCGAAGATAGCCATTTTCCTCAAAGACCAAGTTTTCAGGCTTTAAGTCTCTGTGTATGATGCCTTTGGAGTGAATGTACTCTAAAGCCAAGATAATGCAAGCCGTTACAAATTCTATATAAGTCAAAAAGTACTTGTTTGCTCCTAGTTGAAAAACTCGTAAAAGCAAAGATGATATCTAAGGTCTCCCCCTCTCAAATACTCCATCGTCATGTAGAGATACTCTCTGTCTTGGAAAGCAGACTTCATGTTGATGATAAAAGGATTGCTGATTTGGTCCAAGATCACCTTTTCGTTGAGGACTGAGCCAACGCTTTTTTTCAAAATTACTCTAAGTTATTTTTTAAATTACTTTGCCTTTGATATCTATTTCATTGCCAAAATCTGGCTTGTTTTCTTTTCCTGCACCTTCCACACTCGCCCAAAGCCTCCGGACCCCACTTGGTAGAGAAATTTGTAATCGTTTCGGCTCTTTTATTTGACTTCGATAGTCTAACACTCAAACGGCGTTGAAATATAAGAATTGTTGCTGCTAATGAAGCCCGTCTGATAGCCGTTTTATTTGACTGATTTTTTTACAGGTTTAGGTTTGGGAGTTGCGACTGCAGCTTTGTAGGTTTTGAGAAGATCATTAGATTTTGGACTTGCCAAAATTCCAGTGCTTTTAGGTACAAACATATTGAGTGCGAACTTGAGGTTGATTTTATCGCTTTTTTAGTTGACCTTGAGGAAAAGGTTGGCAGTTGAGCTGGCTTTTTTCTTTTTTTATTGGACCTTTTTGATCATTTTCTATCTAAATGGCTTAATTCTAAAAATTTAAGAATATAATATATCGCTCATAACCGCATACCTCAACTCATAACGTCACAATACTTTATCAATATTTTTTAGCTCACCATAACATTCTCTAAATTGCTTAAAGTCACAAACTTTTCCTAACTTTTTAAACTTATTTAAGCTAATCAAGGGTCAAACTCAACAACAAAGATAAGCATACGATAATCATTGAAGGCTGGTATGGATTGATACCTTACTCAAAGTCGACTCTCCTTTGATGATAACTGAGTGAGAGTTGGGCTAAGTGTTTTCCATGTTTTGGCTTGAAGTGATTTCTCTGAGAGCCACTACAGAAGAGTTTTCAGAAAAGGCAGATTCTTCTCTTAATTACTTGAGCTATTGCTTAAGCTTCTCAATCTAATCAGTGTAGTTCCTTACTATTTCCTCAAGTTTGAATGAATTCTGACTGTTAAACTAGTTTAGTGTTGCGTTTTCTTCCCTTAGGTCCTTTATTACTTGTTAGTGCTCTTAAATATCCCTTATTAGAGCAAGTTTCTAGCCTTAAAAGTTTTTGTGCGCATTATCCAAAATCTCAATCATTCTTTTGATTTCGAGCTCATACCTTTCTACTTCGAAAAGAGATTTGTCAATGTGGCTCTGTTTCCATTAAAGCAGCTCTTCATATTTATCCTGCTGCTGAGTGATAGTGTTCTAAAGAAGGGCGATTTTTTCTTGATAGCAGTAATTCAGCTATTAGATGGCACTGGTTAGTTGCTTTTTGTCTTCCTCAAGTTGTTTGACCTTGTTTTCAAGCTGGTCTTTTTGGGGGTATTGATAATAGTACATTTGAATTAATACGGTTAATTAAGCCTAATTATCTAGTTTTCTAATCTAGCAACAAAATAAAAAACAGAAAATGCTTTTTTCGCTTTGGAAATAAAAAATTGGTCTTAAAGTAATAAAAGAAGATTTTGGAATTTATTTTTCGATTCTAAAAATTTAAATAAAATTCAAATATATCATAAGACTAGTCATGGGAATCAGTAATATCTCGATTGCTCTTTTGATTAGCATAAATAGAGACTTTTTTGTTGACTATGCACTGAAATAAAGGAATCTTTCTTTAGTAGAAATTTCACTCCTCCAGAATTATCATTTCTTTTTCTACTATTCTATTTGGAGATCATGCAGTCAACACTAACTCTCTTCTTGATTTGAGTTAAATGGCTTGCCATAGTTCTGGACCTAGCCTTACTCCCCAAATTTATATTCTATGAGATTTGAGTGAACTTTTGCTTTGTGCTTTTCATTAAATTAGAAAGAGTATTCGACATTTTGCTGCTTTTGGAAAAGAATGATTTTTGGCTTGCAAACGGTGCCCTACAACCTATCTAAGGGCATAAAATGCTTTTAAGCTCTTCTTTGAAGCTTTAAATCTCTGACTTGTAAAAGCTTGTCTTAGTCTTATTGAAATCTTTTTTGATGATTCTAATGGAAGGGTATGAAATGACGGGTTTGGCTGCAAACTTTTTCCTCATTTTATCTCTGCACAAAGAAAAAGCCTTCAAAGAAACCAACTTGCCAGTTGACAAATAAAGCAACGTGATGAAACAATCTTCAGAATTCAAAGGTTCCAAACAAAACAACTTGGTGATATTGTTGGCTAGCATCGGCAGCAAAAGAGAAAGTATGACAATCTTTTCAGGGAAAGATTAGCTTGAGTTGTTCTATTTCTATTTAAAATTTAGATTATAACTATTAAGCTGTTTTGTTATTTATTGGTGCATTTGAGCAATCTGGAGCGCAGAAGCAGCTTGAGATGATTTGCTTTGCTCCCTAAGAATAAAATAAAGGAGTAGAGTCTAGAGGAAGCTGCTTTCAGGCCGGTAAAGATTTCTCGCCTTGGAATTTAAACCTTATTTGAGCAGTATTTCTTGTATCAATGATGAGATATCCTTATTTTTGAGTTATTTTTTTATGGAAGTCTATATCTGTTCTTGACTCATGTTTCTTCTAATTTATTATTATAACTTATATATTGAATGAATTTAGATTGTTTTCGAAAGCTAAATCATCGATTGCCAAGATTCAAATATTCTAGAAAACATAAAGCCTCATAAATGTTGTGCTACAAATTAAAGATATTTATTCATCAAAGTCATTCTAAGCAATATTACAAAGGCATGTTAGATTTGTGCTCTTTCGATTGTCTTTTAGCCCTAAATGAACGCTGCGTTTGGTTGCCTTACTTAGAGATCTTTTCGAATTCGCCAACGGGAGTTAGAGTTAAGGAATTTCGATTTTGTCTTTCCAGCTGAAAAGGAGCAAAGGCATTATATTGTTTATTTTATTTTATTTGCTGTTTGTTATAAGATATTTAAGGATTTGTTGCTTTTTTAAATTCTTCCAGTTTTCTATCAAGACTCAAGTTTCTTGCCTGCCTCTATTTTGAAAATAGTTCTTTTCCAGCAGTGGAGATTCCAGTGGAGTTAAAAAGGCTCTATTGCTTAGAGGACTCTATGGCTTTTAACTGCTACTTTAGCTACTTGTTTTCGGCCTTTAGCTTCAAATAACTATTCGTTTGCTTTTCGTATAGGTTTCTTGTAAACTTAAGCTAGTTTTAGAGGGCTTATCTATCGATTTTGAGTTTTCTGAGCTCTTATTTTGTAGAATTGAGACTTTTATTGAGATTCACAGATTGGTCTTTGAAAAAGTTGAGCTATTAGGCAAGCTGTAAGCAGTAGCTATCTTTTTTTATCTCAAAGTCGATATTTTTGTAAGCTTCTTGAGCTAAAATGAGCTAATTACCAAGTTTTTAAATGATGCTCATGAAGGTTTTGAGAAAATGGCCTTCTTGTTTTTATTTGTACTCCTGGTTGAGTTGGTCAAGCAAACCAATCTTTTAAATAAGGTTTGAGTATATTTCATGAATGTAGTTTTGATCAATAGTTGGGGGCTATTAGTGTATGATTTTATTTTTCATTGCTGCACTAAATTTATTTAATCTTAAGAAATCAAAAGAGCCCTTTATTATAAATAAGGCAAAGAAAAAAGAGATTTTAAGATTTAGAGAAGGTTTAAGGTTTTTCATTTTATTTGAGTATAAAATTAAGACTCAGAACTATGAATGAACTTGAATCCGATAGACCCATGAGGCAACCAAAGGAAGCTGACGTCAGGGAGGACGAATTAAAGCAAAAAAAGCATTTTATGTAAAGATCTATCTAGTTAGGAATATAAGGATTAATGCAGACGATCAAAGCTCTAGAAAGCTCATTATCTATTCTTCAATAATTATAGCTGCGATCATTTTGGTCTCAGTCTTGGCTTAGTACGCAAGTATAAAGTTTTTAAGCTAGTTCCTACTTCAATAGTAAGAGTGGACACTTCTGCAACTCTGTCAGGGACTCCTTTAGAGGGGTGTAATAACGATTTAATAGAAATTAATAACTCTATCGTATGCAGCCTTTCCTAAAGCTTTATAAAAAAAGGACAATATGTAAATGGAGTGGTCAAGCTCAATCAATTTGTAGCATTTTACTTAAAGATCAATCCAGCAGTACTTGAGTTTGTAAATGAAAAGGTTTACTTCAGTCTGATAAAAGTAGGTAGAGAAATCGTGAACAATAGTGTTGTATCATTGAGGGCTGGTACAAGTTTAGCGAAAAAGGAAATAAATGTGAGCCAAATGTATTTCAACCAGAGTGAATTTTACTTAGATTTTCTTAAAAATATCAACTAAGGAGATGAAATCTTTTGGTAAATTTCACTAAAACTGAATTCTCCTCTTAGATAATTTGGTTTTTCTCTCTAAGTACGCTCATTTAGATGTAGACCAAAACAATCAATCCTCAATACAGCATTTTTTGTATTGCTATCAAATCTGCGTTCTTTGGAATTTCACTTTTCTTTGTTTTCATTACCACTAAAAAACATTTCCAAGCAAATAATTAGTGCCTACCCGAACAAAAGATAACTTTCTTTCTAAGCTTTATGACTCTTTTCTACAATGATCCTTTTTACGCTATCAGTATTCTGTTCCCAAACATATTTACGTAACCTCTTGCTTACTCAGATCTATACTAAGTACCTTGTTTTATTGGAATTTTATTACTGTCCTTCTCCTTATTTGGATTTACTTTTTGTAAAGAATCAATGAGGAGTAGTCCTAATTTTAGTCTCAGGGTATTAGTGGAAACAAAATAATTTCATATGTCTTATTTTACGCAATTACTTATGGCTACCGAATAGGCTCATCGATTTACCAAACTTTTGATAGACCATTGATAGACAATATCTACAAAAGTAACTTTTATCTTTCAGTCACCTCTTTTCTGTCTTTTGTAGCCTTTCTTACCGCTATGTTCTACATATTTAAACTTTACTGCACAATTTGCGAAGAAAGATAAAATCTTATGTGGAGGAGTAAAGTTTTTCTTTACCTTTCATTCTTCTTCTTTTTGATAGTTTTCTTTCTATTTATGATAGGGGCTTTTGAAGTGTTTTCATATTCCCCGAAAAAACTCATATTCACGGTGACCTTAACTAACATATATTCTTACTACCTTCAATACCTTTATTACGAGTCCAAAGTTGGAGAAGACTAATTCGAGGCATAGATATCGAACAAAGAACCCTCTTTTATCTAATTTGAAGATAAAGATATTTCAATCGATTTATAAAAGGATCATTTCTAAGATTTTGTGGAATATGGGGTGAGCAAGATTTAAGGGTAAAACCAGACAACTATTTCCTATTTAGGTGAGTGCCTCAAAGAGCAAGGATCTAAAATAATTCAGGTAAATCATGAATAAAAATGATTAGTCTTTTTATTTAACTGTAAACCTGTCTATCAAATAGAAAGTAACTAATATAAAAAGAAAATTGATTGTAATTTAAAGATTTAAGCGAATTATTATAAAGTAGGCCAGTAGTGAAATGTGCAAATTCGGCAGATGAATCCAAATAGAAGCTAAATACCAGCCAAAGTTAAAATCAACATCCAATTCCGCTTTCAAAAAGCACATTCTGCTTAGGTTTAGGCTTACATCCCCCGGTCTGAGGCTATCAAACTTCCTGAACTCAAGTTATAAAGTAGAAAAGAACATTTCATAGAAGACTCAAATAATCCTGAATCAAAGACTTTGAAAGGCTAAAGGAGAAAAGGCTCAGAAGTTGATGAAGACAACAAGTTCCTTAATGACATAGATATTTAAAATCAGATATAAAATGAAGAGTAGCAAGATTAGTCGAAGGAATAGTAAGATAATTATGACTCTGATTATATTGAATATCGTTAAGATGAAATGGACGTCGAAATGGATTCAATTTCTAGCGAATCTATGATTAAGAACAACTCTAATAACAAAACTAAACGCCAAAAAGGAGAAACAAATGATTTGGTTTCACTGCCCAATAGAAGATCTAGAAAAGATGAAAAAGTTGACTAGGCTTACGAAATCTCTAAATTAGAGGAAAAAAATAAAAGAAGAAAGATTTACATTCAAAAGCAAATTGAAGCTCACGAAAAAGCAACTTTAGATAAGATTTTAAATGAAACTGGTAAAAAATTAAGAATGAGAGAAGAAAAATAAGCTCTATAGGCAGTAGGAAAAGAGAGAAAAGTGTTTAGGACGTTAGGAAACGTACCCAAAATCGTTACTAGAAATAACAAAGAAGGTACGACTATAATCTCATATGACACAAAACTGTTTTCTGATGAAATGACAAGAAGTCATGACATTAAGATCAAATAAAGTTGTAGCAACTGTGGAAATGTGAGCAAGTATAAGCTGAAAAATTTAAACAGCCACGCTTGTTCTTTGTAATGCTACAAAATATTAAACATTTGATTGTTAATTGAATTTATTTGAATTTAATTGCTTATTTTCAATCATAATATTATTCCGATTGCTCACTTTCTTCATACTATTTCACATCTTTATCTTCTTTAGCCATTAAATGCCTTTATCTTTCTTCTCTTTTAAGCTCATTCTTTTTTCTTTACTATTCTATTTTCTTTTGTCTCTCTTCTTCTAATCTTCTTAGCAACTCTTCTCTTTGCTTATCTTTTGAACTATGCCTATTGAAATTGAATTTCAAAGTAATCTTTTCCTTCTTGCACTCTTACTTATGCTTCAAACATTCATTTCCCATATGTTTTATGGTTTCTTTATATCTCTTCAAAAACTCCTCTTTATTTTGAGCGTTTCCGATCTTTCTATTCAGTAAAATATACACAATTTCATCAAATTAAGAGTTTATCATCTCATAATTCATTATGTGCGAGAAATGAGGAGAAACCAATGCAACTTTTTCCAACGAATTGTAGTACATTTTGTATTCTTTCTTAAGAATACTGCCTTTAATACCCATATTTCTCTCTATCTTTTCAAGGAAAAGCATCTTTTCCCCTGCCTCCTTCAAAATTCCACACTTAATGAGCAAGCAGTACAATTGCTTCACAGTTACTGTTCTATCAATAGTGTTAATCAAGTTGGACCTTTCATTCGTTAGCATTTCAAAGAATGCTCTGTTTATGGTTAGGTACTACTATGGAATGTTAAGCCTTGGTTGATTATGACTAATATTGGTGATAACTTCGCTACATGCTTTTTAGGTCTTCAAAGATAAAATGGGGGCAGTGTTAAAGGCATTTTTTATCGAAACAAGTAGGTCTTCAAAGCATTTTCTCAAAGTAACGTTTTTAGAGTTAGCTGAGCTATTTATTTGATAATGTTGCAAGAGTGCTAAATGGAGAAGATAGACAACAAAATGTCTAAATAGGACTGCGTGGTGATTGAAATGGAGATCAAGAGGCTTATTTAAGCTGATTTTTTGGACATTTATTTCTTTTACTTCCTTTTCCCATTCTTTTTAAGGTATCTGGAGTTTTTTAACGCCATCGAAAAACATCTTCCACTCTATGTTGTGCTAAGGATATTGCTAAAGTATGTTTGAGTGCTATTTGATTAATTTTAGCTTCTCAGTATTTGGCATAATTATCTAAAATTGAGACTTGTGACCCTTAAAGAATTATCTATTGATTTTAGCTAAGGAAATGAACTAATTTGTAACCTTCATATCCTTAATGAGCTTCCAAAGAGAGTCAATTGTGAGCCCACTGAAAAACTCCTTTCCACAGTTAGTAACTAAGGTTTTGTAATCATTCCTAAGTTGTGAGTTCTATCTCAAAAGGAGATTCTAAATAGATTAGTCTATTAAAGGGGATTTGATGTCAATGAACTTTAGATAGATGTTTTCTGCAGGTTCATTGTTTTGTAGAACTGACTATCTTTTAACGTTCAAATCGGGCAATTTGAAAGGTTTTTTCGATTCTTTTTGAGAAATCTATTACTTCTTTAAAACAGATTTATCTTTTACAAAAAACTAAACATGGCAATCTCCGAATTCATCAGTTAATATGCAAAGTCCCTACTTCAAATTATTCTAAAAGCTTCCTTAAATCTTGCAACCATTGTTGTAGTAGAAGCAGCCATTTCCTTGCCTTTTTCCTGCTCTCCAAAAACCCTTGAATATAGTCTTTAAATTTTTTATTTCATTTTTACCCTAGAACCAATAGTAAGTTCCTGAACCCTCAGGTAAATCTTTCACCCATTCACCTTCATATTTTTCGAAAGAAGAGTACCAATTCATGGTTCCTTTTCCTTGCTTTTTATCAGCAATCCAATGACCTTCATACTCGTTTCCTGAGCTATACTTCATTTTTCCTGTACCTTCTCTCAGTCCTTTGGCAAATTCACCTTCATAGACTGCTCCATTAGAGAAAGTTAGTATCCCTTTTCCTTCTTTTAGGCCATTCTTCCAAACTCCTTTGTAGCTGGATTTATCAATAGAGCAGAAATACTCTCCAAAACCTTCCCTCTTTCCTGCTTCTACTTCTCCAACGTAGTAGCTTCCATCTGGCCAAAAAAGCTTGCCTCTTCCAGTGATATTGTTATTCATAAACTCTCCTTAGTACTTGAGCCCGTCTTTCCACTGATACACTCCCGTTCCACTCATGAGCCCATTTTCAAAAGTTCCTGTGTAAAGGTTGCCATTGAGATACTCCACAGATCCTGTCCCACTAAGGAATTTGTAGTAGATGTTGTTTTGTGTTTTTGAAGCAATGTCGCAATCCCACTTTGCGTAGTACTTTACAGCCAAATCAAGCGGAAGAATTCTGTTGTTTATTTAAATTTCCATTCCTCAATATAGAAAATTATAATTAACACTCATTTTGACGTGCATTATTGCATATCAAAGCAAAAAAATCTCAAGCCATTTTGCCCTAGTTGGCGCATTTATTGATTATGGTGGGCGGTTGGCATAATTTAAATTCTACTTCCAAGGATAATCTTGAGTTTTAGTTTATAATCATTGGTTTTACATGTCAGGCCTTAAAACGAAAGGCAACACGCCTCATAATGATAATTCAGCTAAATCTCAGCTGTGCAAGCTTTCTAGCCTGTAAATCAGTTCTTAATAAGTGAACAAATCTTTCAGTAATCTCGCGAATTGGCATGGGAAGTACTTGATGCTGAAAGTCTTATCTACTCCGAAACGGACGTGAATTTATAAAGGATTACGTACTTAACTGGGTTGTATATGGTAAAGCTGGATTTACTCAGAGAATTATCTAAAAACTTAATTGCCTACAAGATCCTAGAGAACAATATTTTAGCTATAAAATGCAGAAACTAATGTCCGAACCCTACATCATCCGCTGCTTTAATAACCAAAACGAGCCCAAGCGCAATGCCTTGGAGGATAGGCGGAAACTGCTGTAGCAAAAGATAGAGCAGTAGGCTGAAAGGCAAAATCACAAAAAGATAGTATAGAAGACATTGCAAATCCAAAGTGAAAAATAATAAAGAGTAAGGAACAAAATCCAAAACTCTATTGAGGAAGCAGATAAGAAACTGGAGGAAAGAATCAAAAAGAGGACAATGCATCGTCTAGAAAGATCAATGTAGTTTAGCCCTTCATCTTTTTAGTTCCTTAAAAACTCTAGTGCTTAGGAAGGAAGTGCGACTTCAATCAATGGTAGTAAGTATCGATTTGCTCAAAGCAAAAGCAGTGATTTTTAATTGGAAATTAGTTAAGACTAACGTTTTAGAGATCTAAAAAGATAGCTAGAATAAGAATAACGCTAGTAGCGCATGGCAAGGAAAATGTTCGGAAATCTTAAAATCTCAGATCGAAAGTCTTGATATTTATCTTTCAATATGTCTATAAAAAGACAAATAGTAGATATAATATAATTGGCTGAGCCAGAAAGGATGTGTTAGGAAGGAGAATAGTCGATTCAGGAAAACATGATGTAAAAATCAAGAAAGTTCTTCTTCTTAACATTACTATTTGATGGAGAAATCTTTAAAACGCTGCACGTCCAAGAAGGTAAATCTCTAATTGCCAATGTTCAGCCACTTCAGGCAGTCAATGTCGCCAAAGGGCTGGATCACGCCTTTTGATTTAATCGAAAGTTCCCCTTGAGGATCTAACTTTATATGCTAATTTAACCCTTAATTACTTTGACGTCTGAGTTATTTACAAATACTCCGATAAAAGGAAAACGGATTATCTTTTATTCCTGAAATTTTTCTTATCTGTTTCTTTTTAAATAGACTTTTATTGCTTAGAGCTTTTGCTGAACTTCTATAAGTTTCTTTTTCCTTTCCTAGAGCACAAATGATCTAGTAGCAATCCTTGATTTGAGAGCTTAGATTTCCTAAGGCTCAAAGGACTAGTTCCTCCTTCCTTTTCTGGAACCTTTCTAGCTTACGATCCGACGGCCGTCTTTCTTGAGTACCCCTAAAGCGATTAGGACATTGAGAGCATCATAAACTCTCCGTTTTATGTTCTGTTCTTATTTGTTCTAGATATGACAAAATTTACTTCACCTTCGAATTACTCATCATTTAGCTACTGTACAAGCTTTCCAGCCACTTCCTTGTAAGTCGCGTTTTTCATTTATTGAACGATTTCAAACGCTCTTAGAGACAACTTCCTCAGCCCTTTTTAGCGAGGCCTTGCCTTCTTCACTATGTGTTAAAGCTAAGATCGTCCAGTGGTGTGAATCTAACCTTCTTATATTTTTGACTTTTGATTTACTTGATTCTTCATTGGAGTCAAGGGTTCTTAATCGTCGTTGTCGCTGTAAACGAGGGGTTGGTTGATTCCTTCGTTGATCTGATGACTTTCAGGCATGAGTCCCTGTACTGCAATGCTATATATTTTGGGTTCGGGTTCTCCGCTAATGTTTTTAGTCCAAGGAGACTACTGGTTCAAAAGGGCGTTGACCCTAAAAATGGGAGGAATAGAGTCTGGCGATATATATATGTGTTTGCTCCACTGTGAGTCCTCCTGCTCAAACTCCGGCTAGGATCTTATGGGCTGGGGGAGGGAGTTGTAGATTGGGGCTTTGGGATAGGGAGATGAGATAAACCAGCTGGAATCGCCTTTCATGAATAATATAATAACTATGGTCCTTTAGATAAATGGCATAAAGGCACATTATAATATTTTCGCGCGATATTTCTATAAATTATCATGTATACATTTTCAAATCATTATCACAAATTTTCAGTTGCCTTCTGATGGCCTGACTCACGCATGTAGTGTGCTTTTTGGGTCAAATATTTTATTTTCCTAGGGTTGGCTAGTTTTGCCTTATTTTCCTACTTTTTTAAGAACCTATTTTCTCAAAAATCTTATTTCGATTGAGATCTAAATCGATAGCAAAAATGAAGTTTATTACTAAAATGGGTGCTATACCATTTTTTGAGTTTTTGTTGATTAGTTAAACTTTCGGGTTTAATTGACCATAATAGCATATTAAGAGATAAAGATACTGATGTAGGACAAAAATAAAAAGAAGTCAGACAAACTTCTCAAACAATCCTTTGCTTTGCTTGACAAAATCAAACAACGTAAAGAAAAGCAAGTTTTATCGGCTCCGAACTAATAAAACTATGTATAGGATCTGTACCTGAAAATATTCGACAAGTGTTCGCCTCACTTCAATAAAACATAAACAGCCAACTCTATCTTAACTCACATTAAAGAAAAAGAGAAGGAATGCAGCAAAAGAAAAATGGATTTCGATGATCTCCAAAAATAGTTTTTAGAGCTAAGAAATCAAAACCTCAGATTAAAGGAGAGCAAAGACGAGGTGAGCAGAATAAAGTCTTTGAACGCAGAGATATAAATATTGGAGTAGAAAGCCAGAGTGTTGAGCACCCAACTTAAAGAGGAAAGGAGGGAGAAAGATAAGTATATGGAGATTACTGAAAATATGAGGAAGGAAAATGCGAGTTTAAAGCAAAACAATAATTAACTTGAATAGTTGGTTTAAAAACTGTCCAAATAGCTAGAAAACTATCTTACTCACGAATCTGGCCCAGGTAATACTCAATCTTAGTTGGATTAAATTAAGTTGAGAAACACTGAGCTCGAGAAAGAAATGAGTAGCTTATTAAAGGAAAGAGAGCTACTCAAAGAAAAAGTTGAGATGAATAGCAAGATTTATGAAGAGAAGTTTACAAAAGTCAGAAGTAGCGAAAGCAGCCTAAAATATGAAGTCGAAAAGCAGGTTCAGTAATTGAGGGGAGAGTTGTAGAAGGAAAAAATCAAAGCCAAACAATTATAGCAAGATCAATTCACTAGAAAAAACCTATAGGAAGACATAAAACTGGCAAATGACCAGATTGAAAAGTTAACGAGGTAAAATAAAAGGCTAAAAGATGAAGTCGAGCAACTTAGTACAAAAAATCAACAATATTAAATCCACAAAAGCAGCTAGTAGATCAAACTCAACAATAAAATCAGATAATTAGCTTCAGCTTAGTAGCATAACAAAAGATTAAACGCATAAATAGCCCAGCGGGGGGAAAAGTAGAAGCAATTAGAGGCAACAATCAAAGAGTGTGCCGCCAAACTAGGACACTTTTAGAATATTTAAAGTCAGTTTAAAAAAGAACAAGAGAAAGTACGAAACTTAGAGCAGTAATTAACCAGTTTAAAAGAGCGCTGCTTCGAAGTAGAAACACTGAATGATGCTCTGAGAAAAGAATTAAATAATACCATAAATAATGTGTAGTCTTCCAAACAAAGTCTACAAGAATAGAGAAAGAAATAAAAGCAGTGGAGCTAGTACCAAAAAGAAAAATAGACACTACTAAACTCCAAAAGTGAAGAAATAAAATAGCTAAAAAATTAACTTGAAAACATGAAATCTTAGATCTCAAAGACCAACCAATCTCAACTAGATAGCAACTCAAAGCTGAACAAAGTAACACTGGAATTGTAAGGCACGCTAAAAGAAAAGTAACAATAGAAAAGGGCATGGTAAAATTAGAAGACTTAGCTTGAGAGCCAAATTGAGGAAATTAGTGAACGCATAAAATTCTTCAAGTCGTCATACGAAGAGATAAACAACTAAAAAGCCGATCTTATCCAAAGTATTTAAGCACTGGTCCAATAAAACAACAGGCTAACCAACCAAATAACCAAATTATAGGCAGCTTAAAAAGACAGCAAACAATCTCAACTGTAAGACCAAAAGAAAGTACAGAACCTACTTTAGACCAAAAGTGAGTAAATAAACCTTCTAACAGATGAGATCAACAGATTGAAATATTAGGTATCAAAAACTTCTGATGGCAAATCATAAGCCAGCGAAAAGTTGAAGAAACTGGGTTAAGAGGTTGAGAAATCTGTAAAATAAAAGGATGAGTTGATGCTGGCCTGGGATCGATAAAAAGGATAGCTGTAAACCACCATTTAGTAAGTCACAGAACGCATGAAGTTCTTTAAAGAGTCCAACTAATAGTTAAACAACGAAAGGGTCGACCTAATCAACTCCGTCTAAGCTCTGGTCGCATAAAATAAGACCCTGGCTGACCAACTTCAAACCCTAACAACCAAATACGATGAGTAGCTAGCCCTAGAACGAAACAGATACACACAGCTGAAACAGTAACAGGACATTCTTCAGTCAACACACAAGACCTCGTAATCCGAGAAGGATAGGTTAAAGGAAGAAGCGCAATTACTTAAGCAGTAGATATAGCTCTTGAATCTGAAGCTGGATAACTAGAATTTAGAAGAGTAGATGCTGCTGGAACTGCCCGATAAGGTCCAGAGCCTTTCTTGCGATCGCACCAGCAAGCACATCGAGACCATTAAAGAGTTGAACAGCGAGCTGACCTAGGCCTACAAAACAATAGGGCTGCTCTCCAGCAGACTCCAGGAATACGAAAGTAGCTAGAAGAAGGAGAAGGAGGCCAACAACAAAAAGAGTCCCGAGTCAAAGGACAGAGGCAAGTCGATAAAGAAAATAGCAGGCATGTTCGGGTTCAAATGATCCAGTCATTTCAATTGCCTTTCAAATAAACAACTGCCACACATGAGCACCGGCAAGGCCAGCATAAGATATAGATTAACTCATATTTCTTGTGGCAACTCCACTCAGCTGCATTCTTATGGCAACTCCACTCAGCTGCATTCTTATGGCAACTCCACCCATCTAGCATCTACTAGCTGCTCCCATCGAACGTATTATTTGAATGGGCAGAATTGCCTTGGTCTATATCTATTACGTAATACCTACTAGCTATTAATCACTTAAATCTTTGAGTTGGGTGGGTTGGTGCATAATATATGGAGAGAATAAACAGAATAGTAGATCTGTTGGGCAGCAATAAACGGCTGGCCATCGCAGCGGGAACCTTCCTAGCTCTAGCTGCAATCAAACTCTACTTCAGAGGTGCAGTCTGCCGCGTCAACAGAGACTTGACTGGCAAGGTGATTGTCGTGACCGGAGGCAATTCAGGCATTGGCCGAGAAACCATTGAGGCACTTTCCAGCCAGGACTGTACGATCATTTTTGGGGCCAGGGATCGAGAGAGGTCGGAGAAGGTTGTTGAAAGTGTTAGCAGGAGGGCTAGGTGCAAGCTGCTATATTTTCATCTGGACTTGAGCGATAAAAGGTCGATTGAGAATTTCAGCCAGCAGGTAAAGAAAGAGTGCTAGAGAGTAGATATCTTGATAAATAATGCAGGGCTGTATGCTCCTAAACAACGAACTGAGACCAAAGACGGGTTTTAGACTGGCATGGGTGTCAACCATCTCGGGCATTTCTATCTCACCTATCTCCTCTGGTCGCACATCAAGAGTGCTCCTCGCCCCCGAATCATCAACGTCTCCTCAGGAGCACACAAAGGCTTCTTCCTCAACAAATACAAAGGCACGACCTAAATCGACTTCTAAGATTTCAACTTCACAAACAACTACTCCTCAAATGCATCCTACTCGCGGTCGAAGCTGGCCAACATCCTGTTCGCCAAGTAGCTGCAAAAGAGGCTAGACGAAGCTGGAATCGAAGTCTTCAGCTTTAGTCTGCACCCTGGAGTCGTGAACACGTAGATAATTTATAATTCGGGAGTAGTGCCTTCCAAGCTGCTCATCTTGGCACTCACCCCTGTGCTCTTTCTGTTCACCAAAACCCCAAGCCAAGGAGCACAGACCACCCTTCACGTTGCCCTCCAGGACTAGAAACTGCTAGAAAAAGGAGGCTACTACGTTGATTGCAAAGCAGCTCGACCCTCAAAAGCAGTAACCGCGGAATCCGCCACCAAATTATGGGAAATCAGTGAGAAGAGTTTGGGAATTAAATTTGATGTCTGACGTATTAGTCAATTCGTTAATAAGTATGTGTTATTTTTGTTCCAAACTTAGAAGAAAATAGTTATAATGCAAAAAGCAGTAGGTAAAATGAAGGAGTCGAAGCAGCGAGAGGTGTCGAAGTAGCTGATGTCCAAGCTGTACTTTTCGCGCACGCAGTAAAACTACCTCAAGATGTATGGCAACAGCCAAAACTATATGCAGGAGCTGGGCGACCTCATGGGTAAGACCTGCAAGAAGAAGCTCAACAAAATCATCGAGGAGGTCAAGCAGAACAACATCGGCTTCAGGAAGTACCTCGAAAAAAAACACATCCAGAAACTGACCATTTAGGATGTGGTCTCGTTTGAAGACGCACTCTAAGCCTAAAGCAGAAAGCTAATGCTTAACAACTCAGTCAAATCAGACACCAGTCTCAAACAGCTCAACAATGAGATCATCCGTATCGGGTTTATGATGATTTTGGAAAAGTTGACAAATGATAAACTCAATAACGTTATAAATGAGACCAAATATCTGCAATAAATGCTCCAAAGGTAACCATCAGCCTACTCAGAGACAAAACCAATCTGCAGAAGCTGGGCTACGAGTACCTAGGCATCGAGGGCCTCCATAATTTGAGGAACATCAACTAAGACATAATTTCGTAGTAGAAATAGAACGGAAGTTTCAAACTCATCAACAACAAAATCCGTTAATAGGCATCAACAATATATGAAGTATAGAACTATCTCAATTCAATCACCATGAAGTGATTTTTTATCCTATTTATTCATTATCTGCTTTATCTCAAACAGCAGCCCATTTTTGGTCTTCACCTACCTC
>Ga0316217_10002386_pt1 | contig 22638 bp, 14 predicted proteins | sample 1anoAmetaG_FD_203633 | JGI IMG/M metagenome (GOLD analysis project Ga0316217, IMG submission 203633) | Freshwater microbial communities from Trout Bog Lake, Wisconsin, USA - 1anoA | ecosystem: Environmental > Aquatic > Freshwater > Lake > Hypolimnion/Profundal zone | place: USA: Wisconsin...
AAACAGCTATTTGGAGCGAAATCAAACGTTCTTTTAACAAGCAATGTGGGTACTCTCTCGTTGATTAAGAAAAGGCTACCCCAATAAAATAAATCAAAGATCGAGTGGATGAATCTATCATCATATAGAAAAAGCTGAAAAGTGCCTCGAATTCAAAACTGATGGATAACGCCAAACGAAGGAATCCATAATTCTGTAAAATTTTTTGATCCCAATTCAAAGCAAGAACTGAAAAGGAAAATGTTGGATTACTAACTGGTGTATTAGTCTGTAGGAAAACACCCACGAAAATGATCAACTTCCTAACCTTATCAGATACCAAAGATAGGTAAGTCTATTCGCAAAAAAATAGGATCAAAAATTTCAAAGATGCAAATGGTTTATAATCGATCTTAAACATAATTGGAAAGCTACAGAGTTAGTTGTAAAAATAGCGAAACACACATCTTTAGGAATTTTAAGTGGAAAGCACAACCCACAGCAAAGAAAAGATTTCAGTAAACTTGACCAAATCACAAGATGCTTTGTCCCAAATAAGAAAGGAAAGATGGAGGGACTACAGGTGACCATTTAAAGCTCAGTAAAATGCATGGTGACAGATTCTAAGGACAGATACTACTAGAAAGTTCATTTGATTGGTAACTAATCAACATTGTATCCCCAATGAGTATGTGAATGTAAACAAGGATGAAAGATCCAAACATTTGACAGCTGCTCAATGATAGCACTGACAGTCATCTAGAAGTAAAGCTAAAGCCTAGATTCAAGCAACATCTTAGATTCAGAATAATGGCTGATCAAAAAATTCAAATACCCGAGTATTTTGGACATAACTAATGAAAAAGGATTGTCTAAATGTCACAACTCTAGCTACAAGACCTGATATTGCCAGATTACCACCCAAAAATCTGATGACAGTAGAAAATCTATACTAACATTACTAAATGTGCAATTTTCTTTGGCAGTCCTCAAACCATTTTTGAAACATCTTACTATAAACAAGTTTTTGTTCTTCATTTCGATAGAATATATTTTGCCCAATTATTGATTGCCGAAATCCTCAGCTGCCATAAAACTGGGTAGCTTGTAACTTATCTTCAGTTAATAAAGAATATTTAAAATAGGCTCTTTGATATTAATTTAAATACCTGAGTTGTGATAACTTGCTCTTGCGTAAAAACAGTCAAAATGGCTCAAATTTGAACTTACAAATGAATCCTCAAAATAGGATACATTAGGCTTGATGGTAATTAGACTATATCGGGGGTTAAGCTGAATTCTCGAAAAGCATTTGAAGGACAGACCCTTAGCAGAAGAAATTTTGAATGCCGTAAAATGTTGATTTAAGTTGAAGTACATTTTTACTTCTTAAAATATTGGTTAGACAGGTTTGAGACTTTTCATTTTCGTTTTCTGCCTCATTTTTCTCTTCTTCATCACTAACTAAAAGAGAAATGTTTCTCTGGAATCTACTTCAAGCACATGGATAGATTAGAGACAATCGATTGTACTAACCTCGGGTTGTTTGTAAAAGAACTAAGATTCTCAAAAGTGTCCAAAGCAATCAAGCAAAAGTTTAGGCGTTGTTCCAGCCTAGAAAAGACCCTTAGAGGCAAAAACCAAAAGATGGTGCATTAAGCAGCTAGTTAAGGCTGTGATGTTCCATCCCATCAACTTTTTGAGTGGCTGCTTTTAGCTATGAGCAAACTGGAGTCGACTTTTGATCATATTTATAAAGAAGTATCTGATGAATTTGAAGTTTTAGGCTATTGGTGAGAACTGGGTAATTGTTGAGTGGTTTGTTTTATTTGAAGGTTTGTTGTTTTGGAAGAGAAAAATTAAGAAATTAGCATGATTATCCCTTATAAAAAATGAATAATCTATTTATAATATCTTTGATTAATTACCATGCAGGCACCACTAAAATCACAATCATAATCAATCCAAGTACTTAAGAATAAACGAATACAAAAATATAACATCTAGAGGACACTATTGTCGTCCTAATAATTTCAGAAAGATAGATTAGTATCCTTTCTCTAATCTTCGAGACATTTGCACTACTCGGACTTCCTATAGCTGGAACAAACATATTATATATGGAGCTTAGGACATATTTCGCAGATTGAAATTGTGGATGATTACTTAGTAATTTGCAGGCCAACCCAATAATTGAACTAATATGAAATTCTTCTCTACAAAACTTCATAAAAAATATGAAAAAAATGTGGGAGTGGGAGTTAAGCTGAACTGTTATATGGAGAATTTTCAGTCACTGGGACAAGGGGAAATAGTTATATTCGGATTACAAAAAGTCCATTAATGCTTACAACCTATATTTTGGCTAAGTATCTACTCTCTGAAAAAACAACAGAAAGTTTTTGAAACTAGTTTTCAAACCTAGAGTTAAAGTTAATAGTTTGGGAGCTAATTCAAATGGTTTGTCTTTGAAACCACAAACTACATTTGTTTGGTCGAGTAACAAGAAATCCTCACTCTAATCAAATACTTTAGATACGACTCTACAGGGAAGCAACTAATTCAAATATACGCCAAGTAACTGGGAGAGATATTTTCACCAACACTCAAAATCAACAATCACTCTAAAATAGGTTGGTTTAATAATGATGCCTAATAGTAAATGCTCGAGTTTTTGACCTTAAGTCTGGATGAGAATCTTAAAGAGTAGTTGCAAATCTATAGATTCAAAAACACTACCCCTGAGACTGAGACGATATCTATGAAACGGCTATAGTTCCTATAGATTAATTAAAGATTATTTCTGTGTAGGGGAGGAAGATACAGCGCATTTATCTTGTTTTAAAGGTTTAAGGACAAAACGGATTGATAGAGAATAAAGAGGTCCAAATTAGTTAGTCGGTCAGACAGTTTTTCTTTTAAAGAGAAGTTAGAAAATTTCACCAAAACCAAGAACTATCCATTATATTCGATTGGAATAGAGAAGAATACATTTTCTAACTGCTGTTTTTCAGCAAGGACCTTAAATAAATATTAAAATAAGAGGAGGTTCCTTTAAGAAGCGTGGAATTTAAATGTTCAGAAAATAAATTAATGTTAATACAAAGACCTAAAAATCCATGTCCCCGAAAAGGACCTTAGAAATAGAAATAATACAAGGTGATAGTTAAGCACATTTTCAACTACAGAATGCTGTACCTGCATTGGCTGCTGCTCTAAATGATTGCTTCGATGACGATCTGTTTCAGGATGCAATCGAGTTGCTTACTGTCGATACCTAAGTACCATTTGAACAATGATGGAATGATTATTTAGTGCTGCTTATCCCAATTTACAATAGACTACTTGTATTTTCGATTTTCATCGCTAATTATCTTTTTTTCCAAATGTTTTGCAAGCTTAAACACCTTATTTGTAATCATCAAGCTCAGTTAATATATTTTTACAATCTATGTATAAATTGATTCATAGCTTTAAAGACCTGAAATTTGTCTCTATAAGTACTCTCTGTATTTCAATCTTCTCCATCATAGAAAAACTCTTTATTAAACTCCGTTATTTTTAGTGCAACTACCCATACTTGTTATTCCTTAATACAGGTAAGCTTGGAACAGGATAAAGATGTAAAGCTGAGTCAGAATAAGGTTAGATAAAAACGAGTATAAGATAGGATCACTTTACGCCATGACAATCACAAGGTGGTGGCCAGAGAAAACCTGTTTTCTGGACAGACAAACTTGCGGTTCGTATCGTTCAAAGGTGTTATTCATGAGCAGCCTTATTTGAATAACATTTTATTGCCACCGGAGTGGTCAGACTTAGTAATCCGACTGCCACTTGAAATTAAACTCGAGAGGATTCAATGTGGCACAACTATTCCAATCAGTCAACTCTTGGCAACTAGGTTAGATGGAAGATGAGATCTTAGAAAGATCAGTTATTGTTGTTTGTTATTCATCGTTTTTTGTTTTTTACTTTCATCTGGTTGAAGTTTCCCAATATTTACATTTCAAAATATTTGTCTTATGTATACCGCAATTATTCGAAACCCAAGTAAAAGGCTAATCATGTTTTTTTCTAGACAGAATATCATTTTTGTGGCTGATGGTTTCATAGTCCCTCTACCGATTTCATTCACTAAAGAGGGCTGATTCTAATAAAATGGCGCATCAACTTACAAATGAATACTGAAAATACGATAGATACATTAGGTTTGATAGTAATTAGAATAAATAGGAGTTAGGCTTAATTCTCGAAAAGCATGTGAAGGAGAGAGCCTTAGCAGAAGAAAATTTGAATGCCGTAAAATTGTTATTTAAATTGAAGTATATTTTTGTTAATTCATATAACTGCATCATTGTTCATTCAAAAAGTTGATTAGTGGTCCACAGTAAGCAGCTCAACGGCGTCCTGAAGCAGATCGTCATCAAAGTCTTCATTTTAGAGCAGTAGCCAATGCAGGTACAGCATTCTGTAGTTGAAAATGTGTTTAACTATCACTTTATGCGTGTTTTATTGCTTTTTAGTCTTTGGCTACCAAGTATTTAATATTAGCATAACTTTGTTTCCCGAAACTTTCATTTCATGAAAAAATTTATAAGAATGTTAAATAGTCTCTTTTTTTAGCTTTTATTTCAAATCTTTGGTGAACACATAAAACTCCAATCCGAAATTGTTTCGAAGATTGTAATCAACTATGAAGGAAAACTATCGGTTTTGGCTGAAACATTTGAGATCTCTTGAACATTTAGGTTACTTCAGAACCTAGAAGCTTGGTGTCTCTTTATTGAGTACAAGCAGTTTTTATGTTCTCCCCATTTTTTTGGGCTACGAATACTCTACCACGCCGAGGAATTACTTTTAATTGATTTAGTGCAATGCCCGTGAGGAAACAAAGTAGTTGCCATACTAAGTTTTTTTGAATTTGTAGACTTGCAATTACTCTTTGAGCTACTGGTTTAAGCCTAAGGTCAAATACTAAAGCGTTTACGATAGACTTGAACCAAGAAGCCAGCCTATTTTAGAGTGGTTATTGATTTTGATTGCCTGATTAAGTTTTATCTCTTTCAGTTTCGTAGTGTTTATTTAAGTTAGCTGCCTGGCTGTAGAGTCGTATCTAAAGTAATTGGTTACAATCGAGTCCTTTTGCCTTTCGACTACACAAATATAGTTTGTGCTTTCAAAGACGAAGTGCTCCAATATGCCGTCAGATTTATTATTTTTTGCCTAAATTTCCAAATTAGTTTCAAAAACTTTTTGCTGTGTTTTCAAAGAGAAGATTTTTAGGCAAACCCTAGGTTCTAAACAAATTATGCTTTCTGGAATGACCCTGAATTTTTATTACATAAATACAACTATTTCTTAGCTTCCCAGTAGCCAGAATTTAGTAATAAAAAAGTCCAGCTTAATACTCCCACATTTTTTCGGTATTTTCTATAAAAGGTTGTAAACAACGATTTCACTGGATTCCAAAGATTTGGCTGATGTATCTTTGAGAATTATTATGTAGTCACTCATAATTTAAATTTGCCGAATTTTCTCTAAGCTCTTTAGATTGTATGTTTGTTCAAGCTATAGGAACTCTGAGTAGTGTTCATATTTTGAAGATTAGACAGATAAAACTAAGCGCCCCGAAATTTGAAATAATTACATTTGAAATGATTATAAATGTAGCGGGTTTTAATGAAATAATGAAAGCTATAAAGAAATATTGTTGTCATTAAGCAACTTCACATAACATTGAGACATTCCTCTTAGTTAAGAATAGTTGAGTTGGGAAGTAACGGAGGAATCAGAGCATCCTAAACTAAATTAGTTCCTTAGTGTCCTAACTTTTACCAAGAAATACAAAGTGTATCTTTTTGTTTGACGGTAAACATGACTGTTGGACTTAATCGCATCAAGTATTACTTGATAGTGGTAACAAATGAATCCAGATCTTCACAAAACATCAGGCCTTTCGGGTTACCCCGCTCAGATAATATCAAAGCTTATTAGAGACACAAAATATGTTCAGATTGGCCAGAGGTCAACTATTTGCCCATCTCTTGGTATTTGCCACTCATAAACAGTCTAGTATTAGGTTTTAACAAACAAAATGGTCGTTTTGGAAAGCTATTTCAGTAGTGTAATCCAATAAATAAATATAACAACGATTTTGCGCTTTTATCAATCATACAGAATAAGAAGCCTGCAAAACTTCATTTTCAAAGTGCCTGCGTTCTAAAACTACCAATCGATACCTGTATCAATTGCATCTAGTTAGTCTATAACCCCTATTATTAGATACAATCATATTCTTAAAGAAGCATCATCTAAGTGATGATTGAGTTAATGTGTCTCCACTTTTATCATCTTATTGTATGCATCTGGCTGGATGGATATTTCCTCATCTCTGAACGTTTATTTTTACTTCAACTACTCAATCTGTGCTACACGGATTATAAAGATGTTAGATAGTAGCATAAGATTTAAACAAGACAAGGCAAAGTTATGTCAGGAAAAGGTATCTGCCTATAGAATTTTACACAGGATATTGGGGGCTCAATTAATTAGCCTTGGATAAACTTTTTTCCAGTTAGCTCTCTTCTTTTATTTTAAGGATAGAGTAATTATCTTAATTTTTCAGTCAAACATTTTATTACAGATTGATTACTTTGAGTATACTTTAAGAGAGTTTCCCGTTTTGTGATTAACACCTTATTTTGAACATCAACTGCTCAAGATAGATATAGTTAGTCATCAAATTGACTGAAGAAAGGTTAATAAAGCACTATTGTTAACTTTGGAAAGGATTCAACTGTTTATAAGTGTGATTCTTATTATGCTTGCTTTTTGAAGAAAATGACTGGTTTCTAGACTGTTTTCCACCAATTCGGCAGAAAGTAAAACTTTTTTTCTTTCAAACCTACTAAAATATAAATTAGGTTATAGCGCATTTAAGTAAAAGCCTAAGATTTCAAATATTTTTATATTCCTTTCAAAGCTAAACTAAGTTTAACTCTTTACTAAAGCGATTGAGAATTTTTTAACCCTTATAGTGTTTTTTGCTCTTTAAATTCACTCTTTTCATTATAAACGATGTTTCTCAAAAAATGATATTATTAAAAGCATTGATTAAAAGTCAACAATTGCAAAAAAGTAGTAATTATAGCATTTTGAGGCACAATTTCACTTCTTTTTGATCATTTTAACTTCGTTTCATTTGAATTGTTGAGAGCCATGTTGAGGCAAGATTTCTTTTTTAAAAAAATTGAGCAAATATTAGAAGTTTTCTCAGTTTCGCAAACTTAAAAGACTTAGATTTAATAAATTCAATTCCCCCCACAATTTATTCCCAAATCCAATTAATACAGTTCTCAAGCTATAGATTTTCGATTGATGCCCTTTTATAATAATTAATCTAATCAACTGAGCCTGCTTTGCCAGCCACAACCAAATGCCAGAAAATAACAGTCTAATGACTCACGATATTTGTCAAGAATAATACGAGAATCGATAGTTCCTGAAAAAGAAGTTGAAATATAAAAAGCTATTTCTCTCCAGGGCCTTATTCAAAATGGGGATAAATATGAGAGTGAGCACTCCGGATACCTTGAATGAAGTCAAATGGTTTGATGACTAAGATAAGAGTCCAGTCGAGAGCCGTCTGTGCTACTTTGATTTTGATAATCTAGACTAATGATTTTTTTACACTTTCTTCCAAAGATGATAAAGAATAAACTTATACAAAGCTTCTATCTTCTCTGCTGCAACTCTGGAGTGCTGTCCGAAACGATGTAACCCCTTTCCTTCCAATAGAGTATTACTAACAGATTGCCAACTTTTGAAATTCAGTTATATTTAGGTAGGCTTATTTGTTGTTATAGGTTTTTAAGCTTTTTCTGTCCACCCCAGGTTTTTCTGTCTTCATTCATTTTTGAAAGCGGGGTTGGCTTTCTATTATTAGCTGCTTTTACGGCTATTTTCAGATAAGTTATAAAGGCTGCATACTAAATTAGAAGTTTAGTCGATTTCAGATGACACAAAACGCATCTGTCTGAATAGTATTGATTGGGGGATGTTAGCTGGAGTCTGTGGACGTTTTCTGGGACTATTCATCATTTTCCATCAATTATGATCACTATCTTTCACGATGTTGCTGACTTGGCTTGTAAAAATCTAGACAATACCTTGAGTACTCTAATTATGTAGGTTCTGTATGCCATAATCATTCTTTTTCCAATCCTTGGATCAATAGAAATTATTGGCGCATAGATATCGGTTGAGCTTTTTATCAAAATATGAATTTCTTGTGCTTAGAATTGTAATGAGCAATCTTGCAAACAATAGATTATGTGTACAAGGCAACAATACTAATAAACTTTTAGATGTTCATATTTGCCAATTTACTTTCAAAGCCAATCGCACCTTTAATTGCTTAAAGAACTTTGCATTTGAAATCGAAAGACAAGTTAGCCTTAAAAACAAAAACTGCTCACGTGCTCTATAAAGTAGTTATCAAAGATGATGGTTATAATAATAACAAATGTTGAATATATTCAAAGTAGCTCAATATTTCCAAACTGCACCTAACTTCGCCACATTATCTCCTCATTTGATTACTCAAAATGCATCTCTTGCTCAGTTCGACAGCCAATAGCCTTACATCAGCAGTTCTAGAACTTTAGCAGATGCACCCACGAAATAGGAGATGGAAAAAGCAAGCAGACAAAGAGGACAGGTTAAGAAAGGTGACCCCAAGTAAAAGAAAAACAAGCGAAACAACAAGAATAATGACGATAATAACAATGGAGGAGGTTTTTTGGAGCCCATCATCTAAGATATCCAAGGATTTCTAAAAGGGAGAAGAAGTCCCAATCCAGTGCTGATTCAACTCTGAATTAATGATCACCACTTTCTAATTTATTGTAAATCTTCCAAAAAAACAAACGAACCATTTTAGGCAAAAGGTTCACACTTGCCTCAAAGCCTTATAATCATTAAGATTGTATGGAAAAGCATCTGAAAACACACTGAATCTGCAAATTTCGGAATAGAATGTTTACTATTCTCTTCGGAGCTGTATGCGATGGCAAATTTTATAGGGTTACTGTGGTAATTGATTTTTTATTGGTTTCTAAGAAAGTTTTGTCTTTAAATTTCTTCTTTTTTATCAGTCCTAATGACTAAAATTACAGCTCTAGATACCAAAACCACCCTTTTTGGGCTCTCCTCCAAATATTAAATACAATTTATTAAATAATATAGTTTTTGTTTTATGGTGAGCCTCAAAAGTCAAAAGAGACTAGCAGCTCAAGTCCTCAAATGCGGTAAAAAACGAGTATGGATGGATCCCAACGAAGTTGAACAGATCGGCCAGGCCAACTCTCGCGTCTTCGTTCGCAAACTTATCAAAGACGGCCTCATCATGAAGAGGAAACAGGTCGTCCACTCACGCTCGAGGGCCAGACTTCATCTCGAAGCCAAGCGCAAAGGTAATCACACTGGGGCTGGTAAACGTCGAGGTACCATGGAGAGCAGGATGCCTACCAAGATCCTATGGGTTAGAAGGCAGAGAGTTTTGAGGAGGCTGCTGAGAAAGTACCGTGAGGCTAAGAAAATCGATCGCACTTTGTATCATAAGTTTTACCTTGCCTCCAAAGGTAACCAGTTCAAAAACAGAACTGTCTTGATTGAAGCTATCTTCAAAGAGAAGGCAAAGAAAGTTGAAACGCAGAAGCTTGAGGCCCAGCAAGATGCCAGGCGTCAGAAGAATCTATAGATCAGAAAGAAACGGACTTAGAAGCAGCAAAAAATATGATAACCCCCTATTTAAACATCTTCTTTTTTACCCGCAAAACCTACCATTTTACATCTTTCTCCAAGGTTTGGCCCTCATATCTCCAAGTAAGTACTCCAAAAAGACTGATTACTGCAAATCATTGGAAAAATAAATGATCAACTAGCCTACACACAGAATCTCTCTATGTAGGATTCTTTTGCAGGCACCGCATCACGAAATCTTGAGCGGTAGGGCTTATGGGATAGCTTTTGGAGAAGTAGATATCTTCCTTGACTATTTTGATGAGGTCTGATTCACTCCTGATTTCGAATGGGACTTCTCCAAAAAGCAACTCATATGTCATGACTCCTATGTTCCAAACGTCAACCTTGCTATCGTACTTCCTTTTGAGGATCATTTCAGGCGGGGAGTAGAGTGGAGTGCCACAGTGAGTAGACCTCAGCAGAGGGGAGTTGATCGCCCATCCAAAATCGCCAATTTTCGCAACACCCTAAATATCGCAAAAGTTACATAATTCACAAGTATATTCTAAGGCTTGATGTCCCTATGGATGATGTCACGACTATGCATGTACTCAAGGCCATTGCAAATCTGCTTCATGTACTTCCTGACTTTCTCCTAGGGCATCCGAGTCTCCTTCCTCAGACAGCTGAACAGACTCCCTCCTGAGCAGTACTCCATCATGAGGTAGATGGAGCTTTCGTCGTGGAAGAAAGAATAGAGGCGGACGATGTTGGGGTGCTGGAGGTAGCTTTGGATTTTGATTTCGCGTGATAGTTGGGTTATGTGTTTTGGGTTGCCTCGGAATATGTCTTTGGGTATTTTCTTGAGTGCGCAGATGAAGTTAGTAGAGATGTGTCTGAATAAGGGTGTAGTTACCTTGCGAGATAGACTGAGCCGAACTGTCCCTCCTCCAGGTATTTGATTATCTCAAAATCTGTGATTTTTAGCTGTTTTTCCGCGTGATCAGGTTTCAAAGGTTGGGGCTAGGGGAGGCAGCTAGGATCACCAAGGTTTATAGTCTGCGTTTTCTGCATGGTTTTGAGCACAGAAGGGTAAGAAGTTGTAGTGGAAACAGTGTTCTTTAGTTACTAGTAGGTAGACTCTGTCTAGCTCCTTTTTTTACTGGTTCCGACTTTCTACTATTCTCTGCTCCCATCTGAACTCTCACTACCTTCGATCTGTTTCTACAGGTGGGTGGAGTCTTGTTTTGTGGGGAAAAGTTCTGATTTATTTTTGAGCAAAGTTGAGTGCTTATTATCAAAATATTGTTGCAAGATGGTATGGGCATCAGAGACCTTCCGAACATGATTTGAGCAGAGAGGGGCCTAAAACAGGCGAGTGCGGCTTGCAATCTCATTGGATTTGTTCTTCTTTTTAAGCGCAGACTGCTTAAGGGAGTTTTCTTGAGATCCTTGGCAATAAATCAAATTGGATATTTTTCTCTACTAATTGGCCAATTTCTGCTTCAAACTCTCCAAATGTCTGCCGTATATCACAGGCTTGAGCCTTATGGAGCTGCAGCTGTCGCTAAGGTCAGCAAAGTTTGTTTTTTGGATTAACATTTATATATAACAATTATATTGAAGCTCACCTAACACTTTGAGACTTAACTTATTCGGATATTCGACTTGGAGTCGGGTGCGTGCTTTAGATGCCGGTTTTTGGCATCCGTGGTTTTGTTGTAGCTGATTACCTCTCTTTTTTGAAGAGAAACTCATTGACTTTAGATGAAAAAACGGAACATTTGAATACAAAAACAGTTTGAGGGTTGGCTTTAATGTTGAAGGTTGATGCCTAAATACAACAATATTCGCATTTCAAAGGAACGTAACTCTGAACCCCGAACTAAACAAAAAACACCCTCCCAATGAACCTAATACCCCATACAACAGTTTAATGGCAGCCTGCCAAGTTTTTCTAATTTTGTTTGAGCACTAAATTTTATCGTATTATCTCTGTGATAATACCATAACATATAACTTCGTTTAGGTATAATTTTAATAACCAAGTTCAATCTTTATCATTGAGATTCCCAAGGCTAATAAAACGGAGTTTCAGCCCTTTTGCTTGTTTTATGCTTGATTTCGAAAAAAAGTAGTCTGTTATCAAAATGAGTAAACGTCCATTCTTTCTTTTGGATATTTGGCTAATTAGAGCTTGAAAACAAACAAACCATGTCTTGAATTTTATTCCTTTGCTCTTGGGGGGCTTATGAGCTCACAATCACACTAAAGAAGATGTTAGATGCGATGCTAAAGATGATTTGTGGGTTATATTATATTGAAGTTTAATAAAATCTTTAGTTATCCTTGAAAGCGATAACTATTGCCATTCCACCGGGTTCTTAGATTGATCCCCAAACAAATTATTGTGGTCTTTGTGGTTAAAATAAAACAATACTCCTTAAACCTTCGAATTTGTTGGATCAAAGCTTTCTTGATTTTCTCTATTTCCCTTGAGTATTAGATAGACTTCGAAAGCTTCTTAGCTTTATAAGGCTACTTTTTACTTTAGTCCTGAATGATCCGAGTGCCAAAAAGTGTTTCTTAAGAAGAAATGCGGTGAGTCAGTTAGCTATTATTTGAATGCATATCCTCATGTTTTCTCTAAACCTCTAGGAGGCAATTTAATATACGTTTGGTATAGAAACAATGAGAACCTAAAAAGTTTTATCTTTATGGAATCCTAATACTTTATTCTTCGTTAATTAGCTTCTAAACTTTGTAAAAATATCTCATGAAGGATAAGTAATAAAAAATATATTGAATCCATCACCAATCTATCAAAAAACAGATTCATAACATCTCTTTGTTCTTTTCATTGCTGAGGTCTCTCGAAGCAAACTCTATTTCAATGGATCTTGTTATTGCAGTGTTTTTGGGATTAGAATAAGTACAAGAGTAGACTTTCAGGTCTGAGATTCACTGTTTTCTCTTCTTCTTTTATGCTAATGCTTTTTTCTTGATTATTTCTATTTTTCCCTTAGGAAGCGATTGGCGAAAATCGATAGATTCAATCTTAAATACTTGACTTTATTTTGAGAGTGGCAATCTTTGTAAAGCCTAGTGCCGAAATCAAGGGTTTGGCAAGGGTTATTCGCTCTGATGAAGTAAAATCAAAAGTAGCTCTGCTAATGAATGAATCCTCTCATAATGAGGCCTAAGATGATTGAAAAACATTATTTATTTCATTCTTCGTTGTTTATTGTCAGTTTTCTTGAAATCTAGAGCTCCCAGTTTAGTGTCTCCTACCACATAGCTTATTTTGAGGGTTGCCTAGAGGTATTTTGGACGTTTATAAACTCAAAAATATTATAATTATCGATTCAAATGCCTGAGCTCTCTTTGTTGGACAGAATCAAAGAGCTACCCACTCAACTCACAAAATTGCTCAATTTGCAAAAAATCGATAATCATGAGTCACTGGCCTTCCTCTACAAAAACTATAGAGTGCATCCTTCATAGGTAGTAAGCTGGACATTGCTAATCTCGACTTCGATCGTTCTACTGTTGGACGGATTGAACATAGTTGCAAGTTTGGTCTGCTTCCTGTTTCCTGTGACCGAATGTCTGAAGGAGTTAGCGCTGAAATAGGACAAAAAATAGTTGAATTTCGTTAGAATCAATGACTCTGATATGAATAGTGGATTCACTGATGAGTAGTTTTCGCAAATTGTGTCATCCAACAAACGCCGGCACTCAACCACCCAGATTTACGTGGTTTACTTCATCTGCTATGCCATTTTGGAGGTTATCACTCCATTTATGTCATGGCTGTTCGGAGCATTCTCATGGCTGGTTATACGTTGTTTTTTCACGATCGGCATGCTGCACAAAAACATCGGAGGAACTGCCCGTTTGATCGACCTTTTGAAGGCCCAACCCTCTTAGCTTAATATGCCAGAGTGGAGAAAAACGCAGTCTTTTTGAGCAAAGTGATTTCTATGCCAATTATTGCAAAACCGAAAAATAGAATCAGCACAAGAAGTGGTAAACCTTCTCAACTTCATCATCGTGGTACCTGCTGTGCATGAGGGTGAGTGCAGAGAAAAGAGTGGCGCCTTGGGTTCTTCCCGCTTAGAGGATCACGGACTACATTTTTGCCTTGTTTTAGGCTATTCCTTTCAAATCGTAGTAGAGGAGGAGTATTTTGCCTGGCTAGAGTTACTGGACTGAGTGCAGCCAGCTCAGGTTTATCACTGCCTCTCCTAGCAAAACCACGAATCGCATGCCGTTAGACGTGGGGATGAATTCTGTCCGCAGTTTGACTACTTGACGACTAACGAGCACCTCAGGCTACTCTAGCAGCACCTTCAATGCATGGGGTTCGTCCATTGCAGCCAAAGACTTTGCCTAGATTTGACTGCCGTGTTTAGTGGATTTGTCAGAGCGGATGCTCATATCCTGGAGGAAGGAGGTCTGATTGGAGTACTTTTGGGTTTATGATTTTTAGGAGCCAGTGTTCAGCTTGGTCAGCGCTTTGGCGAATTTTTCACCCTCGATTCGCTTACTTAGCATTATATGATATTGAGTAATAAATGATGCAGAGAAGACAATTATTAATGCCTTTAGGTTTTAAGAAAAATTACCTTCATTCATCTTTTGTTCTGCATTTAAGGCAGTTTTTGAATAGCAATTAGGAGCAGCTTTAGTAGGTGCTTATTGATTGAAAGTGTAGCCAATATGAGCCAACCTTGAAAACCTCTCTCCCAACACCCCATTTCAGCCTTTATAGCTAGCCCTTCAAAACCCTCAAATTAAGATGGCTAGGCGTGCGATAAAATATTAAATTTGATTTTATCAATGAATATTCAAGAGGTTATCGAGCGCATCAAAAAGGAAGAGGTTATTGAGGAGAGGACTGTCAAAAACATATGCAAAAAGGTGCAGGAATTGCTTTTGAACTAGGCTAACATTTAGTACCTTTCCTCCCCCATCAACTTAGTCGGCGACATCCACGGCCAATTCTATGATCTCCAAAAGTTGCTCACAATCGGTACCTCATCACCCACTAAGCGGGCTCACCCCCCCACTCACGCTACGTCTTCATCGGAGACTTCGTAGACCGCGGTTACCACTCCCTCTAAACAATTCTGCTCCTCTTCAGCCTGAAAATCCAATATCCAACTGACGTCTACTTGCTGAGGGGTAACCACGAATCGAGGTACAAGCATCACTATTGAGACAAATCTCCTGTGCCTACGGCTTCCATGAAGAAGTCATACGAAAGTACGGCAGTTCCAATGTTTGGAAGATTTTCAATTAGACCTTCGATTTCTTGCCACTCGCTGCCGTTATAGATAGTACTCACTCGATTATAGAGACCATATCTTCTGTGTGCATGGTGGACTCTCGCCGGACATTCATGCGCTCGACCAAATCAGAGAGCTAAACAGGATGCAGGAGATACCAGTATAGGGATCTTTTGGGGATCTGATGTGGTCCGATCCGGAAGATATCGACGGCTGGTCGCAAAATACCAGAGGAGTTGGGTGGCTTTTCGGCTCGAGGGTTGTCAACGAATTCAACCATCATAATGGGCTCAGTCTGATAGCTAGGGCGCATCAGTTGGTGCACTAGGGGTATGAGGAGTTGTTCAAGAACAAAAATATTGTGACGATTTGGTCTGCGCCGAACTATTGCTACCGTTGCAAGAATTTGGCAAGTTTTTTGAAACTGGACCCTCAGAAGGAGAAGGAGTATGTTATTTTTGAGGAGGATTCGAGAAGTATCGACAGTGTGCATTATAGGAGCACTATACCTTACTTTCTGTGAAAGGATGTTAGTCTTTTTGCTATAATATACAAATTTAGATCCTTTTATCACTCCTTAGCAAAGCTGAGTCAATGGGAAGGCCAGCTTTGAACTGAGAAGCAGTCGAATGGCTAAAGACAAATTTCCTGAGCATCCGAACTATAAAACTGTAGGTAACGTTGATTAAGGGTGAATACACTTAAAAAGTTATTGATTTGAAATCATTACTTTTATTCTTAGTCCTCTTGCTTTTTCTCCTGCGGAGGAAGAGCAGGGTTTTTCGGCAGAGGGTATTTCTTGGTCTGGCTTCTAATAAAAATGGCATTGTCTCTCTCCTTTTTACTAATCAAAACAGAGTCCAACTTTTTAAGATTAGGCAGTATCGAAATGGTAAGAATCCTAAAATTGGCAACAGCAGCCAAAGGGTTACCATGAATGGTCATAGTCTTGAGTCCTTCCAAATGTTTGATCTTCTCAAGCTATCCAAGATCAGCGATAAAGTTACAGTGCAGATAAATGGTTTTAAGGTGAGGGAAATCTGCGAAATCATAGTCCAACTGGATGAGATAGTTATGCGAGAGGTCTATCCACTGCAGTTGCTTTGGATTTTACATGATGCCGTCTAGAATTGTTTGGAGGCCTGATAGCTAACGGATTTTGTTGTAGCCCAGCATTAGAGAAACGCAAACTAGTTTTACTTGGATGAACTTTTTCTTTTTTTTCTAGAGTTCTTCCTTGGCTTTGAGGGAGATGTTTTTCATGGCTGAAGAGATGACGATCGCAGAAACAGCATTATTGACGTTATTGTGGGGCAGGAGTCGAATGATTTCGTTTTTCTTTTTGTCTCCCTTATGCTCATCTTCTCCCTCGGCCTCCCCTTTCTCCTTTTCCTGCTTCTCTTCCTTTTTAACTTTACTCTTGGTCTCCTCTTGCGGCTGAACAGTCTTCTCGCCCTGCCTGGGTTGGAGCTCCCTCAGTTCTGAATAGATGACGCCATACATGAGAGATGCTTGATGTTTTTATAGGAGAAATCAAGAGGAGGAGCATCATACGAGATGTAGTCAGGTTCTTCTTTCTCTGTCTATAGTTTGATTTAGTTGGCAGTTCTGATCCCCTCGAGACCTTTGCTGTTCATAATAAGTTATAAAGCTAATACAGGGTGCAAATATCAATCACTTCTGCAAATATCAGAGGCTGGAAGAGTTTTTCAGCAGAAATTCTATTCTTTGGCAACTTATCTCTGCAAGTTTAAATATGTAGGCGTTGTCTTTGGTGGCTCGTAAGGCATAATCTTCCAACCTGACTGAAATTTGACCTAACGTATCTTCATTTCGCAAGACAAACTAATTTTGCTGCTAAACTGGCCGATTATCCAGACATTCCAAAAAGACGTTGATTAGCTTCAGCTGCGCCTCGATTTCATTCATAGGTTAGTAGCTCTGATCCATAAGTTGCAAGACCACTTCCGAATAGCAATTCAAAACATATTAAGCTAACTAATAACTACCCGACAGCGCTACTGAAACAAAGTTCATAACTTCCTACTTCAGGCCAAAAAGTTCCTCTTTGCACCAGAAATCAATGATGTTTTCTACAATCAACTGTTGGTTTTAGAGCTGAGTGTGCTTTAGCATGTTTTGGCAGCTAACTAACAATTTTGAGATGTTTTGGAGACCTTTCAGTTTGTTATTGGAACTCTGGTTTCCACTTTATCTGCTTTTCTCGCTGTTTTTGGCTTTGTAGTATACCACTGCATACTTATTCAAGATCAACGCCAAAAACTAAAGCAAAGTCACAATCGGCCCATTCTAGTTGCTTATCTCTGATAACAAAATGAAGAGATCTTCCGATTTCTAGAAATACTCATTAAAAACCACCACATTATGCACCAATTCTTCATTCAGTTCGATGAGGTAAGGCAGGCAGGGCAGATTATGCGATTTGGCAGTATTTAGGAGATTTATGCTCACAAAGATGATCTTTTAGGTGATTTCTTTGTTTTAGGTTTTGACGAGGTCTTAGAAAAGTGGCAAGAAAAGCAGAGACTCCTTTAAGTTCAGTTCACCCTAGACACAAATTTGCTATTAATGGTTGCCTTGCTAGGCAAGCCAGCACAGATACTCAATACAGTTGCCATAAATCCCAGCGATGATTTCCTTCTCATAGGTTGAAAACCCGAATTCCTCAACCCAGTGCGTAATCTAGCTGACAACATTTTCTTTATAGACTATTTCCATGATTTCATAGCATTAGGAGTAGGTGATGTTCAGAAGAGCAAGGAAGATGGTGGATTTGTTGACTAGTTTGTTGCTTGTTTGAGGGTTGTGAACTTGCAGGAATGATAGGTAGTGTGTAAGGACGGATCCGTCTGTGAGGGAATAGCTTAGGATTTAGCGCAGCAGGACAACTGTTTTAGTTAGGAGGGCTAAATCTTGTGGCACTATTTCATAGTGGATGAGGCAAACTAACTTTAAGAAGTTATTTGGCTCAATAAAAGTGAAAATTTTGTTGAAAACTGCTAATTTAATGACATTCTAAGTGATTGTTTCCGCCAGATTTGGATTCTGCCGCACTAGGTCACTAAATTCATAGTGGGTTTGGTTGTATACATACTAAAAGTACTCCATGAGTATGCAAAGCAATGGCTCAAACCTGCTCTTAAACGCATGATGCTCAGAAGTGCCTGAAACGATTTCGATGAGCATCTGAATGTTATTGCCAAAAGTCTACTTATCCATGATTCTTAAATTATCGAAAGTGATATGGCTCAAGATGTTGGAGTAGACCTCATGGTTGAGATCGATATCCTAGACATTGATTGTGGGCTATTCGTTTGCGAACTCTTTGCGTTTGCTCTTTTTGTAGGCTTATATTTGCTATTTTCGTATGGAGACTCGATATGAATTGCTTTTTTTAAGAAGGGTGCTTTCCATTTATGGTGTGTTCTGATATAATTTATTCAAGGGCTGAGGTAACAAATATATTGACACTAACTAAGCCCTGATTTATACATCTGTGAATCGTCTGAGTCTCGCTGGTCATCAAGGGATCAGATCGTAGTAGAATATGGTTGGGGCTGATTAGACTCTTTAAAAGAAGCACTTAGGCAATGGGTGTTGATACAATTCGATATCTGTGATTATTTAGAGTGAGTCTAAGTGTTCTAAACCTTTCTTCTTGTTTTTGATAGTTTGCAAATATTGGTCTCTTTGGTTTTCTACGAATCATTCGAATGATATTCCATTTTTTACTTATTATGCATATATTTAAGCATCTTAGACTTTTATTTGAATGCTAGAATTAATTCGAAAATTTTATGAATGTTCTGAAACCAAACAATTATGCAAAAGGGATCAAAAAGTTTGCTACTAATCAATTAAAGATGGTAGGACAGTTCCAAAAAGCCCACCTATTTGGATTTATGAGGCTGAGACCATTGCCCAATAAAGCGCATAACAGCAATAAAAACTGGAATAGAAATTTAAAGTTCACCATATTTTAAACATCATGAACAAACATAAAATTATACAAAGTACCTGCCGCCCTACTTAGGAATATTGGAGAAATCTCGCTCCAAGAGCAAGGAATCTCGCCGGCCCGACCGCGATGACGATGAGACTTTCGAACTGCAGAACCCCAAAAACCATCATTTTTGTTTAACTCGGCCCACGAGACTCACCCTCCGCTCTCACCTCCAACACCCCTCCAGCCCCCACCCTTCCGACCCTCTGCGTGAATAAACCTCGCGCATCTTCAACCCGAACTATTCCTCTATCATGACATCCTCATACTTGTAAAGAATAAACGCCCGTTATCTAAGCATGATGGGGGATTTCGTCCCCTAGAGCAGCTAGACCGCACCCAAGGCCAGCCGTGTGCGATTCGATGGGCATGTGAAGGCCAAGTATTTCACCAATGATGCGGCTGTGGTGGAGATCGTTGCGGCTGAGTAGTATACTAGTTTTGAATAATATTAATAAACGGAGGATGAGCGGCTTTTGCACTAGGTTGCCTGATTTGCATTTTATTCTGGTCGCTCATTGAGTTATCAAGACGGCTTTGTTCGGAAGAAGAGAGCTATGGGGTTAGGGATATGGATTTTGTGTGATGGGGGCGTTAAATAGCTACAGATTGTCTTATGCTCATGGGTGAAGCTCAAAGAGGGTTAGAAGTGCTGAGATTAATCAAATTTTTAGGAGTTCATAAAATAAGCTCCATCGAAATCCATGGAAAATGAATAAATTCACTATTGTTGAATACAAAGCTCTAACCCTTTTGATGAATATTTATCCAGACAGCCGATTCTAGAGCGCAGGCAACCAATCAATTTGTCCACGCAGAGATTCTCTGCGGTTGATTTAGCTGTGCGAATAAAAGTATGACTATTTTTCCTCAAAGATAATAATCATACCTTTTTTGATAATCTGGCGCATTTCAAGGCTAAAAGGTGAATAAAATTAAAGGATCCGAAATTATCGATTCTGAAACCATGTTTCTGCTTCTTTAGATGAGTTGGGTCAAAGAATGAGGGTTACAATGCGAGAGAAGCCAAATGGTCGACTAAATATATGTTGTATGAAAATGTCAACACTCATATTGTAGTTCTACAGGCAAGAAAGTTCAATTTATGGCCAAAAATGGTATTTACAAAGGGTTGAAGTGTGTACTTAGCTAGCACGATCTTCAGCACTTAAACTATTATAAAGCAACATTTGAGTATTGTGACGCCCATTCGATACCCCAAAAATCATAGACTATTTAGACTGCAAAGATTGAAAGAGCAGCGCCGAGTAAACAAAAAAAGAGGTCACAAAAACCAAGAATGTTGGATTATTTTGCCGTAAATTTAATTCTGAGTTATTTCATTAGATTAATACAAATAGTTGTTGATGCATTTGGTGATCCGCAGATATTTCTCGAGCAGCAGCAGTTCCAGCCTCAAATCGATCCTCGAAAAGGAAATCATCCCTCAGAGGAAATAAAGTAATATGGATCCTATGCAGAGCTCACAGCTTTGAGGAAGTAGCATGGGGAGAAGGTTATAGGCCAGGTCAAGGTCGATGATGCCATTCTCGGCATGAGAGGACTCCCTGTCATGTTCTACGATGGCTCCTCGCTCCACCCCATGACGGGGATCACCTTTAGGGGGCATACTATCCCTTAGTTTTGTCAGATTGCCCAAAAAGCTCCCAACGGGGTTGAGCCTCTGCCTGAGGTAATGTTCTTCCTTCTGGTCACCGGCAGATACCCAACTAACGAGTAGTTCAGCGCACTGTCCAACGAATGGAAAAGCAAGGGAGATCTGAGCATCGATGAGATAAATTTCATCACCTCCCTCCCGAAGGGGTATCACCCTATGACTATGCTCTCAATGGCAGTGCTCAACATCCAGACTCACAGCAAATTCTTCAAGGCCTACTCCCAAGGGATCAACAAATCCAAGTATTGGGAGTACTACTTTGATGACTCAATCGACCTTTTGGCCAAATTGCCGCACTTAGTCTCCACCATCTATCGCCACAAGTATCACAATGGATCTCTCATCAAACCTGACCACTCGCTTGACTGGGCTGGCAACTTCGCGCACATGATGGGGTTCAATGAGTTTCAGATGAAAGAGTGCATCCGAGGGTATCTTTCCATCCATGCTGACCATGAAGGCGGCAACGTCTCGGCCCATACCTGCATGCTCGTGGGATCTGCGCTTTCTGACCCCTTCCTCTCGTTCTCTGCTGCGATGAATGGCCTTGCTGGCCCTCTCCATGGGCTAGCTAACCAAGAGTGCCTGAAGTGGCTGGTTGAGCTCAAAGACTACCACAGAGGAGAGCAGCCCAACCAAAAAACGATTGAGGAGTTTGTGAGAAAAACACTGAGCGAAGGCCGAGTCATTCCAGGCTACGGACATGCAGTTCTGAGGAATACTGATCCTCGCTTCACACATTTGAAGTCATTTGCTGAAAGGAATATAAAGGGCGATTATATCTGTGATTTGGCAAGTCTGTGCTTTGACACTATTCCTGGAGTTCTAGGAACCGTCGGCAAAATCAAAAACCCCTATCCCAACGTCGATGCCTACAGTGGCGCACTTCTTCAACACTACGGTAAAGCAATGGCTATTTAGGTATGAAAGAAAACGAATTCTATACGGCAGTATTCGGCGTTTCCCGTGCCTTGGGAGTCTTGGCCAATGGCATTTGGTCAAGAATTTTCGGACTGCCGATCGAGAGACCTAACAGCATTGACATAACCTTCATCTAAAACCTGAGCCAGCCCAAGAAAAAAGAATGATCCCTCTTTTATTAGCAGATAATTAACAACTCAATATAAAAGCCAACTGGGCGATCTTGAACCTCCACTTTAGCAACTTGCTTAGGCCTTGAAACTCTCTCATTAATAAGAGAAGAAGGTTACACCCGGATTAATAGAACTGATTATCTCATAGTATGAGATTGAAGATCATTTTATTCTTTCAAGACACCAAAATTAGAGACACGATCAGCCCGTAAAGCGCCAACGCCTAGCCGAAAATCAGAATGAGGATCAGTCCCACAAAGATGCGCTCTTGTTGAGCATTTGCTCGAATACCGGCATCCCCCACAATCCCGATTGAATAGCCTGCAGCCTACCTAGTTTAAAAGTTACGATGCAGCTGAACCCGCAGACCAGCCCTGAAGCCATATGCGAAAAGGCGCTTTTGTAGGTATATTCAGTGTTGTTTTTAACTGAGTCAGACATAGCCTACCCCTCTGACTGATAATCACGGCAACGATCATGCCATAGATGCCCAAGATACCGGCCATGACGACAGGAATCAGCGATTTCATGACGACGGTAGGTCTCCAGATGGAGATACTGCTGATGCCTGTGCCTGCTTTGGCTGTGCCGTAGGCTGCGCCTAGATCTGCATAGGAAACAGCTGACTTGCGAGGACCAGAGCGAGGCTGACTCCCATGAAGCCGTAGAAGGCTGCACCGCCGTTGGCTGGAACGGGATAGATAGGTTACATGTTGATTGGGTTTGATATGATTATACATAACTACGCAGTTCGTATTTGAGATTATTGACTGCTTATGGGTATGGATTGGTTGGAAGATGAATAGAATTGGGGGCAAGATTGCA
>Ga0316217_10002387_pt1 | contig 22628 bp, 27 predicted proteins | sample 1anoAmetaG_FD_203633 | JGI IMG/M metagenome (GOLD analysis project Ga0316217, IMG submission 203633) | Freshwater microbial communities from Trout Bog Lake, Wisconsin, USA - 1anoA | ecosystem: Environmental > Aquatic > Freshwater > Lake > Hypolimnion/Profundal zone | place: USA: Wisconsin...
GGCCCAAACCTCGAACAAATTTCATCACTTTTTCATCACTTTTCATCACTTTTTCATCTAATTTCATCACTTTTTGGTCAATACTTCGTTCAGTGGTTGTCCCAACCCTCTTACTAATTATATGACTTTTTGCTCCATATTTATTCAGGGTCAATTCTTTATAGCAAAACGCACATCTCTTAAGATGAGAAAAATTTTCATACTTTGGTACTTTTCTTTGACTTTCTTGTCATTTATTAAACTTTATTTCAACCTTTTCTATAGTTCCAATACTTAATAATGTCAATATATCATCTGATTCTCAAACAATTCTTGTAGAACTTTAACTGTTCTTAATTTTAGAAGTACCCGATTAGTTAACTCATACGGTTGGGGGACCAGCTCGCTAAAGTTAATACTGATCGAGATCAATTTGATCCAGTTATCCGTTAGTAGCTCATATAACTTCTCCCAGTTACCTACGACAACAAAGTAATCCTCAGAGACTTCATCGCAACCCTCCAAAACATTTTCGACATCCTATCTAAGTACATCCACGAAGCTTAAAAAAGCTTATAACTACTAACTGACCCTGAAGACATCAATATACTCAAACAAAACATCATTCAGTTCGGCGAAGACAGAGACTATCTTTGCAAGGTATTTTGCCTTCCAAGCAAGCCTCATTCCAGAGTGCTCATCAAGATTAAGAAGCAAGAAGAAGGTTAATTACCCTAGTCTTTGGCATTAAGGGCAGCCTTGATGATTGTGTTGGTGGCGGTAGCGCTGGAATTGGTTCTTATGTTTAATCGTTTTATCTTTCTGAACTGCTTGGTTTATTTGCTGACCTTGGCCGTCTTCATTCTAAACTTTTTCGAGCGCTCCTGCATAAGATTCTGCATCGTGGCTCTTGTTTTGTCAATCCTATTGGACACACTCTGGTTTTCTACTGCTGCCAACGTAAGCCAAACCCTACTAAGCTGTATTCTAATCCAGAGTACCCAGGCTTCAACATATGTCTTGGCAGGACGACATAAGCAAGAAGATGGTTATGGAAACTTACCTACTTTGCGACCATACTGTTGATGTTTGCCAAAGTACTAGAAGTCATATCAAGTGTTGCCTGGCCATCATATTTTTGCGCTTTAGGAACAACTCCATCCACGCTTGAAACACTGTGAAGTTTCTGGGTTTCAAACTGATCCTTTAGTCTACTCCTAGGCCCAACCCTTTCAGTAAGCTCTTCACGAAAAGCACACTCAATCTTGAAAATACATCCTTGTGAATGATTCACGTTTTTAGCTATTCATCAATCATTCCCCATTCCATCACGCTTCTCTCGTTTTTTTTCTTCTGTTGTTTCCATCTCTCCTCCCTTTCTTCTACTTCTGCCCCCCAATAGCAATTAGTCTTGATTTATCTATCGGTTTCCTAGCTCAAGGTGGCATCTTCTGAAGCCAAAAAGCAGGCTAGACAGGTTTGGTGAGATTTGGGGGCTGAGTGAGGTATTTATGGCGGGAAGTTGGGTGGCTAAAATTATTTGATTTATTCGGGGATGTCGTAATAGATGCCAGCAGTACCCGAGAAGGTGGGCAAAAACTTCAAGCTGATCCGCAAAATTGGACAAGGAAGCTTCGGGCATGTCTACCAAGGAATCAACATCCAAAACATGCTGCAAGTAGCCATCAAGCTCTAGCCCGTCGACACTGACTATCCTCAACTCCGCTACTAGTACAAGCTCTACAAGTACTTACTCAACGTGGACCCCAGCGTGATTGACAAAGGAATCCCCAATGTATACTACAGCTCAACCGAAGGTAACTCATCCTTCACACAGGTGATTATCACTTCCTAGTGATGGACCTCATGGGGCCTTGTCTCGAGTCGCTCTTCGATAGCACCCTCAAAAGGTTTTCGCTCAAGACTGTGCTCATGATCATGGACCAGATGCTCGCCAGAATCGAGTGCCTCCACACCAGCTGGTACGTTCACAGAGACATCAAGCCTGCCAACTTCGTCATTGGCCTCAACAAGGCTGCGCGCAAAATCTTCCTCATAGACCTCGGGCTTGCCAAGAGGTACGTTAAGAGGGAAGATGGCACACACAAGCCCTACAGGGAGGGACTCAGCCTAGTTGGCACCGCCATCTACTCCTCCCTCAACACCCATCTCGGCATCTAACAATGTACACTCTCTACTATCGAGTCCGCAGAGACGATTTGGAAAGCATTGGATATGTGATTATGCACTTTTTAAGGGGAAGACTCCCTTGGTAAAGCGTAAAAGCCGAGAATAACAGAGAGAAGCTTTTGAAAATCAAATAGAAAAAGATTAGCACCCCCATCGAAACCCTGTGCAGAGGCTATCCCAGTGAGTTCTCAAAGTACTTCAACTATTGTCGCAACTTGCGGTTCGATGAGAAGCCCGACTATGCCGCCATGAGAAGTATGTTCAGAGAGCTCTTCCAAAAGAGTGGCTACAAGTTCGACTACAAGTACGATTGGACAATCTTCAAATAGAAGGATGAAAAGGCGAAGAACATACTAGAAGAAGACAGAAAAGCTGAAAAAGCCAAACAAGAAGCCTAGAAAGCCAAGGGAGCACATCAGGAAGCCAAAAAAGAAGCAGGAAAACTCTAAAAAGCTAAAGAGCAGACTGAAAAGGTCCAATAATTGGCTGGGAAAGTCGAATAACTAGCTGAGAATGCCGGATAAGTAGCCTCGAACAAGAGAGCCAAAGAAGAAGCTGAGAAAGGCAAAGAGAAAGCAGAGAAAGCCAAGGAAGAAGTGAAGTAAATTTGAGCATCTGCTCGAAATGATTTGCCTCTCCAACAAACTCACATGTGCCTCAGCCCTTGCTTTTGTTTAATTTATTAACATTCGTTTCCAGCAAAGACCCGACTTGATAGTTGATTGTACCCCTCCAATCAGCCCAAGGCACTAGGGAGAGGCTTGAAAAGGGTGCTTTTGAGGGCATGCGCTGAATATAATTTGACTAACTTATATATTAGTGGAATCATGTCGGACACTAGCATTAACCAGACCAACCTTCACAATCAGCAACAAGCTCTGCCAATTGATTGCAGCAGCAAAGATAACAGAAATAATGATAATTAGAAAGGTCACTGGTAGCCGCAGAGCCATTCCAAAAGAACAACAGCCAGCCGAGTTGAGAGTGAACTGCGAGACAGGACTGACTCTCTCCTAGCCAAGCAAAGGACAGAGATTTTAAGGCTCAGGTAAGATTTACACGATTATAAGCTGAAGTATGGGGCATATTATTTAGGCTGAAGCAACTAACCGAGGGCTCCTCTTAAGCCAAACCCCAAGAGACCACAATCAGCAAACCCCAAGACATCCAAACCAGCAAACCCCAAGACATCCAAACCAGCAAACCCCAAGACGCCCAAATCAGCGAGCTCTTCTAAAGCAATAAGAAAAACAAGCTGGAGATCGATAGGCTGAACAGCGCAGTCAAGACTTTGGTGGTATTTGTGGGTGGATGTAGTCAAGCAACTAGAAATACAGAAGGTAGCTGTCCGCTGCCAACCACAGAGCATTTTAGCTGCAGGCTGCTCAACACTAGCTGCACCAGCAGTACCAAATACTCAAGTTCGACTACGACCTTGTCTCAGAAGACTTCAATGCCTACAAAAGGTAGAGGGACGACAACCTCAACAAGGCTCACAAGGAGCTCCTCTTCCACAGAACCTACCAGGATAGTCTCAAGGCCAATACCGAAGATTTACTCAAAAGAGTCAGCTCTATCCCTACCTACGAACATAAAATATTCTAGCTATAGAACGCAGTAGCCTTCGAAAAGGCCCATACTCAACGGCTGAAGGACGACATCACCAGGTATGCAGACAAGATATCCAACCTTGAAAGAAACCACTCTTCGCTCTATGAAGCGCATAGGTAGTTGCAGCAAGAGCACTAATCATTGAAAAAAGTATACAACTAAGCTCACTCAAAGCTGGCTCAGCTGTAACTCACAAACATAGAAGACACCATCAGCCACAAAACTAAGCAGTAGGTCGCAGTCGGCACAGTTGGCACAGTGGGGACAGTTGGGTCAACTGGGACAGTGGGGATAGTGGGGACAATGGGGACAATGTGGACAGTGGGGGCAGATGAGGCCAGAAAGATAACTCAACTGATCTAGCAATTGCGATCCCACGGTTAAAGGAACGAAAAAACACTGAATACTTGCAAAGCACTGGCAAATAGAAACAGCTAGCTGAAGTAATAGAAGAGGACTAGAGACGCATAGCTTACTAATCTAAAGGCAGTTCTAAGCGACTACTAGCACAAACTCAACGAGGCTTTGAATAAAAATAGCATACTCCTGCATTAGTCCCAGAAAAACCACTCCCAACTCCATTAGGCAACTGCTCAGAAAGACCAACAAATCAGTGCTCTGGTGGCTGAAAACTAAAGACTAGACAAATAACTCAAGGGTTGTAGCTAGTTGATTGGCAAAAAAGTGGCTGAAAGCGAGCAGCTGAAAAGAAGGCTCATCCAGGTCGAAACCGACCTGAGGTAGCAGTTGGAAAGTAGCCTTTAATAGCAGAGGAAAAAGTACAATCATTTGATGGCGTTACTTTATGAGAAGATTTACCAACCCTAGAACAATGCCTCACCCGACCCATAGCCACCATCAGAAAGGGTATCTTTAGATTCAAAACCGATCCTAGCCCGCTAAGATAGTGCAGCAGCTCAGCTTGAAAGCACAGCCAACTAGATTGAAGGCTTGAAGGACCAGATCAAAGCCAAATCAGAGGAGGCTAAGGCCAAATCGGATGAGCTCAAAGCTAAATCAGAGGAGATTGAGAAGATGACTGAGGAAAGAAACCTTATTGCCGAGCTGCTGAGCAACAAAACGGCTGAAAACGAAAAGCTAAAGCAAAAACTGTTAAGTTTGGATGAATAGTTCAAGGCATAGCTAGTAGCAGCCATCCAAAAAAAGGAATCAGCCCATTCACACCGACTAAGATAGCTTTAGTCGCAGCTGGCCCAAAACTAACCCAACAGATCCCAGCACTAGAGTGCGCACACTGCACAGAGGGCACATGCGTCCTAAGCCGAAAGGGCATAGAGTGCATCCTTGGTCTAGAAGGTCTAGAAGGTCTAGAAACTAGCGAGCGAATAAGAAGTGGGGTTGAAGCAAGTCAGAGGCGAAAGGGATAAGCTCTTTCAGGAAAACAGGCAGCTGAGGAGCCTGCTGACAGAGCAGGAGAGGAAGTTGCGAGAGTGCCTGAGGGAAATCGCTAGACTCCACGAAGTACTGGAGACCAACCAGGTCAAGTACAGAACCAAGATAGAGATTTATTTCAGGAACAACCTCACCCTCGAAGACACTCTGTGCAAGACCCAGAAGACTCTGGCCAACAAGGAGATGCTCTACGAAGACACCCTCAAACGCACGCAGCACCTGCAGCGCACCTGCTAATAGCACCGGCTCCTCTACTCCAAACTGCAGACCGAGTTCATCTCAGTGCAGCTCCTCACTGCCGAGCTCAGGCAGGAGAGGGACCAGCTCATCAAAAAGGTACCTACCACCCTATCCAGAACGTCGCACTCATCAAGGGCATTCACCATTTGAACCGAGAGATACACATCATACATGAGGGTGCCCAAAAGGTATCGTCCTTTTTTGCCCAGGACTCCACTCTGCACTAGGCTCTGGAAAAACACTACTCCACGGTGCACCAGATCTTCAACTCCCTGCAAGCTCTGAAGCCGACGATGGAAGCACCAACCCCAGGGCAGCAGGGAGAGGAGAGGGGGCTTCTGAGGCAAGAGGAACAGACGGAAGAGGGGGAGCAGGGGTTGAAAGTGTAAACAGACAGTAATATTTGATAGATATGATTTTATTGAAACAGCGGCAACTCTAACCCTATGAATAGCTGATATGAATAGCTAAAACAATAAGTTCAATTACACAGGTATTGGTTTGTCTATTACACCAAATCTACGCTTTGTTCCTTTAGGATTATTATTGAATCAGCCAACCATGGCACTTCCCACTCCCGCCATCCTCCTCTCCCTCCTACTCTGCTCAGCCACTCTCCACGGCTTCCAGCTCTAGTGCTCTCGACCAGCCACCCACCCAAAGTAGCCCCTGCTCATGAGCAATAGATAGGCCTATGTGGAAACAAAGTATGGATTGGGGCTGATTGTGGACGCCAAGGACGAAGTGGTCTACAAGGGGCTAGCAAGTGAGGGCACCTGGGATGCCCACTTTCTCTACCTGCTGTCCAAGTTGGTCAGCCAGAACCAGACAGTGCTAAACATAGGGTCGCAGACTGGACTTGAAGCTGTCATCCTGGGGAAGACCATCGGAGAGGGAGGCAGGTTGTTCGTGATGGAGTCTTCCAGCCTCAACTACCGCATCCTTGTCAAAAACATACACCTGAATGGGCTGGAGGGCATCGCAAGGTGCTACCTGGTTGCGGCCGGCATGGAGAGCAACTGGATCTATTTGGAGATAAACGAGAAGCAGCCCGAAAAAGGGTTGCTGACCTACAGGACCTCGGACAGCACTGGCTCCTAGTTCGAGACAGTCACAGTGGAAAGAGTTGACCGCCTGCTCCCCCCTGCCACCAAGTTGGACTTCGCCTACGTCAAGTCAGGAGTCTACCAGTTCTAAGCCTTGTACGGCATGAAGGAGATAATGAGCCAGTCATTGTCCCTCATCGTGCTCGTTAAGCACAACTACTTCTACCTCGAAAACCGCGACTATGTCAACGCCCCGCAGCTCTTTTTCCAGTTCCTGGAGAAGACAGGCTTTGTCTGGCTGCAGTACATCGATGGAGAAGAGTGCAGTCTGGGCAGGTTAGAGCCAGTAGACTGGAAATAGCTACTGATGCCCAAGGACTACACCCTGCTGCTGGTGGGCCCTGAAGTAGGCAGTGACAAAAAGATGCTCTTGGGAATCACCTGATCTCACTCTGCAACCCTCTCAGTGAATATCGCATCTGCCTCAAGATGGCCACCAATAGATTATTCGAGTAACTTGTTTATTTATATGGGTATCATGATAATGCAAAACTGTTTGAATAGCACTGCTGGTAACCTGAGTATGGGGTGAGTGGTGGGAACATGAATGGTGGTCCAGATGGAATATAGTGATCATTGTGACTGGCCCTAGATGAACTACGAAAACTTTTAGCTGCATCAACCATAACTTACTATGACCCTGGTCCAGGGTTCAAGTTGCCCAGGCAGGCCTTGAACCGCTCGGCGCGGCTCACGCTGAACCCTTTGTTGCTCGGGATGCTACTGCTCTCGCCCTTGTACGTCACTTCCGGCAGTCCTACCTTACCACACTCTTACGCAGCTGCGGCGATGACTCAGAGATGCTCCTCTCGGGTTTAATTGTGGGGAAGATGATCTTGCCGTAGGAGAGCTTGGTCTGTTTGGACAGCACCTTGTTGTCGTTGAGTATGAGGGACTTGATCGGGTAGGCTCCAGGCCCAGGCAGAGGCGGCTCGGCCACCAGCCGCTTGCTGCTGGGCAGTTTCCCCAGCGTCATTTCTCTGCATAGTTTCTTAGTTGTAATCTCAGGGTTGGGATTGTACATCCCGGGCCCCGGGTTGTCGCAGTACTTGAAGATGTTGCCCGACTTGCATTACTAAATCGCCTATCTCTTACCTCCCTCCCGTACAGTATCCTCACACCCTCCTTCTTCTTCAGCAGCTTCTCAATGTCGCCCTCGAAGTGGTAGGAGTTGGGGGGAGGGCTCTGGCTTGTTTTCTCGTGCTTGGTGAAGTCGGAGCGCAGGGATTTGCCGAAGCTGAAGCTGAGTTGCTGGCGAGTAGAGGGGACTTCGTAGAAGTGGTCGGGGACTTCAGTTTTGGCGTGGAAGTTGAAGCGGTTGGTCTTGGAGAAGGAGTACTGGTGCTTGGAGGAGGAGGAGTTGAGGGGGTTGTCGTGCTTGTGGTCGAGTTGGGCCATGGTTGCTAATCTATTTAATTTATTGTAAAGCTTGAGCACTGCCATTTTAGCAATTACTACTCACTCCATTCACCATCCCTAAGGACCAGCCACTCACAGAAACGTACAACTCTCTTGTTCCTGCTGTAACCCATTCAGCATCACCCATTCACATATAACTCCATTTGACTATAAAGTCTACACTCCACTTATTCCTGCTAGACCAATCAACCAGCCATAGACACTGGGTGTTTGTGCTGTTGCTGCGGTGCTGGAGTATATGAGTCTATATGATATATTTATTTCTGATAACATTCTATTTGCCATGAGCAGCCTCGAGACTAACCCCCCCGCAGCCGACCAGCCCAAGCCCAAGAAGCTGGGTCCCTGCTGCGTCTGCAAGGAGACCAAGAAGCTCAGGGACGAGTGCATCCTGGTCAAGAGCGAGTAGGAATGCAAGGTCTAGATCAGCGACCACAACCTCTGTCTCAAGAAGAACGGGTTCGAGGTCAAGTGATACTGCATAACACAACCATACTGGCACCACCTAACACCACACCCTCATATAACATCACATCCATCACAAGTGAAAGTTACCTGTACAGTAATCATCAATTACCAACAACCCTATTCGCATCAATAACTCAACACCTATTGCCACCATAAGTCAAACCCATTATCCCATACATGATAATTGCTGGCAGTTAGTACCCATCCTACCTCATAATACCTGTAGCAGTAGCTAGCAATACAAAAACACAACTAATCAGCGGAAGGATGCGATTTGGCTCTACTTCCACACCACCTTGTTGAGGTTGCCCCGCGGCTACTGGTACTCTCCCTCGCCCTCCAGCAGTCCCCGCCTCCAGATGCCCCTGCAGATGGTCTTGGTCTCGGCGTTGTAGAACTCCCCGTCCCCGTCCCTCATGCCCCTCACGTAGTTGCCCCTGTACTTGGACCCGTTCTTCCACTCGAACTCGCCATACCCGTGCTGCAGCCCCTGGTGGAAGTTGCCCACATACCTGCCTTCGGCCGTGGCCAGCACCCCCTCCCCCTCGAACTCATCGTTGTCGAAGGGTCCCTCGTAGACATTGCCCGAGTACTTGAATACGCCGTGCTTCTTGGAGCCGTACTCGAAGCTGCCTTTGAAGTAGTAGTCGTTGCCCTTCTCCTCTCCCTCCCCGTGGAGTGCGTTGTCCTTGAAGTTGCCCTTGAAGAGGATGGAGGTGGCCATGTAGATGCCTTCGCCGTTGCCCCTGCCGTACTTGACCTCGCCCTGGTAGTAGTGGCCGTTGGCGTTGATGAAGCGGCCGTAGCCGTGCGGGATGCCCGAGATGAAGGTGCCCTCGTAGACCCCACCAGAAGGGTAGTAGTTGCGGCCGAACCCGTGCGGCTTGCTGTTCAGCCACTCCCCTTCGTACACCACGCCCGTCCTGCCAAACCGGAAGTACTTGTTGGGCTCACTGACTCCCCTCTGCGCCCGCAGCCTGCGGTAGCACTCCTGCTCGATGGACTCTTGATTAATACGCACCTACCCAGAGACTAGAACCTCTGCCGGATTTCGGGCGACAGCTGAGGTCTAGCAGTGATGAAGTCTCCCTCTTCACAGTCTCCCAGCCGTTTACTATAATTGGTGCGGAAGGTGAGATGCTGTGGCTTGATATTGGTCTCCTGGGGGTCCTCCTGCAGCTGCTGAATCACAAAGTGCTTACTATCAGCCTGAGGTTGAGGTCGAGAGGCTGGGGAGTGAGGTTATTGGGGGGGTTGAGTGCCTCAAAGCATTATGATTGGCCCATGCGATTTATGATTTCTATAATTTAAATGCTGGTCATAAGGGCATAGTAAATAATGGATGGAAATGGTATGAAAATATGGCTCAGGATCATCTGGGGCAGTCTGATTCAGTGCGCTCCGCCCTTGCTGCCGGGTCGTTTCTTATCTTGCTCCGGCTAGATGATTTCGCAGAAAGACGAAGACTCCTTCTCGCCCTCAGGTTTGGATTGCGACTCTGATTAGGACTGGGACGAAGAGGAAGATTAATCCTAAGATTAATACTAAGATTAATCCTAAGATTAATACTAAGATTCGGATGACCATTGATGTCTGGGTCTGGGTTTGGGTTTGGATTTCGGCTTGGACTAGGCTTACAACTATGGTTAGGGCTATTACGAGGGCTGAGGTGAGGACGAGGATATCGAGATGACAGTTTGCTATATCTTGGAAAAGCTACCTAGCCAGATTTCTTGGCTGAGCCCTCCATGGGGTGGCGCGTGGGCTTGCCAATGGATTTCTCCTTTTATTGGAGCTTCTACTTGGATTTGTTAAGCTTCCACATGGATGTCTCTTCCTTGAAGTCGACATTGTGTGGCTATTATTCCTCGTGCTCGATTTGATATTTTGGTTGATACTTGATTCTGAGCTCGTCTATGTTCCTAAGTCCTAGTCTGACGTTTGTCTCAAAGATTTCTTTGTGATTCACAAGAGTCGAGACGTTTAAACCTTTGACCTCCTTTGCCCTCTTCTCTATAAAGTACACTTTGGGCAAAATTATGAAGCTGATGATCACCATGTAGTGTATCTCCTTGACATTGTATCCTTCCAGCTGCTGGAATAGCTCCCGAAGCACTACTAGCAGTTCCTGATTCTTGCAGGTGTGGAGCGTGACGATAACTTCATTTAGAAGCTAGCTGTATTGGGAGCTATTTGTGTTGAGGTCCATGATGGCAGCACCAACAAATAAATTGTAATAGCATAGTTAGCTGCAGACTAGAGCATTAATACATAGATACGACTATCAAACAACAATGGTGAGTGCTCCCGGACTACCTCAGCGTATTGGTCGTTGTTTGGCGTAGTTTCTTAGCACTATCTCAGGTGCCCATTTCTTGCTGCCAGCATCTGATATGACCTTGCTGTTGCTGCCAGTATCTGAGATGATCCTATTCTCCTATTTGTACTATTCTGTTAAATACTTATGCTGGCCAATGTTTATTATAGGGTTCAATGTTTATTGTGCTGACCAATGCTAGTTTATTGTGCTGAGCAATGCTAGTTTTATTGTGGTTTTATCGTGCTGACCAATGCTGCTTCTGTGATGATTAATAAGATTCCGCGAGTATAGTAATGACAGCTATCAAATACATTTTTTCCTTAAATATTCCACTATATCTTTCTCCAGCCTATTCACCTCCTCCTAGGTCATTTCTTCGGTTAGCTCTTATTTCATGATCAGCACCTCTTTCCATTCATTCAGAAGGGCCATTTACGACTCTGTGAAACTGTTTTACTGCTCGTAAAAATACTTGCTCAGTTGCTTCTAATGCGGCGGATCAAGTATCTAGCTCTGCTCCAGATGAGTTGAGGGCTCTGGGTGGTGATTATGCCACTGATTGCCCTGACTGCCCTGGTTCCCCTGATTATTGGGGTGGAATGGCTGGTCTGAGTGGAGTTACACTGCATCTAGGTGTATATGGCCACCCTACTTCTCCCTCTCTTCTTGGAACACGAACATGAGCCTCTACCTGACTTCATCTACTTTCTGAGGCCCCAACTTGAATAGCAATTGCTGAATGTTGGGCTTGTGACTATGGAAGAGCTCATGGATAAATTTACCTATTTGATCCATATCAAGTATAAAATTATTGAGTTAAGGAGATATATTTCTTAATCAATTAGTTTTGAGCTAACTGCTTGGCATTCCAGAGTTAGCCAACCAAGGAAACAAATGAGCCGATATAATAAAATGGGGTCAGGATCATGGTGCTCACTTCTGCCTAAGTCTGCGTGCGTAGTGGGGTACTTGCCTACGTCCCCTGCCTCTCGTGCTGCTGGGCCGACTCACGCCCACCGAGGGCTAGATGATTTCACAAAGAGACGAGGACTTTGAAGAGGCTTTAGAAGGGGGCTTTGGCGAAGAAGATGACGAAGAGGACTATGCAGATTGGGAATGGAGCTGGGATTTGGGCTTGGATTACTCCTTAGATTTGAGTTCCGGCTTAGATTTGCCTTTGGATTAGCCGTAGCCTTAGAACTAAGTTTACAACTCAGGCTTGACTTAGGGTTAGAACTAGGGTGGGGCTTTAGGCTATATCTAGGCTTCGAATTAGGGCTAAGGCTAGACTTAGGCTTATTACTCGAGCTAGGGTTAGTAAGGTTTGGCCTATAGATCTTGCTAGAAATCTTCAAAGGATGAGGATAATTAGGCTCGGGGGGAGGAATGCTTCTTCAAAAAGACGACCTTCCCACCCTTCTTCTTTGTTCTCTCAATGGACTTCTCCACTGGCTTCTCTACCGTCTTTTCCATGAACTTCTTGGACTTCTGCGCGGAGATCTCTTCTTTGATGCTGACTTTCTGTGAGTAACTGTCATCCTCTTTGAACTAATGATGAGGTTGATACTTGAGTCTGAGCTCATCTATGTTCCTGAGTCCTAGTCTAATCTTTGTCTCTAAAATCTCTTTCTGCTTCACGAACCTGCTGAGATTGACACCTGTGACCTCCTTGGCCCCCTTCTCCAAGAAGTACATTTTGGGCATAATACCGTGGCTGATGACCTCCATGTAGTGTATTTTCTGAACATCGAAGGCCTCCAGCTTCTGGAATTCCCTCCTTAGCGCCAACTGAAGTTCCTAGTTTTAGCAGGTGTGGAGCTAGACGATAGCCTCTTTTAGAAGCTAGTTATATTCGAAGCCAATGGTCTTGGGTTCCATGTCTTCGAGGGTTTATAGGATTGACTTTTTGATCGGAAGCAGGTTCTACATTTCTGGGCTATAACGCCTATTGATAAATTAAAGGCTGAATCATCTGGAGAGGAGAAGTGTGAACATAGATACTTATAAATGTGGATGAATTTTATTGGTCAGTGTGAATTCAAAAAGGATTAGTAAAATGGACAAATGTAGTCAGTGGGCAGAGTGATAGAATAAGATTACCGACCATCTTGACTCTCCAAAAAAGACTATAATTGAGTATTCTGGAATACGAAAGAATAAGAAACTGAGAATATGTAAAGGATAGATAGAAATAAAAGCAGTATTTAATGGGGAGATTCTGCGTAGGCGAGAGTTATTCATGAAGGGAATGAATAAAAATAGGTTGAAATAGATATCTAATGCTATCTTTATAATGCTGTCTTTATAGTTAATATCAATGCTTATTATGCTTGCCAATGTTTTCTGTGTTAATGGTGAGTATATTAATCACAGCTTTCAATTATTTGCTTAGCTGAATAACGCCACAATCTATGCTTCTAGCTACTCCGTGCTAATTTTTGTCAGAATGTATGGTTTCAGCTTGTGCAACTATTCCCATAGCTTCTGCAGCTGGGATTCTTGAGACTCTGCCAAGCTACTTTGCGGTTCAGATACATACCCCCCTTTGATTTGCAACTAATGCGAGGGATCAGATATCTGGCTATAGCCCTAAATAGTAGTTTGTTATAGATGCTGGATCCCCCTTGATGCTCTTATTGGATCTGGTAATAATGCGGGTAGAATGGCTGCTCAAGGTGGGGCTATTCTTGATTGGGGTTTGACAGACTACATTCATTTTGCTTCTGTTAGAAGATGAACGCGATATCTTTCAGGATCCGGCCTACAATCTAAAGATTCAACTCGAAGTCGGATATCAACTTATGAATCTAGGTCAGCTCCTAGCATTTGACGAAATACTTTATGAATGCTCTCTGATTGGGCTGCATCAGGTATAAACTTGTAATTATATTGTGAAGAATAGGAGACCACCATCTAATAAAGATATTGTCATATGCTTATGCGCTAATAATAGGCTCCACCTGTCAAAACCACAATAACTACAGCTATCCAGACAATGGCATCTAAACAACTCAATCCAATTAAACAACTCAATCCAATCAAACAACTGGATAATCCCAATATGGCTGCCCTACCTCAATGCAATAGTTGCTCAACTATTTGGTACAAATTCAGTGGAAGGCAGCCATGGCCATCCATTTTAGGTTGCGAGATGATCATGCGGAACATTTCTGCCCTTGTTTGGCCAAATGCATCCAGCTTTATTAGATCCGGTGTAGTGGCTCTATTGAGAAGACTGAAGTCAAAGTCTGGCTGAGGTAGATTGTGAAGTGTGTTAAAGTCAATCAGCCACAATCTATCCAATAGTGTATTAGTTGCGTCGTTTGTACAGGGGTCCCCCGGCTGCCTCGGCTTGCTGCTTTTTGACTGGACTTGTTTAACCTCAGATTTGTTTTGGACTTGTTTAACCTCAGCTTTGGGCTGGTTTTGAGTGAGCTCTGCTTTGGGCTGGGTTTGAGTGAGCTCTGCTTTGAGTTTATCTCGATCGTATAACTAGGTATCGCTTTCCTCAATAAACTATTACTTGACACTTTCCTCGATTTACTGCTACCTGATGATGTTCAGCAGTCTATCCTAGGCTGCAACTCTACCAGCTTGACCCTTATCCTTCTACTCCTTCTGTTTACACTACTACCTGCGAATATCCGTAGAACCCGGCTAGTGAACTGGGCTAGAATTGCTGTAGTTGTGGTGGTTGTTGTAGCTATTATTGCAGTTGTTGCTCTATTCTTATCTCTAGCCACTGCAGCTGAAGTGGTTGTTACTATATTTGCTCCAGTTTTCGTCATATCTGTTACTATGTTCATATCTATTGCTGTGGTATCTGCTGCTCTAGTTTCGGGAGTTATTACTATAATTATAGCTCTGATTGCTATAGTTTCTATAGATGCTGTATTTGCCGGCGCATCTACCCTCAGTATTAACTTCCAGCTTCTCCTGGCAGGCCTTCAAGAAAGACTGCCTATTGAATCCCTACACTTACCGAATGCTCCCTCGGTAGTACCAAGTTGCCTCCGAACGAATAGCCTCATACCCTCTCCTATCTTTTTGCAGATTCGCTTCCGCCCGCCCCTGCCCAGCCGAGTTGACAGAGTTGGCTTGGAATGGACGCCAGAGAAGCAAGTTGGAACAGCAGTCGTATAGGATTGCTAGCATTTTGGCTGGGATGTTCGATGCAGCACCTTTCTGAATGGTGGTTGATGCTTTGGGGACATCACTTGATGCTAACCCTTTCTTGCTCATGGCAGTTTGGTTGAGCTGGGTCGCTTGTTAGTTCTTGCTATTTGTGGGGTCCCCTGCATCTATCTCATTGAGAGGTTGCCTGCCGAACTATATGCCATAACGCCATTGCTAGGAGTACATGCCTTATAAACTCTAACAAAGCTAATAGTTATAGTGGTAATGAATATATCAGTTAGCGCATTTAAAAAAATGCATATGGACTGCACCTCTTGCAGTTTTGTGATGTATCTCCTAAAACCACCAGATTCCGCACACTATCAATTATAAAGCACCAGCAACTCGCTAATTTACCCACCCCGCAAAATATCCCCACATGCAACCCATCTCTGTCTGCGACAAACGAGTCAATCAGAGGGTTGGCAGTTGGTGGGATGATAATGTAGGAGGTTAGAATATGGGGTGGGCGGGCTTGAGTGGGTGTGGGTGGGGGTTGGGTGGGTGGTGGGGTATTCAAATAACATGTTAATTTCGATAAGTCCTAGCTTAATATTCCATTCAGAATAATACTAGATTGTATGAACAAGGTAGCCCCCACGGACTACTAGTCCTCCGCAATGGCCATCGTGAACGTGCCCGACCTGCTCACCACCCAGAACGGCGCCCTCCATAACTAATCCCGCACATGCAAGATCTGCCTGGAAGAAGAAAGCTCGGCCTTAGACGCCCTGCTCCTGGCGAACAAGGAGGAGGGCGGGGGTTCGAAGCTGATGGTGCCGTGCGAGTGCAGCGGGTCGGTGGGCTACGTGCACTAGAAGTGTATAAAGACCTGGATTTATAAGCAGATAGAGAACACGGGCAAAAAGCAGGCCTTCTGCTAGATCTGCAAGTCCCAAATCTACTTCAAAATGAAGAAGAACAAGTACTGCGAGTTCAAGTGCCACCACCTCTCCCTCATCTCCGGCTGCAACATCCTCAGCGCACTCATCGAGGTGTTCCTGCTCGTGGTCAAGATCATGATCTTCCGCTACTCCCTCGGCCTCTCCGACTCCATCCTCCTGCGCTACGTGCTCATTGTTCTGATCGGCATCGTCTCGCTGGCCCTGGGCTTCACCCTCATCCTCATGGCGAACGAGGCCTTCGTGAGGACAAAGAAGGAAATCGGGCACATCTTTTCGGTGCAGGAGGCGGAGTAGCTGGGGTTGAGGGAGGTGCGCATCAAGACGGCCGTGCAGTTCGTCAAGAGCAGCTTCGCACTGCCGCAGAGACACCCCATACGCATGCAGGGAAATAGAAACCCAGCCTCCAATACCAACCACCTCGCCAGAAGACGCAGAACCTCCAACTTCAATCTCATCGAACTCAACTTCGACAATCCTTTGGCCAACCCCTGATTTAATAACTTGTATGTGCCCACTAATAGCACAAATAGCACTGATAATTTGGCAACTGCCCAGGGTTATAATTTGCCTGCCTCGCCGTTTTCCATTAATATTATGTTTTCCTCATAGAAATCCAAAACGAGAAAGCCCATCTTCGGCAAAAGATAACAACCGCAGCCCTCCCCCACCGACCAACTCAGCCAAACCGCACCCCCCCTCCTCAACGACTCACTCCTGCTCTCGCAGACCCAATCCATGCAACTAGGCTCCAATCTTATGAATACTAGTATCAGCAAATCGCCCGTTTATAGGCCTCACTCGGTTGCCAAAGTCACCTTCCCTGTTAATGCGCACATTAATACGAGGGTCTTTAGTCCTCAGCGGATAATTGCGCAGCCTAGCCCCACTATTTTTGTCCAAAGGCCACTCACTCCGAAAATTCAAAAAATCACCACCTTCAATAAGCCAACCAATTTCTCAGAGATCGTAACCAACAACCAATTCTACCAAAACTAGCCTCGTTTTCAGCAAAACCTCTCAAATCCCCTCCCCCGCACCCAACAGAAATACGAAGAACGACCTTTCAACTAAAAAGTAGTCAGAAGCAATTAATTGAAGCCTACCGTAGTGGCAGTGGAGAGGGTCATGAAGGTTATCGGCTAAAATGCAGGCTCCCGCGAAATAACTGTCTTCAAACCCAACCCCGAGAGTGTGCAGTTTGGTCCAAGGGTCGTCGAACCTTAGAAAATGACAGTCTACGACCGAGTGAACCGCAGGCAGGAGCGCGAGTACGACAAACTGTCGCAACTGTAAGAAATAAACAGCATTCTGAGTCGCAAGTACGACGCACTCTACGACGAGGTGCAGTACCTGAAGTACTAGAACGAGGGGGGTGAGGAGCCGATGGACGAGAACAGCTTCCTGCGCAAGGCTGCCCATCACTTCTAGAATCTGCTGAGCGTAGAAATGCACAAGGCCATGAGTGAGATCGAGTCGGTGCATAAGGTATAGAAGGGGAGAGGAGTGCAGAGAGTATAGAAGGGGAGCGGAGTGCACAAAAAAGAACTGAACTACTCCTACTTTCGATGATAACTGTTTGATGATAACTATTTTCGATGATAAATAACTATTTTACAATACTTTTTCTTCTGCAAGGGCGGCTTTTCCACCGCAGAAGATTTTCTTTCACGATTTTCTGTCATTTTCTATATAATAATACTCCATAACTTTGCTACAATCACATGATTGAAGGCTGGAGGCAATTGAAGCCAATTGGTTAGATAATATATCTGGGGAAGGATTGATGTAAAAATAGTCAGTTAGAAATGCAAACTGGTATAATTGAGCTGTGTGAATTAAATAAATTTTGATAAAATCTGCAACCCTGGCAGTGTGGAACAATAATATCACAACAGCGGTTTGTCCTCAGCTAAAACAATCATAATTACCAAAATTTGGATATTTTGTACTCTTTCTGAACTAATTTAAGCTCTCAAGCATCATTCACCTATTCTCAGGAACAAAACCACTGAAAAAGGTCAAACAAACGCAGAGCTACTACTTTCAAAGAAGTAGCAAACAAGATTCATATTTTGAGCTCTATTTTATTTAAATCAGGTGGATCAATGAGCGTGCTGAAGGCAATCAAGCAGCGTCTGAACTAAACCCCGGATTTCGCCAACTCCCAAGAAATCGACCTGAGCGAGATCAAGATCGGCCGCTTTACCGATTAAATCCGACAATATCTCTAGAAATGCAAAAAGGTCAACATCCTATGCTTGAGATACTGTGAGCTGGAGAGTCTGGAAAACCTTCCTAAGTGGAAACTCAGTGCCATCGACCTCAGCTAAAACAAGTACCTCTCTTCTAACCTAGGCTTAAAGATGATGCCATTTAGGTGCTGGCCAAGTACTCAAAACTCAATCAAATCATTGCATCCCAAAACCAGTTCTAGAACCTTGAGAGTCTAAAAGCATTGATAAGCCTAAAGGAGTTGGAAGAGGTGAACTTTTCTTAAAACCCAGTCGCGGCTATAACCAACTACCGCTAAACTCTTTTCAACACAATCTAAACCTTGTAAGCAGTGGACCTTAAAGACAAAGATGGCAACGATCTGGAGTAAGAAGAGTAGTTTTTGGAAGTCTAAGACGATGACTAATAGGAATTCGGCAGTGAGGACTAGTCTGAGGATGATGAGGAAGATGAAGACTCAGAGAGCTAAAAGCCCAAAAACAAGAAGAAATGAGGCTCAAAGTTGGCTGTGGGTGCTCATTGATTTTGTATGGATTCCCACAGCTTACCCACTAATATTATTCAGCCTAGTTCTCCAAAAGTTCTCAAAAAATCCAAATAAAATTCATAGTGGAAACTTATAAGTATTTAAAATGGGGGACAAACTGACACATCTGACTAATCTCTAGCTATTAACTACGAATAAATGTTTGAAGATCTGATTGCTTTCCAAGAAATTAATGACAGTTATAGAAGAAATGACTTCCCCCTTCAAAGTTTTTTTATAAACAGAGGCATTAACAGCAATGGGACAGAAGGCTCATCATCTTCAAGACCGCCAAGCAAATAAATAACAAAGTCGTGCTTGAAAATTCAATCAGCACAGATATTTTTGACAAAGTAGGTTTGAAACATACAAACTTGATGCTAGTACATTTATTCCAATGATTATTCAGCAAAGCATCGACAAAAGCTTTGCGATTCGAGTGCCTTTATTAATCATTGGTGTATTTCGAGGACACTGAGAATAGAATTCTGGATCTTTGATGATCTAAACTAAAGAAGTGAAACCCCCCCTGCTGCGAAATACGATTAAGAGAGGCTTAATGTCGCCAGGTAAAGTTCTGGAATCTAGTAGTAAGCAACAATCATTTGGCGGAATTATCTGAGCTGACTTTTTAACTCGAGTGAGGAAACAAAATATAAGTCGAAGAAATCCCCACTTTTATCACAAAGGACTTACTTTTTGGTTGTTCTTTTGTCTATCATAAACGGGAACCATCAATTCATACAAAAAGTATAAAAAAGGAGGGAGTATCTTCCACACTAGCAGTCAAAACAAAGTTAATCGCTTTTGATGGACGGCGTAAGCCTTTAGATTAGAGAGTTTCTCAAAATTATAGATGTTACATACGCATTTGGGCCTTATTTTGTTCCTAATTTTTCTGAAAGAATTTAAATTTAAAATTAGATAAGTACATAGAGCTTTTCTGTTATTTCTTTAAAAATCAATTCAGTTATTAAAGACAGCCATAAATTGCGAATTACGCACTCATCCTCCAAAATCGAATTCCATTAGGGTCAATATTATTTTCAATCTTTCTTAATATTTTGGTGTTCCGCCAAAATCAAACAGATGTTTTAGGGCCACTATGGGATCCAGAATCGAATTCATGAGTTAGAATCATGTTCAAAATAAGAATAATAAAATTTTGGATTGTAGTTAGGCAAAGTTCTTTCTAAAACTTTGACTGCCAAACCAGAATCATTTATAAAAGAAAGCCACGAAGCCAAGAAGCCGCTAATTGGGAACGTTTACTACGCATTTTGATGAGCTTTAAGTTTATTTTCCCCTAAAATCTTTAAAATGTCGGGAAGAATCATTCTAAAATGTTTTCCAATAAAAACATGTTTTCTGAGCAGGGCCCAGTTGTTGGAATTGATGGTTGATTTTGGTGCTTCTGGCTGGTTTTGATAATTTTTAAGCACTATTTATGTGCCAATATGGAGCTAGTTATAATATAAACTTAAGAAAATCACCATGTTCTATTTTCCTTTTTACACTCCTAATGGCTTCTGCCCTCCCCCATTCCCCTTTGAGTCCGAAAGCCCTATCCAGTCGAACCCACCTATTTCCAGCCTGACGATTTCGACCAAGCAGTGCGAATAGAGCTTCACTGAAAATGGATCGAAATAGGCTGATATCTAGAATCTGATTATCACCAAAGAGGATCTATAAGACTTTGGATACGTCCCTCTCAGAAACATATGGACTTAGGAAGAAGACAAACTCCTTTTGCATTATAAAGACTAGCTGAGGTTGGAATGGTCAGAAATTTTAATGCATATGGGCGGCCGAAATAAAAAGATGTGCTAGTGCAGATACAGGAGGCTCAAGATGACCCCAAGAGACCAGTGGCTCAAGAAAAATGACGAAGAACTCAAGCAATACGTTGAATAGTTGGGCTAAAACTGGGAATAGATCGCCAAACGCTTCAAGAGTACCTTTTGACTTATTTAGATCGTAACGCCAGGCAAGTTAGAGACCGCTACAACAACTACTTGAGGCCAGGGGTTTCCGACGATGAATGGAGCCTGAGAGAAGACCTGTTGATCTTGGATTTGGTGAAAACTTACGGAAAAAATTGGAAACTTTTGAAGGAAAGGTTGCCTAAACGTAACCTCACCCAAATCAAATACCGTTTCTACTCCAGAATCAAAAGACTCAATGACAGGAAACTCAAGAAATTAATGCTCGCCGAAGATTCCAAGGCTTGATATCAATAATATGTAGTACTCCCAAATGTTCTTATACAATCCCTTTCAACAAGACCAATCAATCACTAGCTTCACTACAGCCGCAATCAGTTCCGAACTTCTTTCCTCTAGTATATACTCAAAATATAGAACTCAAGTAGTTCCTCTTTGCTCTATAATGCACTTAGAATTGCTTAGTTTATTTCGCTTAGCTGCTAGTTGCCCAGAATCTCCATTATTTTGGACAACTCTGCTTTTTTGAGGCTGAGAGATTTCTCGCTTTAGAAGAGCTTCAGCAGGTAGACCCGATAAAGCTTTGCTGACTAGTAGTAGGTTTACTACCTACCTATGTAGGTTTAAGAATTGACTTTTTTGGATTAGTCCTTGCATTTGGCCAGAAAGAACTCAGCTAACTTCACTAACTCTTCGAAACTCTATAAACTGAAGTTGTTGTGTTCGCTGATGTTTTGGATCATATGGTTCAGGATGAGTCGAACATTCCTTGAGGGGTCGAGCAAGATGTTCAATTTGAAGAGCATTAGGATGTAGCCCTCCAGCTGGATGAGGAAGTCACTTGATAGCAAAACTAGAGTCTGACGAAGGATCCTAAGTTTGATTACATTTTAGCTTATCTTCAGGTGCTAAAGCAGTTCAATCAGCTACAAAACTTTGCTTTATGATTAGTCGAAGGTTTTTATGGTGTTAGACCTCAGTGGCCTTCTCCTGGATCCAACGACATAGCTGCTAACCTTGGGGACAGACTTGAGCTCAATATTGCTGAAAAACTACTCAGTGATCACCTTGAGAATAAGCCTATTATCATTAAGTTGCTGAATTTGATCATATTGCTTCTCGTGGATCAAGACTCTAATATTTTCAACTATCTGCTCATCGCAGTGCCAACTGCACAAAGATTTGAGATCGTTGATAATGGTCTCAGTCTATTTTTACTCATCTTCGATCTTCAAGTCGCCTAGCACTTCCCCCAAATCAATGAACTCCTTGGAATCGCGTTAATTGGTGTTCAGTTTCTTGATGGAGCGCTTGAACTCTGAAGACATGTCATTAAAGCTGTCAAAAGAGTTATCGTTTAGATCTTCCAGCACCTTCTCAATGATTATCTTCTGACATGTTATGTTGCGGTGAAGTTGGTACTTCTGCTTCCTCTTTTCAAACTCAGAAAACTTATAAGTCTTTTGCAGCGTGGGTAGGGCATTGTGGGTAGTTGACTCTTTGAGGTTGTTTTACTGAAATATTGCCAACATGCTGGCAGCAGCCTCCTTCTGGACGGCCTTAACCCCGATAGTGATGACCTATTTGATGATCTAATGTTGCCATTTTTTAGTCTAATTCACGATAATGCTGGCCAGCTTCTTCAAAGAATAGTAAATATGTGCATTTTATGGAGTTTTGGTGATCTAGGAGATGGAAATAATCAGCTTCTCTTGATCCATTTTGCTAAACTCAAGTTTTTAGCTAATGTCAGTAACCTGAACCTTCCTGGACTCAGTCTGACTGCCGTCAACCTTCTTCCCCTCCTAGGAGAGAGTGATTAGGTAGTAGAGTTTGTAGAGCCCCCGGAGATAGTTCAAAGTGATCCGATCAAAGAACAGACAGCTACTGTACCTGCTGTCTTTGAGCATACAGTCCAAAACAAAGGTATTCTTCTCATGGTTGAATGAAATGCTCTTGAGGTCAAGTACAAAGGTAGGTTTGACGAAGATCTTGTAGATGAAGAAGTATATGTAGAAGATCTATTTTGGCTCAGCCTGCCTCTCGTGTGCCTAGGGCTTCTTCTCTGCTTTTTATTTGGTCGTGGCTCTAGATTTGGTA
>Ga0316217_10002388_pt1 | contig 22627 bp, 22 predicted proteins | sample 1anoAmetaG_FD_203633 | JGI IMG/M metagenome (GOLD analysis project Ga0316217, IMG submission 203633) | Freshwater microbial communities from Trout Bog Lake, Wisconsin, USA - 1anoA | ecosystem: Environmental > Aquatic > Freshwater > Lake > Hypolimnion/Profundal zone | place: USA: Wisconsin...
CATCGCCGGCCAGGAAGACCACTACGGCGACATGGACTTCAAGGTGGCCGGCACCACCAAGGGCATCACCGCCCTGCAGATGGACATCAAGATCGGCGGGATCACCACCGAGATCCTCACCAAGGCGCTGGACCAGGCCAAGCAGGGCCGCCTGGAACTGCTGGCCTCCATGGGCGAGGTGCTGGCCGCCCCGCGCGGCGACATCGCCGGCAATGCCCCGCAGATGCACACCATCCAGCTGCCCAAGGAGAAGATCCGCGAGGTCATCGGCAAGGGCGGCGCCACCATCCGCAACATCATCGAGGTCAGCGGCTGCTCGGTCAACATCGACGACAACGGCTCCTGCCAGGTGGCCGGCGCCAACCAGGAGAAGCTGCAGGTGGCCCTCAAGATGATCGCCGACCTGATCCAGACCGCCGAGGTGGGCCAGACCTACCTGGGCCGGGTCGCCAAGGTGGTCGAGTTCGGCGCCTTCGTCACCATCCTCCCCGGCCTCGACGGCCTCCTGCACGTCTCCGAGATGGCCCCCCACCGGGTCAAGAACCCCGCCGACGAGGTGAGCGAGGGCCAGGAGATCATGGTCAAGTGCATCGCGGTCGACGCCAACGGCAAGATCAAGCTGAGCCGCAAGGCCCTGATGGCTGCGGAAGAAGCCCCCAAGGCGTGATCCCCTAGGCGGAGAACCGGGCCAGAAGCCAGCTACCCGCGGCGACTGGCCCGGTATTTTCTTTCATCCCCGACCATGGCGTTGAACGATCGGGTTCATGAAGGCAAAACAAGATGGCACAGCCAAAGCACCCAGTGGACAGGATCCGGATCGGACTCGACGCGCGTTTCGCCCTGGCGGAACGGCGGGGCATCGGCAATTATTCGCTGGAACTGTTCAAGGCCCTGGCCGCTGCCAACCGGGACTTCGAGCTGGTCTTCTATTCGGACCGCGAGGATGCCGAGGGGATCCTCACCGGGCTTCCCAACAGCCGGGTCCGGGTGGTCGGCCCAGGCTTCTACCCCCTATGGGAACAGGTCATCCTACCCTGGGCGCTGCGCCGGGACGGGATCAGGCTCTTCCACGCGGTCGGCAATACCGCTCCGATCTTCATGCCCAAGGGGGTCCGGCTCGTCATCACCATCTGTGATGTCATGTACATGAAGGAAGAGGAGATCCTCCCGGTTTCGACTTCCTGGTATCAACGGGCGGGGCGACTTTACCGGCGGCTGGTCGTCCCGCCCGCGGCCAGGCGTGCCGATCACCTCATCACTATTTCCGAATTTTCGCGGACGGATATCGAGGAGACTCTGCCAGGCCTCGCCCCCGGCAAGATCACCGTGACCCTGCTCGGCCTCCCGGGCAGTTTCCCGGCCGTACGACAGGGGGGGCCGACCTCCCCCGCCCCTCTGGGGGAGATACCCTATCTCCTGCACCTTGGGGGCCTGGACCCGAGAAAGAACACCCGGCTGGTGGTCCGCAGCTTTCTCGCGCTAAAGCGCTCCCAAGGGCTGGCGGAGCATCTGGTCATCCTCGGCTTGAAGTCCCTGGACTCCCTGGCCCTGAACCCCCAGGAGGCCCTCGAGGCTGGCAACTGGATTCATTTGCCCGGCTATGTTCCCGAAGCGGCCATTCCCGATTATTATCAGCATGCCCAAGCCTTCCTCTTTCCCTCGCTCTACGAAGGCTTCGGCATTCCCCTGCTGGAAGCCATGGCCTGCGGAACTCCGATCATCACCTCCAATGTCTCGAGCCTCCCCGAGGTCGCCGGCGAGGCCGCCCTCCTCATCGATCCGGCCCGGCCTGAACACCTGGAAGCAGCCATCCTGGATCTGCTCAAGTCGCCGCCGTTGCAGGCCCGGTTGCGCCAAGCGGGCCTCAAGCGGTTGGCTGAATTCGGCTGGGACGGTGCCGCAAATATTACCCTGGAGGTATTCCGGAACGCGCTGACCGGAGGCGCGAACCCAGCCGGCCTCGGGCACTCCGGGAACAGCGGGTTCTGATGGGCTCCTTCTTCGCGGCCCTGCTCGACCACATCCCTGAGTTCCTGGCCCTGCTGGCACTGGTGGCGGGCAGCTTGTACCTGCTGCTCCGGCGGCATATCTCTTCCCTCCTGGACCCGCTGTTCTTCCTCCTGGTCCTGAACGAAGCCTTTTGCATTACCGATGTTCTGTTCATGTATCTGTACGGCTTGATCGAAGCCCGCTATTTCACCCATTACATGCTCTCGGAAGCGGCCCTGTTCCTGGGCCTGCTGTGCTTCCGGCCCCGATTCAGCAGGCCGACGCCGGGTCCCCTGTCCGCCGAACCGCCCGCGGCCCTGAAGACATTCTTCGTCGGAGCCTTTTCCCTGTTGGTGGGATTGAATCTGCTCGTCTACACGCAGCGAGGCATCCCGCTCTTCCTGGATAGCCGGTTGGTGGTCTACCGGGCCGGAGGCGGCTGGGGGCTGGTGGACCGCCTGTTCGATATTCTGATCCCGGGCATCCTCTACTACCTGCTGGAAGTCTTGCGGCGACGGCGTTGGCGGCTAGGCGAGTGGGCGTCGCTGGTCACCCTGATCGCTATCCAGATTCTCAGCGGGGCCAAGTCCTCGGTGGTCACCCTGCTGTACCTGATCGGTTCTTATGGCCTCCACAGCGGGGTGGCGGGTTCCCTGGGCGCCCGGACCGGGCGAATGCTCAAGCGCCTGACCCTGGCGGCAGCGGCAAGCCTCCTGCTGGTCACGTTCGTCCAGACCAAGGATGTGGAGATAGGGGGACGCCAGGTGACGGCCATTGACCAGGTGGCCGCACGGGCTGTCAGCGCCGGTGATGCCATGATCTACGCCTATCCGGACCGGACCATCGACCAGTTGGATGGGAGCCGCCCAGTCTATGCGGTACTGAAGGAATTTCTCGCCTTCTTCCGCATCGTGGCTCCGGATGACCTGCCCAAGCATCTCGGCGTGCAGATCACCGACCGGTTCATCGGACTTGACAGCAACTTCCAGACCAATGCCAAACACAATCTTTTCGGCTATCTGTACTTTGGGTATTGGGGCGGGATCCTGTTTTCCTTCCTCCTGGGAATCAGCATCGGCTGGTTGCGTTACGTATTTCCGGGGCTCTTTCCGAGAACCTGGATCTGGGGCATATCGTTCATGATTCTCAACTCCGCTTTCATCATTTCCGTCAACGATCTGGACAGCGGCCCCAGGGGCCTGCTGAATATCCTCCTCTTCCTGCCCATGGCCTTGGTGGCCAAGCAGGTGGTGGACCGTGGCGGGTCGACCGGAAAACCCGCCCAGCCCCCGGCGGACGGCACCCCCACCTTTCCAGCGTCGCCCCCGGCGGTCCATCCGTAAAATCAAGCCATTCGGTCGGTCCAGTAGAGTGATCATTCTTGATTTATGAAGGCAGAAGAATTACACTAAACCAAGAAAGGGAGCTGGCTAATGATTGAAATAACGTATAAAAATGATCCCATGTTTAATGATGGCCTTACCACCTTTGATGTAGATGGTGATCGTTTCAATATTGCATTACAAACAACGGGAAACCCCAAAGGAAAAGTTGTTCTCGACATCGGCGCCTATCCCGGGACGGCCTATAAATATTTTGGAGAAAATAACATCTATACGGCCTATGGACTCATTGATGGAGAATTCGCAAAAACGCTTCACGACCATGGGATCACCTTCCGGAATTCGGACATCCAGACCGATTCCGAGTTTTCCAGCGATGCCGACTTGTTGTTATTTCAAGAAATTCTTGAACATATCCGAATGCCGAAAAAATGTTTGCTGAACATCTACAGGGGAATGAAACCGGGCTCTCAAATGTATATCACGACAAATAATATATATTATTATGGTTATATTATTAAATTAATCCTGGGGCGCAAGATCCTGGATCCACTGGGAACAGAAGATGCCGGATATCCAGGACACCATAGATATTATTCGTATGATGAAGTTCAACAATTCTTTGAAGAAATTGGGGCGAAGGTCATCGTGGCGCGCAGGACCAATTTCCTGCCCCCCATTTATTGCTATAAAAATAAAATGCTAGGGGTTCTGAAAAAACTGTTGAATATCTGCTTGCCGAATCTGTATGCAACACACATCGAGTTGTTGATTCAAAAGCCCAGCTGATCATCCGGGGGGAATTCGCGCCTATCTTGCGCCTCGGCGTATCCCGCGCCAGGCTGCGGTGAAGAATTCGAAAAGCGGATAGCCATGGTAGATCAAGAAATGCGGGGTCAAGCGGGCCATGCGGGTCGCCACCAGTCCCGGGTCGATATTGCAAACGCCTTCTTTCCGGTAGTCCACCACTGAGGTGGTGAGTGATACCGCGACCCCGGCCCGGCTTTTATCATAGAGCTGGTCCAGGAAGCCAAAAATCTTCTCCTCGTCGCTGACTCCGTTCAAGGAGGAAATGCACCACTGCTTGTTCAAGGTTCCCAGACTGACATACCAGTCTGCCTCGGGAAGTTGGCCGGGATTCCGGAATGCGTCCATTTCTATGACTTCGATGCCGTGGCGGGCACGCGCCTCGGCCGCGAACTCGGGGACCATTTCCACCCCGACATATTTCACTCCGGGCCAGAGTTGGGCCAGAACCGGCGCCAGGTCCGCCGTGCCGCAGCCGATGTCGACAATCGTCGCATCCGGCTTCACCGGCAGGAACGCCAGCGGCTCAAATCGAACCTGGCTCTTCCAGGCGGAGGGATCGCCCCACATCGCTTCATAGGAATAACCATGTCGCCGGATCCGTTCCCGGTAGAATTCAACGAGGTCCGGCTGCCCGGGGTCTGATGGCTGCATCGGTAAACTCCATAGGGTTAATATAATGCAATTCAGGGAAGCCGGTGGCCGGCGCCAGACCGGATGGCGTCGTCCCAGACCGCTTCAACGACCTCGGCGGCCCGCTCCCAGCTGTGACAGGCCGATACGAAGGCCCTGCCACGACCCCCCAGGTCCCGCCGCAGGCCTGGATCAGCCAGCAAGGCGCACACAGCCTCGACCACCGCCGCCGGATCATCGGCCACCCACAACCCATCAGTCCGGCCGGCGGCGATGGCACCGCGGCCCAGGGCACTCGCCACCACCGGTAGGCCGCAGGCCAAGGCCTCGAGGATCTTGAATTGCATGCCTGACCCGGACTGCATGGGGGCAATCGCCAGCCCCGCCTGGAGCAAGGCCTCCGCCATGTCCGGCACCCGCCCGAGGACCTCTATGCCCCGGGTGCCATGCAGGGCCTGGACGGCCGGGGTGACCCCTCCACCCATGATCCGCAGGCTCGCCAGCGGGTACCGGGCCCGGATGGCGTCCCAACAGTGCGCGCTGAACCAGGTGATGGCCAGGGCATTGGGACCGTAGGCCATATTTCCGGAAAACGCCACGACCGGGGCCTCGCAGGCGGCCTTGCCGCAAGGCACGGTCACTCCAAGCGGGAGCACCAGGGTCTTTCCTGAGCCGGACCGCTCCGCATCCAGGGGCGAGACAAAAAGGGCCCGTTCGATGTGCGCGTCCATTCCAGGCTCATATGACTCCAGCCGGCGACATTCCTCCCGGTAGACCCAGCGCCTCCAGCCCCGCGCCGCTTCGGCCTCCCGCCCCATGTTCAGGCGCATGGAGTCGTTGCAGTCCAGAACCACCGGTAGCGGCTGGGCCTCGATGAAGGGCCGCAGCCGCAGCATGAAGGCATGCACCAGATCGAAGTCCTCCCCCATCAGGGCCGAGAGCCGCCTGCGAAAAGCGGCTGAACGGTAGTAGGTCACCTGCAGGGGCCAGGGCGACCACCATCCCCGGGAAAGCAGGTTCCAGACCGCCTTCCAGCGGGGATGGTGGACCCTGATGATGCGCGCGCAGTAAGGGCGGAGCGCCTCTTCGGCGCCCGGATCCTCGGACGCCTCGGCGAACGTGAGGAGGGTGATCTCATGCCGGGCGCCCAGGGTCCGCAGCCGGTGGTAGGCCACCACCTGGTCCCCCTTCAGGGGCGGGAAGGGCATGCGGGCGGTCAGGAACAGGATCTTCTTCCCGGGGATGGCATCGGCGGCAGGCACGACAGGCTCTCCGGTTCGCTACGAGAGGGGAAAGTTGTGCCGGGCCAGCCGGTGCTGGGCCACGAAGCGCAATCCGTCCCGGAGGCCTGCAAACAGGTTGGTTCTCTGGGCCTGGTTGTAGCGGAACAAGTGCAGGGCGCTGCGGGCCAGGAAGGTCAGGATGTACCAGGCCGCGACTGGAGGCGGATTGTTCTTGTGCAGGAACAGGATCGTATTCTTGGAAATCTGGTGGATGGTGAACGGCGATTCGGCGCCACCGGTGGACACGGAAACCTTGTGGCGGATCACCGGTTCCGGCGTGTAGAAAATCCGGAAGCGCGCCTGCAGCGCGCGCGCTACGAAATCGGAGTCATCCAGGTACACGAAATAGTCTTCATCCATGAGCCCCACCGCCTGGAAAACCCTGGCCGGCACCACGAGGAAACAGGTCGATGCATAGTGGGTGTAGCGGGATAGGGCGAAACGGGGACCATCCAACTGGCGGTATCCCGCCGTCCTTGGCACCCCCCGGAGCCAGGAGAGCGTCCCACCCGCGCACCAAATGGTACCGGGCAGATCGTGGAAGACCACCTTTGGCGCCAGGAGATCCAGCGGCCGGTCGTGGCCGATGGCTATCACCTCGGACAAGGCTCCGGGACCGAACTCGATGTCGTTGTTGGCGACGATGACCGGGTCGCAGCCTTCTCCCAGGGCGTTCCGGATGCCTTGGTTATTGGCGCAGGCGATCCCGACGTTGGCTGGATTCTCGATGACCCGGTGGTCGATGCCCTGGTCCAGACACAGTTTCCGGATGCTGTCCGCGGACCCGTCCGTTGACCGGTTGTCCACCACATACAGGGTGAAGGTCTGGCAATCCTGGGACTTCAGGCATCGGATGAAATCCGGCAGTACGGACGCGCTGTTGAAGGTGACCGTGACAATCCCGATCCGGCTCATTTCATGATCCCGCGCGCTCGTAATTCCTGTAAAGATTGCTCATAAGAGTTATCCTCGGAACCTCCGGCCCCCTGGCCCAGGACCCAGTCCGCGAAAGCCGCCAGGCCCTCGGCGAAGCCGACCCTGGGGATGAAGCCGAGCGCCTCCTCCAGAAGGCGCCCGTCCGCGAAGTTATGGCGGATGTCGCCCAAACGGTAGTTCCCGGAGATCCGCAGCGCCGAAGCGGAGCCATAGATCCGCTTCAAGGCCGTGGCCACCTCCAGGACGGTGGTCTGGATCCCGGTGCCGACGTTGAAGGCCCCGATGGCGCGCTCACCCCCTTGGATCACGCGGCAGGTTGCCTCCACCACGTCATCGATGTAGACAAAGTCCCGGCTTTCCTCGCCGTCCTCGAAGATGTTGACCTCGCGGCCCGCCTGCAGCAACCGGGAAAAGATGGAGAGTATGCCGGTATAAGGGTTGTTGAGCGATTGCCCGGGGCCGTATACGTTCTGGAACCGCAGGGCCGCTCCCGGAATGCCCATGGCCGCCGTTGCCACCAGGACCAGCTGCTCCTGGTTGAGCTTGGTGATCCCGTAGATGGAAGTGGGATGCAGGAGGGAGGCTTCATCCGTGGCCGCGACGGTGGCGGGGGCGGCACAGACCGGGCACTTGACTGCGAAATCGGCGCGATCCATGTCCTCCTTGAGCCGCGGCAGCGGGTAGACGGTGCCGTGCTCCGGACAGCGGTAGCGGCCCTCGCCGTAGACGGCCCTCGACGAGGCGACCAGGACCCGTTCCAGTCCCTTGGCCTGGGCCGCCAGATCCAGCAGCACGGCGGTGCCGCGGGAATTCACATCCACGTAGCGATCGATTTCGTACATGGATTGGCCCGTCCCGGTCTCCGCGGCCAGGTGCACCACCACGGTCCGGCCGGCCAAGGCCTTGGCGAGGGCTTCCCGGTCCCGGACATCCCCGCGGACCACCTCGCAGTTCGCCCACAGGTCACCCAGGATCCCCCGCGGTTCGGCCGTTCCATGGATCTGGGGTGAAAAACTGTCGAACAGCTTGACGTCGAAACCCTCGGCCAGCATCCGGCGAGCCAGGTGTCGCCCGATGAACCCAGCTCCGCCCGTAATCATCAAGGATTTTCGCAAATCACCCCTCCACCTGGCAGAAACGCACCATCTTCACTGGTCTTGACCCATCTGCCAAGTTCCTCGGAATACCGTTTCCGGACGACCGCCGGAGCGCCAGCCAGGACACAGAAGCCCGGGTAGGTCCGCCCGGAGACCACTGAATTGGCCGCGACGATGGTATGGGGGCCGAGCACCGTGCCCGGCAGGATCACCACATTGTTATAGAGCTTGCAGTTGGGGCCGATCAGGACCTCCGCCGTTTCGATGGGCTGCAATTCTGGCGCAAGCGCAGGATCTTCATAGCCATGGTTGATATCCGTAACCGTGACATTGGCGGCGATAGCCGTATGGCTTTTGATGGTGACCTTCCTGGCGCAGGTCAGATGGAGGTTCTGCTGGATCGAAACGTGGTCCTCCAGGACAATGACCGGGCAGAACGCCACTCCCCGATAGGCGGTAACGCCCTGGATCCTGGCATGGTGGCCGATGTGGACCTGGTCGCCGACGCTGACGAACTGGGGCGTGATGTTGATGGGCCATTCCACCACGGCGCCCGTTCCACAGGATGCGAATCCATGCCGGTAGAGCGCGGTGCTGATCCGCCGGGACAAGCTATTCAAGACTCTTATGGCCAGGACGATGGCCCGCGAGGTCAGCCGGATGCGGTTCGGGGCCGCGGACTGGGCATCACGTCCGAGGTCATTGGGGAGCTGATTCAATTCGGCCTCCCATCCTGGCATGGAACTTCACATGAAGATCATGGACGACCAGACACAGCCGCTTGGCCAGTTCCGCCATGACCCACACGGGATAATAAAGCAGGCGGGGCTTCCAAAGGTAGCGCCCTTCCCCACCAATGACCAGGAGCCATAAGATCCAGCGGGCGCTTCCGGAGGTATAGGAAAGTGCCTTGCGGTTGGATTGCAGCATGCCATGGCGCATTCTTTCAGCGTATTTTGCATTCCTGGAAAGGCTGGCGTCGCTGATCCTATACTGAGCAATGATTTTATTAATAAATATTAATTTCCCGCTGGCTGCCAGCCTGAGATAGATGTCCCGATCTTCAAAGAATATTTCCTCGTCATATAACCCAATTCCAGTTTCCGGATTGTAGGTCTTGCGCCGCGCCATGAACACCGGCCCTGAACCGTTCCATCTCAGGAGCAATTCCGTGATCAGGAATTTCGAGGACTGAAAGGCATTTATATTGCTCTTGACCCCTAACCCGGTGAGACAACTTGAACCCAGCACCTTGTCGTCGGCATCGATCGGAATCGCATCTCCAAACACCGCCAGTTTGTCCGGGTTCGCTTCCAGGGCCTCCACCCGCTGCCGGATGCTGCCAGGGAGGAGCGCATCATCGCTGGCCAGCATGGCGATGTAGGTCCCTGAAGCCTTACCGATGAGTTCGTTCAGAGTGCGGCAGACGCCCTGGTTTGGCCTGGTCCAGGCCAGGATCCTGACAAATTCGCTCTCATGGTCGCGCTTCCAGGCGCAAGCCAGTTCAAAGGTCCGATCGGTCGAGCCATCATCCAGCAGGAGGATCTCGATGGCGGACTCCATCTGGCCCAGGCAAGAATCCAGACATTTTAAAATGAATTTTTCATGATTATAGGACGGAATGAGTACTGAAACTACCGCTCCATCGGCGGATTGACTTCTATTCATTCAGTCTCCCAATGGATAGGCGCGAAAGGATTGCCTTGCGCTCACTCTTAATCAAGCATGCCCATAAATTGAGAATAGCAGGTACCAAGGCGAATATCACCCTGACCGGGGGCAGGGTCGTTCGGTCCCAGAAGAGGAAGGAAGCAAAGCCGACAACGAACATCCCTCGCGCCAAGTGCATCCAATAGCCGAACGGCAGCCGGATGCGATGCCGGAGCCAGAGATAAATGAGGATTTCACCCGCATATAGGAGGTAAACCCCGCAGAACAGTTGGCCCAGGAATTCGATGTCATGGAAGACGTTGAAGCCCAGCCAGGCCAGGACCACCCACACCAGGGCATTGGCGACCTCGATGAGGAGAAACGTCTTCCCCTCTGCAAACGCCAACATCGGAAAGGCCCAGACCCAACTCAAGACCTTGAGCAGGTCCCCGATCAGCATCCACCGGAAAACCCTCAGTGAGGGCAGCAGCTTCGGGCTGAACAGCAGCCTGATCCCTGGCGCCTTGAGGATGACCACCAGGGTGATCAGGATGGGCATGAACATCAGGACCACCCGGGTGAAGGTGAGGATGAGCTGTTTTTTGGCTTCGGGGTCCCGGGTCGCACTGAGGGAGGGCAGATAATAGGCCCCCAGGGAACTGAGCAGTACGGTCACATAGGTCATGCTCAGACTCCAGGCCACCCAGAACTGGCCTGATTCTGCCATGCCCAGTTTTCGCACCACCAGGCCGTTGACGAACAATTGCACGCCGGTGCCAGCCAGCCCTCCGATCAGCAGTGCCGATGACAGCCCGAAGAACTGCCGGCCGTCGCGCCCGAAGCTGCTGTGGGCCCGGCCTGCCTCCGCCTGGGCGAACCAGCCCTTCCGGTAGGAGACCACCCCTCCGGCCAGCCCGATCACGGCATAGGGCGCGCCGAGAATCAGCGCATAGGCCCAGGTACCCCCCCCGCGGATCCACCAGACGCATGGATAGATCAGCGCCAGCGCCACGAGGGGCCCCAGCGCCTGGCAGATGACCAGGGCCTTGATGTGCCGGTATCCGTTCAGCATGCCCAGGAAGAAGGAGGCCAGCGACATGCCGATCAGCGGGACGATCATCCACCGCAGGAGCGCGGGCGGCACCTCCCGCCCGAGGAGTCGCGTCGCCAGACCGGGGCCTATGAGCAGGAGGGCCAGGCCGATCCCCAGTCCGAGGCCGAGAAAGATCTTCGCGACATTTCTGGCGAAGCCCGTCCTCTCCTCGGCCGGCCGGGAGGCAATGCCCTGGACCAGGGTGGTTGAGCCGTTGAAGGTGGCGACCACGTTGAGGTTCTGGGCGAATTGCCGCAGGAGCCCGTACATGCCCACCCCGGCGGGCCCCAGCATGACCGCCATCACCTTCCCGGCGACCACCCAAACCAGCAGGTTGAACAGAGTGGCGGATCCCACCCAGAACATGGACTTCAAGATCTCCAACACCTGAACGGCCTACCCTTCCCTGCCTGCGAGGGCACGTTTCAGGGAAGCCGCCACCAGGTCCGCCGAACCGGCGGCCAGATGCGGCCCCATCGGCAGGCTCAAATGGGTCCTGGCCGCCCCCTCGGTGACGGGAAAGGACCCCCATGGGCGATCCGAACGGTAGGCCTCGCTGAGGTGCGGTGGAATCGGATAGTGGACGAGGGTTTCGATCCCATCCTCACGGAGCCTGGCCTGGACCCGATCCCGATCGGCCACGTCGACCACATAGACGTGCCAGACCGGGTCCAGGTCGACGCCGACCCGGGGCAGGCCGATGCCGGGGACCCCGGCCAGGGCTTCCCGATACCGGCTGGCCAGGACCGTCCGCCGCGCATTCCAGGCATCCAGGCAACCGAGTTTCACCCTGAGGACGGCGGCCTGGATTTCGTCCAGCCGGGAATTGTGGCCCTTTACCTCGTTCTGGTATTTCACCCGGCTGCCGTAATTCCGCAACACCCGGACCCGGTCCGCCAGGGCGGGGTCGGCGGTGGTCACCGCACCGCCATCGCCGAGACAACCGAGATTCTTGCCAGGATAGAAACTCCAGGCGGCGATGTCCCCATGGGTGCCGACCCGCCGCCCGCGATAGGAGGCCCCGTGCGCCTGGGCGGCGTCCTCGACGACGCGGAGGCCGTGCCTTCTGGCGATCTCGAGGATGGGGTCCAGGTCCGCCGGTTGCCCGTAAAGGTGGACCGGCATGATCGCCTTGGTGTTCCGGGTCAACACGGATTCGATTCTGGAGGGATCCAGGTTCCAGATCCCGGGCAAGGGCTCCACTGGAACCGGGGTGGCCCCCACGTAGGAAACCGCCAGCCAGGTCGCGATATAGGTGTTGGCAGGCACCACCACTTCGTCCCCCGGACCGATGCCAAGCGCCTTCAGCGCCAGCATCAGTCCGTCCAGGCCATTGGCGACCCCGACACAATGGGGGGCTCCGGTGTAGGTGGCAAACTCGGCTTCGAAGGCCTCCAGTTCGCGGCCCAGAAGGAACCACCCGCTTTCCATGACCCTGGCGACCGCCGCATCGAGGTCAGGCTTCAGTTCTTGATAGGCCGCCCCAAGATCCAGGAATCTCACGACCGGCTGCTGGTCCACGCTCATCTACCCATTCCCTTCTGCTTGACGGCACCCAGGAAAGCAGTGTATTCCCGGTAATAATCGGCTTCCTCGTATGGCCTGGAGGCAAGCACCAGGCAAACGGAACCGGAGGTGAAGTTCAGGAGTTCCCGCCAGATTCCGCTGCAGAGGTAGAGACCTTCATTGGCACGGCTGAGCCTGAATACGGCCTGGGTTTCGCCATCGTCCACCCGCACATCGAAACTTCCATTGATGGCGATGATCACCTGCTCCAGCTGCCGGTGGGCATGTCCCCCGCGCTCCTCTCCGCCGGGCACGTCGTACAGGTAGTAGACGCGCTTGATTTCAAACGGAATATGGCGAACACCCTCCACGAAGGTGAGATTCCCCCGGTGGTCCCGGATTTTCGGAAATTCGATGATGCGGCAATCGGCAATCGGCATGAACGCCCCCGGGCTGAGGTCTCAAAACTGGGCCAGGTCATCCCGATAGGCAGGATCATTGACGAATTTCCTGAGGCAGACGGTCTCGAAGGTACTCAGTTTCTTCCGGTCGATGCAATCAAACCAGATGCTTTCCTGGAGCTCGATGAATTCGACCTTCCGGAAGAAGGCTTCGGTGATGTCTTCCTTCGGAATGAACACGACCCCGCTGTCATCGGCCAGGATGACCCCACCGTCGAAATAGGCCTTACGGCTTTCGAAATACTCCTTGTCCATTTCGGACTCACGATTGAAGCAGCCGATGGGGGTGACCCCATAGGACCATATCGGATATTTCTGTTTGATCAATTCCTGGGCATCCCGGACGTTCCCCGCGACCACGATGCCCGCGGCCTGGCGGTACAGAAGGGCGTACTTCGCGACCAGGGAGCCGAAAATGGCCTTGTCGCCACATTCGAAGCCATCGACGACCACCACATGGCCGGCGGGGCAGTCCTGGAGCAGCAGGTGGGTGAACCAGTTGGATTCAAAGAAGGATGGCGCATAGAACACCTTGCCGACGGCCCGGATTCCCTGGCTCACGGGACGCATCTTCAAGTCCAGCAGGCCCTTCTTCCCATAGGCATCAGTTAGTTCGGTAGTGCTCACACGGTTTATCTTGATGTAATCAATCAATTTATCTGCAAGGGATGCTGCGGAATCCGTGCCCATGGGGCCTCCAGAAGTCATTTCTACAGGGAGATTTCAAGACCAGTGAATCGAACAATGTTCTTATAGGCAATATTTTCCAATTTGTTACGATCCACTCCACCAGAAAAATAATCAAACCGTCTGCGCAGACAAGCATGGGAAAATCCAGGACTGTCCGAGCCTATGCAAATCCGCTGGTCAAAACGGCGGAACAGGTAGGCGATGTCCAGGTCCACCGAACTGCCTTCGAACTGGCAGAGGGTGTAGGAAAGATCAAGCAGCGTGTTCGGGAACACCTTGACCAGATGCATCATCTCCAGCAGACGGGTGAGGCCTCCGTGCAGCAGGACGACCTTGGCCCGGGGTGCCGAGGCAAGCAGCCGGCCAAGCTCAGTCATGCAGTCCTTGCCGCAAAGATCAACATCGTAGAAATAGCTGCAAAGAAAAACCGGGATTCCCAACTCCCCTGCCTTGGCCATCGCATGGCTGACATCAGGATGGCCAAGATCAATCCCGCTGAGCCGGGGATGGATCTTGATGCCGTAGTAGCCCCTGGGCCTGACTTCGGCCAGCCACCCATCCATTTGCCGGGTTTCGGAGAACTCACTGAAATCCAGGAAGGCGACCGGAAAGATGCGCCCCTGGGCCGCGGGGGGCAGGATCGCCTGAGCGTAGCCATCGAAGCGGTAGCCGCCGATGTTTTTCATGCCCATGGCGAAGGCCCACTGGACCCGATTCCCGTCCATGCCTTCAAGCAGCGACTGGACCGTGTTGGGCTCCGGCCAGGCACAGGACTGCCAGACCCCTCCTGGACCGGCCGGGGCAAGGGGGTCCGCACTGCCCTGGGATCTTACGAACTGCAGCCACTCGCCGGTGGGAGTGGGATGCGTAAGACTGTCAAAAAGGGGTAGAGCCACGCCCAGTCACCTGCCTTCTTCATGGGTTCAATTTGGCGATCGCCGCTTCCAGAAGGGTATACGTGTCATTCTATACCCGGACCTCGGCAAAACAATCCCGGAGGAAGGCCACCTCGGCGGAGGCCACGGCCTCGGTGGTCAATTCGTCCTGGGCACCCACCAGGACCTCGTATCCCACCCGGTGGTTGTCGGACAGGATGGGCTCGAAGGCATTGCCAGGGCGCAGCCGTTCCCGGTCATGGTAGAGGCTGGTGACGCCCCCAGGAAGATAATCCAGAATGGATCCCTCCTTGATCACCGTCAGGCCGGGGGGGACGTCGTAGAAGAAATACATGGCGGAACGATCCACCAGCGGGTGGTAACCCGGCTGGACCGGCCAGCCGCGGACCACCTGGAAGTAGTCTGCCAGGTAATCCCGGCCGGACACCGCATCCACCAGGGTGCTGGCGATGAAGCCGCTTGAGCGCGCCCCGATCTCGATGGGGGTCATCCTCCCGTCGGGACGGACCATGAGTTCCAGGTGCCCCAGGGAACACCGCAGTCCCAGTGCCGCCATGCAGCTCGCGCCGAAGGCCGCGATGCGCGCCTGTTCCGGTTCGGCCACGTCCCGGGGATGATAGTGCAGCTTGACCGCGATGCGGTTGGCTCCGGCGTTGCAGGTGTGGTACTTGCGGGAAAGACCATACACGGCGATGGCCCCCGAGGCATCGGCCAGCATTTCCACCGTGAACTCGGTTCCCTCGACGTACTCCTCGATCGTGGCGCGGCCATTCAGGGATTTGCCGGCGGCGAAGGCGAAGGCGCTTTCAAGCAGGCCCGCCGTGTGGTTTTCCGCGAGCACGGTGATGCCATTCGAGCTGCTGGACGCGTCGGGCTTGACGATGATCTTGGTCCCGGCGAAGGCTCCCGGGATGCCGGGCTCCCACTCCCCGTACGTCAGCGCCCTCCGGCCAAGCAGCCCCGCCTCCTCCCAGGTCCTCTTCATCCAATCCTTGGAATAGGTGCTTTCGGCCAGTGCAGGGGGCAAGCAGCCGAGCCCGAAATGCGCATTGAGGCGGGACAAGGTTCCCACCGCCTGGTCGATGCTGGTGTAGACGCCGGCGACCCGCCCGATGCCGGCATCATCCAGCGCGGCGATCACCGCTCGGGCGTCCTTGACGTCGATCTGCAGGTGCAGGTCGCCCCGGAGGTCGGGACGTTCATTCCAATCCACGACCACCGTCCGCCAGCCACGCCGTGCGAATTTCTCCTGGACGCCGCGGTTCAGTTTGTTCCCACCGAGCAGGACAGCGACCTCTGAGGCTGGCGGTATGCTCATATGCCTATCCCTTGATCCGTTTCAGATACCACTCCACCGTCTTCCGGAGGCCGGACTCGAAGCTCTCCATAGGCCGCCAACCCAGTTCATTCCGGACTCGGCCGGCATCGATGGCATACCTGCGGTCGTGGCCGGCGCGGTCCTCGACGAAGACCTTCAGCTTCCGGCTGGTGTCCCGGGGCCGCTGCAGGGCCTCGTCGACCAGGTCGCAGAGCAGGTCCACCAGTTCCAGGTTCCGCCGTTCGTTGTCCCCGCCGATGCAGTAGGTCCGTCCGGCGGCACCGCTGGTCATGGCAAGTTCCAGGGCTGCGCAGTGGTCCTCCACGTAGAGCCAGTCACGAATGTTCTGACCATCGCCATAGATGGGGATGGGTTCACCCTTGACCATCCGGGCGATCGCCAGGGGGATGAGTTTCTCCACATGCTGGCGGGGCCCATAGTTGTTCGAACAATTGGTAGTCACCACATCGAGCCCGTAGGTATGGTGGTAGGCCCGGACCAGGTGGTCGCTCCCGGCCTTGCTGGCGCTGTAGGGGCTGTTGGGGGAGTAGGCCATGGCCTCGTGGAACCGGCCTTCGGCGCCCAGGGAGCCGTAGACCTCGTCGGTGCTGATGTGCAGGAACCGGCAGCCGGCCTGGCCCGCCCAGGCCTGGCGCGCCGCTTCCAGCATACTGAAGGTGCCGACCAGGTTGGTCTGGATGAACTCGGCAGGGCCGGTGATGCTGCGGTCGACATGGCTTTCGGCGGCCAGGTGGAAGATCCGGGTCACCGCGTGGTGATCGATGAGATGCCTGGCGAGTTCCAGGTTCTGCACGTCCCCCACCACCAGCTCGACCCCGGCCAGGCCTGCGAGTTCAGCCCGGTCGGCGGCGTAGGTGAGCTTGTCCAGCACGATGATCCGGCCGTCCGGATGGTTCCGATGCCATCGATGCACCAGATTGCTGCCGATGAAGCCGGCGCCCCCGGTGATTAGAATGGTCTCTGGCATGTGCGATCCTTCTAGGGTCTGGGTTCGTTGAGGACTTCGGCCAGGGCCGCCGGCCACGGCGGCATGAGATCGGTGCCCAGGCTGGCCCGGCGGGTGCCGTCCAGCACCGAGTAGGCTGGCCGTGGCGCCGGCAGCGGGTAGTCGGCCGAAGTGCAGGGACTGAGATCAGCCGGAATCCCTGCCTGGCGGAAGATCTCCGCGGCGAAGCGGTACCAGGTGGTCTCGCCGGCGCAGGTGGCATGCACCAGCCCCCTCCAGTTCTCCGCCACCGCGGTCCTTATCTGGCGGGCCAGGGCCCGGCAGGAAGTCGGGGATCCCCACTGGTCATCCACTACCCTCAGCTTGCGACCCTGGCCGGCGGCCGCCAGCATGGTCTGCAGGAAGTTCCGGCCCCAGGCGTCGTAGAGCCAGGCGGTGCGCAGGACCAGATGGGCCGGGGCCGCGGCCGCCTCCCGCTCGCCACGCAGCTTGGACCGGCCGTAGACGGAACGCGGGGCGGTGGGGTCCTCCTCCCGGTAGGCCCGGGAGGCCTGCCCATCGAACACGTAATCGGTGCTGATCTGCACCAGCAGGGCACCTTGCTCCGCGGCCGCCTGCGCCAGCCAACGGACCGCCTCGCCATTGATCCGCTCGGCCAGCACGGGCTCGGATTCGCAACGATCCACTTGGGTGAAGGCCCCCGCGTTGACGATCACCTCGGGGCGGACTTCCCGGCAGACGCCCTGGATGGCCACCCGGCTTCCCAGGTCCAGCACGGATTCCTCGGGCAGGATCAGCTCATCCCCGGTCCAGGTCTCCCGGAGCGCACGGGCCAACTGGCCGGAACCACCCGTGACGAGAATCCGCCTTCCGGTCATCGGCTATGCACCCGCCGCGCGAGCTCGTCCTTGACGAACGGATTCTCGGGGTCGTCTTCATGGCGGATCTCATCGATGGGCCCCCGCTTCCCGGTTCCCGCGAAGAGCTGGTTGGGACAGTTGATGACCAGCCCCGGCTCCGCGCTGATGCAACGATAGCAATGCACGACCCCTTTGGGGATGATGGCGGAGCCGGGGTTGTTCACGCCCATGCCAAGTTCCATGCGGTTGCCGAAGGTCGCGCTGTCCGGCCGGTTGTCCCAAAGGGTCAGCTTGAAATCGCCAGGCCCCACCCAGGCGAACAGATCGGCCTGGTCCACGTGCTCGTGCGGGCCCCTCAGCACCCCGGGCAGGGTCACGCTGACATAGGCCATGGCCGGATGGTAGGCCTCGGGCAGTTCGTCGTGGCGGAAGATTTCCGCCAGCCAGCCCCGCTCATCCATGAACTTGCGCAGGGGGTTGATGACCACTCCGGTGATCGGACCCTTCTGGAAATTCATTCGACCCTCCGGGGGAGGTTGGGGAAGGGCATCGGGCTCTTTCGAGCCAGTTCGTTGGCGAGGGCCAGGCTAGGAAAGGTCCCCGCATCGGTCCACCAGCCCTCAAGGGTGCCGAAACTCATCTGACCTTTGCTGATGTATGTGTTGTTCACGTCAGTGATCTCCATTTCGCCGCGTCCGGAAGGCTTGACCTGGGAGATGATTCCGAACACGGCACTATCGTAGAAATAGATGCCGGTGACCGAAAGGTTTGATTTGGGGATCCGAGGCTTTTCCTCGATGCCGACCACCCGGTCGCCCTGCAGCTCAGCCACCCCGTAGCGCTGCGGGTCATGCACCGGCTTGAGCAGGATCCGGGCGCCGGCCCCCTGCCTGGCGAAGGCCTCGACTTCCGCCCGGAGATCATCCTCGAAGATGTTGTCGCCCAGGATGACGCAAACACCCTCCCCGGCCGCAAAATTTTCGGCCAGGCCCAACGCCTGGGCGATGCCGCCGGCTTCGTCCTGGACCTTGTAGGTGAAGCGGCATGCGAAGTCCTTGCCCGACCCCAGACAGCCCACCACATCCCCCATGTGCTCCGTTCCTGTCACGATCAGGATTTCATCGATCCCGGCCTGCTTGAGCTTCCAGACCGGATGCCAGATCATGGGCGCGTACCCGACCGGCAGCAGATGCTTGTTCGTCACCTTGGTCAACGGGAAAAGGCGGGACCCCGTCCCGCCGGCCAGAACCACACCTTTCATAGCGACTCCTTGGTGGAGAGCGGTCCAACTACAGTCGGCTCCTCGTTCGCCAGAAGGCGGGTGCGGAGCCATTCCCGATTCAGCCAGGCCCAGGCAGCGGCTGTGCCCCCGAAAAAGGCCAGGAGCACGATCACGGATCGCTTCGGCCGGCTCTTCTCCTCTGGGAGATTGGGGTCATCCATGACGTTCACGATCGGCACGTCGTTCTTTTCTTCGAGAAGAGCCTGCTCCAGGTTCAGGGCCAGGGTCATGACCAACTGCTGCCGCAGTTTCAGCGTCGCCTCGAGGCGAGTGCCGAGCAGCCGAACCGTTGGATCAGCGCTGACCTGATAGCTCCGGTTCACTTCCAGGAACTTGCGGAAGGCATCTTCGGCCTTCAGCGCCTCTTCCTTGGAGTCATTGAGCCTGGCCTCGGCGAAACGCGCCTTCTCGCCGCCCCGGGTGCGCCCTTTCTCCATGACGAACGCCCCGAGGTCCCTGACGGCCCTCTGCACGATCTGCTGGGAAAGGGACGGCGATTTGGTTTCGGCGGTCAGGGAAATAACTTTGGTTTTTGGGTCCCTGAAGGCAACGACAAGCGTACCGACTTCCTTGATCGCCCGGTCCATATTTGGGAAATCGAGGTAATCATATAGAGTTTCTTTATGTTCTGTTTCCGGGCCGAATTTCCATCGCTTGACCCGGAACTGGTATTCCGCTCTGAGCAGATCCTCACGAATCGAACGGCTATTCAAGATATCGACAAAATTCGCATCGCCCGAATCCTGGCTAGGCAGTCCGACTCCAAAAGCAGCCGCAGCCTGGGCCAATTGCCCCAGGCCTCCCACCCCCTTGGAATCAGCGGGAAGAATCCTGGCCTCGGACCGGTAATAATTCGGCATAAACATGGAGACAATGGCAGCCACCATTGCAAAGCCTAATCCAATTTGCAATGGTCGAATGAACCCGAAGGTCCAGCGTGGCACCGCCACATTCCCTCCACATGAGCGCTCAGACTACCAGAAACGGTCGACTCTGCTTAAGAAAAAAACCGGACAACCGGCCTCGCCCGTATAGTTGAAATCAGTCGGGGCGTGGCGGGCGGCCGCCTCCCAGATCCAGCCTACCCCCCCAGCAGGAGCTTCTCCTTCTGGGCAAGCAAGAGATCGGCCTCAACCATCATCTTGACCAGGGCGCTGATGTCCGTGGTGGGTTCCCAGCCCAGGATCCTTCGGGATTTGCTGGCATCGCCTTCCAGGTGGTCCACTTCCGCCGGCCGGAAGAATCTTGGATCGGTTTCGACGAATTCCCTCCAGTCCAGGTCCAGATGGGAGAACGCCAAGTCAAGAAAGCCCCGGATGGAAACCGGCACACCGGTGGCGATCACGAAATCATCCGGCTGATCCTGCTGGAGCATCCGCCACATGGCTTCGACGTAGTCCCCTGCGAAACCCCAGTCCCGCTTCGCATCCAGATTGCCCAAAGCCAGTTTCTTCTGCATTCCGAGCTTGATCCGGGTCGCCGCCCGGGTGATCTTGCGGGTCACGAAGTTTTCGCCCCGCCTCGGGCTCTCGTGGTTGAACAGGATTCCATTGCAAAGGAACAACCCATAGCTTTCCCGGTAGTTCACCACCTGGTAGTGGGCGCAGACCTTTGCGCAGGCATAGGGAGACCGGGGCTCAAAGCGGGTTCCTTCATGCTGGCGCGGCTTGGCGGAACCGAACATTTCGCTCGAGCCCGCCTGGTAGAACCGGGCGGGTTTGCCGCCATGCTTCAGATAGTTGCGGAGCGCCTCGAGCAGTCTCAGGGCTCCCGTGCCGGTCACATCCATGGTGTATTCGGCCTGATCGAAACTGATCCGGACGTGGCTCTGGGCCCCCAGGTTATATATTTCATCAGGGCGGGTCCGGTCTAGGATATCCCGGAGGGAACCGCTGTCGGAAAGGTCGCCGTAATGGAGGTGCAAGTTCGGATCACCTGAACCGACCATGGTCAGGTGGTCGATGCGAACCGTATTGAAGGTCGAGGCCCGGCGGACCACGCCATGGACATCGTAGCCCTTGGCCAGGAGCAGTTCGGCCAGATAGCTGCCATCCTGACCCGTAATGCCGGTGATCAAGGCCGTCCGCTTCTGAGTCATTGCAACCCTTCCCATTCAAGATCTGCCCGTGAGCTGTCACCTGCCATCAAGCAGAAAAATCAACCTTGCAGGTCTTCCAAGGCATCAGCCGACCCTGGCCCAGTGAGCCACGGGACCCAGGCACTAATTGGGGGACGGCGGCAACCTGCCCAACCTCCAGAAGCTGCATGACGCCATGTTGAATCAACCATTTCCACCTTATGGCCATAGTATATCCAGGTTAAAAATCGGTTCAACTGAAAATCAAGATCTATTTGCACTTGATCCCGATTTCTCTCGGGGTCTCAAAGAGTTAAATGCATTTAATAATATTGAATTTTGACTCCCTGATACCCTAATACTTAAAAGGCCAATATTCTCGATAGCTGGCTCAGCCCGCCTCGGACTCCAGCATGGTGGCAAGGCTGTCGCGAAGAGAAAACCGAGGAGACCATCCGGAATGGTCCATCAACCGGGAGGGGTCGCCCACCAGGAAAGGAATATCGTCCCGGGACATGGGTTGGTCCTGGAACTGGATGGGCCGGTGGGAGCCCTTAAGGTCCAGTACGGTCTCGACCACATCGGCGACGCTGGTCGGCCTCCCGGTGCAGACATTGAACGTCCGGTGGACCGGCGCTTCCATCTCGAGGATCGCCAGGTAGGCCGACACCACATCCCGGACATCAATGAAATCCCTGACATTGTTCTGGCCCTGCATGACCACCGGAGCGGCCACCTCCCCAGGGTCGGCAGCCAGGCGGCGCAGCAGCGAAGGCACCATCAATTCAGGACGCAGGCCCGGGCCCAGGTGGTTGAAGGGGCGGGCGATCCGGATATCAAGCCGGTCCTGGAAATGGGGGGCGAGCTGTTCCAACAGGTGTTTGGACAGCCCATAACCGCCCTGGGGCGCAATGGGGCCATCCTCGTGCCGGAGTTGCCCGGATGGGGCGTAGACGTGGCAGCTGCTCACCAGCAGGACCCGGGCAGCCTGGAGGTGCTCGAGCAGGTTCAGGGTAAGCTGAAGGTTGGCGATAACCGGAGCGTTCGTCTTGAAGAGGCTCGGGATCGAGGCTCCGGCCAGATGGATGACACCGAACCATTCCGGGGCCAGATCGCCCAGGGATGCGGCGTCGCCGAGATCCGCCACCAGCGGCTGGCAGCCCTCGGGGAGGCCTTGGGGAGCGATCCGGTCCAGGCAATGGACCGAGTAGCCGTGCTCGCCCAGCAGGCCAGCAAGGTGCTGACCCACAAAGCCGGAGCTGCCGGTGATGAGCACGCGTTGCCGGGGAGCCGGCACGACTCCGCGGACCAGGTTAGCAGCGACCGGATCGCCAGCCTTCCGGCTCGGGATTGCTTTCGTCATGCCCACCACCTCCCGGCTGCAGGTTGCGAACAGACCGACTTGAAGCCCCGGGAACCTTTGCCTAGCCCCCGGGGCCTCCAGTACGGCTAGAGGTCCTCGCCCTCCACCTCGCTCATGCCCTGCAGTTCCTCGACATGCTGCGCCATCCGGCTGTACTCGTCGTCGAAGTCGTCCAGGCCCAGATGATCCGTATCGGAAGCTTCGGGGTACTGGCCTTCCTCGGTCTCGAGGTTGCGGTAGAGCGCCATTCCGGTGCCGGCGGGGATCAGCCGGCCCAGGATGACGTTCTCCTTCAAGCCGCGCAGGTAGTCCACGCGGCCTTCCAGGGCGGCCTCGGTGAGCACCCGGGTGGTCTCCTGGAAGGAGGCCGCCGAGA
>Ga0316217_10002389_pt1 | contig 22627 bp, 14 predicted proteins | sample 1anoAmetaG_FD_203633 | JGI IMG/M metagenome (GOLD analysis project Ga0316217, IMG submission 203633) | Freshwater microbial communities from Trout Bog Lake, Wisconsin, USA - 1anoA | ecosystem: Environmental > Aquatic > Freshwater > Lake > Hypolimnion/Profundal zone | place: USA: Wisconsin...
GTGTGGAACGAGGCCGGAACATAGGGGATGAAGCTGGTGAAGTAGTCCATGCCGCCAAAGCCGAGATTGACCAGCAGTCCGCGCGAGTCCTTTTCGTGGATGGCCTTGAACTTCTTGGCGACGGTGTCCAATGCCTCGTCCCACGATATTTCGACCCAGCCGGGGTCCTGATCGAATCCCTTCTTGGGATTGGTGCGCTTCATGGGCGCCTTGACCCGGTAGGGGTTGTAGAGGTTCTGGACGAGCGACAGGCCGCGCGGACAGAGTGCGCCCTTGTTGGTGGGCGAGTTCGCGTTGCCCTTCACCTCGGTGACCACGCCATTGGTGATCTTGTATTCGGCGGCACAGTCGCCGCGCATACACATACGGCAATAGGTCTTATGCCACTCTCCACCCTCGGGCTTGGCCGCGGCCTTAGCCGCAGGTACCAGGTGAGAGCGGCCGGGATTGACGAGGTCGGTGCCGAGCACCGCCAGGGCACCCGCAACACCGGCGGTGGCACCGGCGGTTTTGAGAAAATTGCGTCTCGTCACATTCAACGCTTTTTGAGTTGTATCCATGTTCGAAGACCCTCCGACTGAGCGTTGCCAGGTCCGAACTGCAAGTCCCTGTGGGGCGCAAAACAGGCGCAGGGACTGATTAATGATGGCCGAGAAATCTGGACAATATAAAACGCACGCGGAGTTCCAAAGGAAAACGGGGGGCGGCGAGGGACGGAAAGCGACCGAGGACAGGATATCTCCGCCTATCAGGGGCGGTAGCCACCTACTTTCAATGACTTGGATAGGGGGGATCGGCTCCAGCAGGATGGACGGCCAAAGGCGAGTAAGGCGAGATTCGTCAAAAATGGCGAAGGGAGTAACATTTGTGACGGAATTTCGTCATAAATGACCTGGTGGCCTCCCTCTTGGCGGCTCAGGGTGACAGTCCGTGCTGGAAGCTGGGTAAGGCGAATGGGGGGAGGGATTTCGCCTCCGCGCTCTCCTGGAACCGGCTGTGAGCCTTTCGACTGATCCGGCTCCTTTCGTCCAAGCGCCGCTACAGGTTGCCAATGCGGAAGCCGCGCGGCTCAATCAGATGCTCAGTATCGAGCGGCGGAACGGGCAGGTACAATTCACGGAAAAGGTCGGGCTTCCGCGGGCGGTCGCCAATGCCTCGGATCCCGTGGGGCATGTCGCACAAAGCCGCGTCCACTCTACGTTCGTATATCATCCTTGCTCGTATTGGCGGAGCGGCTCTAAATAACAGGTGCCTTATGGCTGAACTTCGACTCTCATTTGCTTGCTGGAATTATGATCGCGTCCGCGGGTTGCTGGAGGGGCGGATCCCGGTTGACGGCGTTTCTCTCACGTTTCTCAGCTTACCGGTAGAAGAGACGTTTTTTCGCCAGTTGCGCTGCCAGGAATTTGATGTTTGCGAAATGGGCTTTTCCGGCTACGCCGCATCGGTGAGCAGAGGCAACTTCCCGATGATTGCCATCCCGGTTTTTCCCTCGCGTATGTTCCGGCATTCCTGCATTTACGTAAATGCCGATAGCGGCATTGGCAAGCCTGAGGATCTCCCGGGCAAGCGCATCGGCGTGCCCGAGTATCAAATGACTGCAGCCGTGTGGATCCGTGGAATCCTGAGCGATGAATATGGGGTCAAGGTATCCAGCGCCAAATACTTGACGGGCGGCCTGGAACAACCAGGCCGGCACTGGGCGGGGAAGCTTGATTTGCCTTCTGGAATCCAGATCGAACCGATTCCTGCCGACAGGACTTTGGCCGGCATGCTCGCCGCGGGAGAGATCGACGCGCTTTATACCGCGCGGGCCCCTTCCACGTTCAGGGGCGGCTCAGGGAAGGTGCGCCGCCTATTCCCGGATTTCCAGACCGTTGAGCGCGAATACTACCGTAAAACGAAGATCTTCCCCATGATGCACACGATCGCCATCCGCCGGGAAATCTATGAACGGAATCCATGGGTTGCGCAATCGCTCTACAAGGCGTTTGTGCTGGCGCAGAAAGAAATTTACGAAGATCTCCATCAGACCGCGGCCTTGAAGTTCATGCTGCCGTGGCTGATCAAGCACGTAGAGGAAACCGAAGAGGCGATGGGCCCCGACTTCTGGCCTTACGGCTTCCAGTCCAATTTGCCTGCGCTTAAGACTTTCCTTCGTTATCACCACGAGCAAGGTTGTTCGAAGCAGCTACTCAGCCCTGAGCAACTGTTCGCCCGCGAAACACTTGAGACTTTTAAAATCTGAGAGGGGTTGCCATTCGCGCAATCCAAGGTTGCACGGGCATGAGCCGATCCGGTGCTGCGGTTCATGCCTGCGACCCTGGTTTCTCATAAGGACATACTCCGCCAGACAGGCCAAGGTCGACGGGCTCCGGGCGCCGCGCCTGCATCCCCGCCCCGCAGAAGGCGGCGCAGGGCGAACAAAAAGCGGAGCGACTCATTCATTCTGGATATTTAAAAACAACTGCATGAAATGTAAAAACAACTGGATTCGCTGCCTCCAGCTGATGCTACTATTCGGCCTCGTCAAGCGGTCCGTACTGGAATTACCCCTTTACGGGCCCGGTCAGGAACGACAGTCAAGATCAGGTCGCCATCAGCAGGAGGTGGGGTAATGACGCCAACGGATAACACGCAACCAAGGCAAGTGCTGGTTGGCAACGTAATTGGAAACGCCAAGTGGAACTCATTTTTCCTGACAGCCATAGGAGTTTGTGTTCTCACCAGCGCATGTGATGGTTTTGATTCCGCCGTGTTCGGCGTAGCCACTCCGCTGTTGATCAAGGCGTTGAACGTCACGCCGGCTCAAGTAGGGGTTTTGGCCAGCTGGGGCATGGCGGGGATGCTAGTGGGCGCTTTTCTCTTCGGCATTTTGGGCGATGTGCTGGGACGCAAGAAAGCGTTGATGCTCTGCTCGGGGATCTTCTGCCTGTTTACGGGGTTATGCGGATTCACCCAGGGCTTCACGCAGTTTGCCATCATCCGTTTCATTGCCGGAGTTGGCCTTGCCGGCCTCGGGCCGAACGCCGGCGCACTGATGGCAGAGTACTGCCCCACCAAGTTGCGCTCCTCCGTGGTTCCGTTTCTTTCCTGGGGAATCATGGTGGGCAGCATTATGGTTTCGCTCGTCGGCATCTTCCTTGTGAGCCGGTATGGCTGGCGGGTACTGTTCTTCACCTCCTTTATCTTGCTGGCGCTGTTGTTTATTCAGGCGATTGCCTTGCCGGACACGATGAGCCACCTGATCAAGACAGGCAAGAGCAAGACGATTGCCACCATTCTGCATAGAGCTGACCCGGCTTTTATCGCTTCCGCCGATGACAGCTATCAACTCGGCAAGGCTGAGGCCGGAAAGATGTCCTTCGGGAAACTGTTTGCCCCGGAGTTTCGTGCCAACACGTTGCTGTTTTGCGGGATTCTGTTTTGCACTTACTTCATCATGTGGGGCCTGACCATGTGGCTGCCCAAGCTCATGATGCAGGTGGGCAGCAGTTACACGCTGGCTCTGTGGTTCAACATAATTTTCTTCGTTGGCGCGCTTGGCGGCATTCCGGTCAGCTCCTATCTGGCCTATAGGATGCCCATCAAGAGACTCATCAACTGGCTGTATCTGGTATGCGCAATTAGTGTCGCGCTCTTGTGGGTCAAGGTGAGTATCTACCTCACGGTAGTGCTGCTGTTGGTCGGCGGAGGAAGCCTGCAGATGGTTATGGGCTTACTGACGGCGTACACGGCCCAGAGTTACCCATTGCCGGTGCGGTCCAGGGCCTTAGGGGTCATTTGGGTGGTCGGGCGCGCAGGCTCGATCGTGAGCCCCATACTATTAGGCGCCCTGGTGCATGCTGGAGTCAGAATCCAGATCGACTTTGGCGTGATGGCTCTCCCCTGTCTTGTGGGCATTCTGCTGAGTTCGTTTACCAAGGACTACACCAGGATCGGACTGCCGGAGCAAGCTCAAGGCAAAGAGATGGTTGCGGCAGCGGCAAAGGCATAATCCCAAGCGGGCTCCGAGGAATCCCTTCAGCAACCTCGGGGCCGACGCTCGGAAATCCGTTGCCTGCCCGGCCATCTTCACTGTGAAGTGATCGCCGGATCGGCTTTGCTGCGGTCACAGAGAAGGTTCGCAATCCCGACAGGTCGGCGTGCAAATTGGAGGATTACGAACCGGGCCAGTCGTTTGCGCGATCTCGAGACGCTTCGCTGCCAGTTGCCTGGATTGCGGCCAAGCGGCTGACCGGGGGCTGGCAGGGCTGGCGGCGGGAGCCCTTGCAGCTTCCTCGTTTTCGGTACCCTGGTTACGACGACTGGCCAAGGGTTTGTGGGATAAAATCCAGATACAACTCAGCCACGAATTAGACGCGCGGGCATGACGCGCGGGGCTGGTTCAAACCAGCCTCAGGAGGAACCATGGCGGCACCGACTTCGAGCGAATCGCAGGAATTAGTCATCAGTCCAAATGCCAGTGAGACTCAAGGCTCGGTGGGGAAGTCGGTACCGAGATCTGATGGCCGCGACAAGGTGCGGGGCGAGCCGATCTACTTCGGCGATCTGAAGTTGCCACGCATGCTCTATGGGCGGGTGCTGCGCAGCCGCTATCCTCACGCACTGATCCTGGGCATCGACACCTCGCGAGCCAAGGCGCTGGCGGGAGTGGCGGCGGTGGCCGTGGCAAGCGATATCCCCGGGGTCAAGACTCTGGGCCGGCAAAGCGATCAGCCGATTCTCTGTGGGGACAAGGTTCGCTTCGTGGGCGACGGCGTTGCGCTGGTGGCGGCCGAAACCGAGGAAATCGCCGCGCGGGCTTTGGAGCTAATCGAGGTCCAATACCAGGAATTGCCGGCCGTATTTTCCCCGAAAGAGGCCATGCTGCCGACGGCTCCCCGGGTGCATGAAGCGAAGCCGGGCAACGTAGTGCACCACTTCAAGCTGCGCAAGGGCGACGTCGAGGATGCGTTCCGCAACTGTGACGTAGTGGTCGAAAAAACCTACCAGACGACCTACATCGAGCACGGCTATCTGGAAGTGGAGGGAGCAATCGCCGACCGGACGGCTGGTGGCTCGGTGACGGTGTGGGCCCCCACCCAGTTTGCCTTTGGGGTGCGGCGCGACATTGCCGAGATGTTGAACCTGGATTTGTCTGCAGTTCGCGTCATCAACACCCTGGCCGGAGGAGCCTTTGGCGGCAAGACGGATGCCAGCTTTGAATGTTGCTGCCGCGCCGCCCTGTTGTCGCATCTGACCGGCCGGCCGGTCAAGCTGGTCCATAGTCGCCCGGAGTCGATCAGCAGCGGGGGCAAGCGTCATCCGGCGCTGATGGAGTACAAGACGGGCGCCACCAAGAATGGGCGCTTGCAGGCAATCGAGGCGCGAGTCTATCTGAACAAGGGCGCCTATGCCAGCGTGGGCGTGTTCATGCCGCCGGCCGGTGGACTTACGGCCAAGGTTGGCTACGACACGCCCGGTCCTTACGTGGTTCCCAATCTGCACGTCGATGTCTATAACGTCTACACCAATATGCCGATCACCGTCGCGGTGCGCGGCTTTGGCGCCCCGCAGGTGAACTTCGCCGGCGAGCAGCAGATGGACGAACTGGCCCGCCAGCTGGGAATAGATGGGGTGGAATTTCGCCTGCTTAACGGACTGGAAGCGGGCTCGCGCAGCGTCAGCGACGAGGAGTTGCCCAACAGCGTCGGCCTGAAAGAGACGATTCGCCGCGCCGCCGACGAGGCTGGCTGGAAAGGCTTCCGGGCCAGCAAGGCGCAAGCGAAAGCCGGCCGCGTGCGACGCGGGATGGGGATCAGCTCATTCTTCTTCGCCACCGCCAGCGGCAGCTGGCCCGAATACAGTAATTGCACCATGGAGGTACAGTCCAACGGGCGCATCGTGGTACGGGCCGGCATAGCGGAGGTAGGACAGGGAACGCTGACGGCGCTGGGGCAGATTGCAGCCCAGGCGCTGGGAGTGCCGCTGGATCGGATCATCGTCCCGTCGGGCGACACCGCCAGCGATCAGGACAGTGGCCTCACGGTGGCCTCGCGCGGCACCATCATGGGAGGCAACGCCATCATCAGCGCGGCCAAGGAGGCTCGCCAGACCCTGCTGGAAATGGCTGCCGATCTGCTGGAGGTTGCTGCCGAAAATGTGGTTCAGACCAGCCAGGGCTTCGCATCTCTCGATCAGTCCAAGCGCGTGACCATGGACGAGGTGCTGCTGTATTGCTTCCGCTGCGGGCGGCGCCTGATTGGCAAAGGCTGGTGGTGTGTGCCGAAGCTGAAGGTGAATCCAGAGACCGGGCTGGGCAAGAGTGCCCACATCTATGCCTACGGAACCACCATTGCCGAGGTCGCGGTTGACACCCAGAGCGGAAATGTAGAGGTGCTGCGGGTGGTCCACGCTCAGGATGTCGGCAAGGCGATCAATCCGGCGCTAGTGGACAGCCAGATCATCGGTGCGCTCTCCAACGGCTTGGGCTTTGCCCTGACGGAGGAGCTGGTGGTGAACCAGGGCCATGTGGTGAATTCCTCGCTGGCCAACTACCTGATACCCACAGCCGCCGACATGCCGGAAATCGTGCCCATCATCGTGGAAGATCCCTACCCGTTGGGACCGTTTGGCGCCAAGGGAGCCGGGGAGCCCGGCGCCGTCGGGATTGCCGGAGCCGTGGCCAACGCCGTCTTCGACGCCATCGGAGTGCGCATCACCCAGTTGCCGATCACGGCGGAGCGAGTGTGGAAGGCGCTGCAGGAGAAGGCCAGCGCGACCGCCGCCGATTGAGCCGGGAGAGATGGAGGGGCGTTCCCCGAAAGCAGAACATGATGGCTGGTGGCCCACAGCTGCCGACATGAAGTGTCCCTCATCATTCTCTTACAGAAGAGAGAATGCCTGTGCTTCATCGTGCTGGAGCGCATTCGCACTGCCAATCCCACATTGGCCCCGCGCAGAATTTCCGTCTCCGAGCGGAACCGGCAGCTCCGTTCCTGCCTCCGAAGACAAGCTGCCGGCCTCGTTTCGCTATAATGTTCATGATCGTATGACCCGCGTATCGCTTGACGACCCGTCGCTTTTCATCAATCGTGCTGCGTCCTGGCTGGCGTTTAACACTCGCGTCTTGCAGGAAGCGCAGGACGAGCGCAACCCCTTACTGGAGCGCCTGAAGTTCCTGGCCATCACGGCCAGCAATCTTGACGAGTTTTTCGAGATTCGCATCTCCAGCCTCTTGCAACGGGTTGAAGACGGCAGCTCCGAGGCCGGGGCCGACGGCTTGATCCCTACTGAGGAATGCGACCTGGTGGCGCGCCAGACCCACGAGATGGTATCGGCGCAATACCGCTGCTGGAACGAACAGTTGCGGCCGGCACTGGCCGCCAACGGTATCCGCGTGCTGGCGCTGTCCGAACTCGACGGGCCCGCGCAGGACTTCGTGGCCGCCTACTGCGACAGCGAGCTGGACCCGCTGCTCACGCCGGTAACTGTCGATCCCGCACATCCCTTCCCGCACGTGATTAACAAGGCGCTCTGCCAGGGCCTGCTGCTGCGCCGGCGCCGGCGCAGTTCACCGAACTATATGGGTGTGATCACCGTGCCCCGGGCTCTGCCGCGACTCGTAAGTCTGCCCAACACCGGCGATACCGTCGATTACGTTTTTCTGGCCGACCTGGTTGCCCGGCACGCCGCTCATTTGTATCGCGGATACGAGATCATCTCCGAAGCTGCTTTTCGCGTTACCCGCAACAGCAACCTCTACCTGCATGAGGAAGAGTCGCGCAACCTGATCGAATCTGTAAGGACGGAGCTGCACAAGCGGCGCAAGGGAGCGGCCGTGCGGCTGGAGATTGAGGCGGACGCCAGCCTCGAGGTGGCCGAGCGGCTGCAAGCCAATTTCGAGCTGGCCGACTGGCAGGTCTACCGCACGGAAGGCCCCGTGAACCTGCCGCGGCTGATGCATCTTTACAAAACCGACCGGCCCGACCTCAAGTTCCGTGCGTTCATTCCGCGGGAACTTCACCTTCCCCCCAAACAGCGCAGCTTCTTCGACGAGATTCGCCGGCGTGACATCCTGCTGCACAGCCCGTTTGACTCCTACGACGCGGTGGTTTCCTTTATCGAGGCGGCGGCCGAGGATCCGGATGTTCTCTCCATCAAGCAAACGCTCTACCGCACCGACGAAGAGTCTCCGATTGCGAAGGCCCTGCTGGATGCCGCCTCCAGGAAGGAAGTTACAGCGGTGGTGGAGTTAAAGGCGCGCTTTGACGAAGCCCCGAACATTCGCTGGGCGCGGCAGATGGAAGACGCCGGCGTGCAGGTCTTCCACGGCGTGGTTGGCCTTAAGACCCACTGTAAAGTCGCCCTGGTCGTGCGTCGCGACTCCGACGGCGTCACCCGGCAGTACGTGCATCTCGGCACCGGCAATTACAACGCGGTCACGGCGCGGCTCTACACCGATATGAGCCTGCTCTCCGCCGACCCGGAGATCACCAATGCCGCCCACCACGTCTTCAATTTCCTTACCTCCTACGCCGAGCAGCCCAGCTTCGCGCCGTTGCTGGTCTCGCCGCTTGACCTTGCCGAAAAAACGCTGGCCTTGATCGCGCGCGAGGCCGAACACGCCCGCCAGGGCCGCCCCGCCCGCATTATTGCCAAGATGAACTCGCTGCTGGACAAGATCGTCGTTCAGGAACTCTACCGCGCCTCCCAGGCCGGAGTTGAGATCGACCTCATCGTGCGCGGCATTTGCGCCCTGCGCCCCGGGCTGCGCGGGGTCAGCGACAAGATACGGGTGCGCAGCATCGTCGGGCGGTTTCTGGAGCACTCGCGAATCTTCTACTTCGCCAATGGCGGCGCCGAAGAGGTTTATCTGGGCAGCGCCGACTGGATGTCGCGCAACTTATATCAGCGGGTGGAAATTATGTTTCCCGTCCGCGATTCCGCTTTGCGCGACCGCATCCGCCGCGAAGTACTTGAGACCTATTTGCAGGACACCTCCAAGGCTCGCCTGCTGCGGCCCGACGGCAGTTATGTTCGGGCCGATGAACGGCGCCTCCGGGGCAAGGTGCCGCCGCCGTTTACCGCACAGGATTTCCTGATTGCGCTGGCCGAAGGCCGGGCGACGCTGGCGGACCTGCCTCCAGCTGAAGTCCCTGCGCCCCGCAGGCCAGCAAGGACCAGGACAAAGATTGAGGCCGCCCAGTGATCGTATATTTTCTGCGTCATGCCAGCGCCGGGCGCTCTCTGGCCGCGCGCAAACTTGACGATAAGCGTCCGCTCGACGAAAAGGGGGTCGAGCAGGCACGCGTCATCGGACAGCTGCTGGCGGCCATGGGAGAGCAGGTCGACGCGATTCTCTCCAGCCCGCTGAAGCGGGCGACCCAGACCGCCTCACTCGTAGCCAACGAACTCGGCCACGAGACCAAGATCGTAATCACCAAGGCGCTTCTGCCGGACGCCGAATACGAGTCGTTTCAATTGTTGCTGGATGAGCATTCCGGCAAGGACGCCGTCATGGTCGTCGGCCATAACTCCAGCACCAGCACTTTCCTGAGTTTGCTGATTACCGGCGGGGCGAGCAGCGAAGCGCTTGACCTGAAGAAAGGGGCGATTGCGAAGGTGGATGTGGAGGAGCGTGCCTGCGTTTTGCGCTGGTCGTTTCCCCCGGCAGTCGCCGAAGCCGCTTACGACAGTGCCGGCACCAATTCCCGCCCAAACAGGCTCCGGAAGTAAGGACGTTCCTTGCCGAGTGCCCACAGCTCAAGTTCAGCGCCGCTATCGGCAGGCTTGATCTTCAGCCGCACCTGATCTGCTTTAGTCTGCACGGCAACGCCCTTCACATTTCCTCGCCGGCCCTGGTCCAGTGCACGCGCCAGCCGGAGCAGCATCACGGCCTTCGGCAGATACTCGCGGTCCTTGGCCTGCAAGCGGCGCATCGCGCGACTTTCGGGCGTGGGTTGCGAACGCCCCAGGTAACGCACCAGCGCGGCCACGATCTGGCGCTCATAGACCGAGAAGCCGAAGATTTCCGAGTGCGAAATAATGTAGTAGGCGTGTCGGCGGCGACCGCTGCGGTTGAGGAAGGAGCCGACCTCCTGCAGCATGGCTGCGGCCGAAAGCCACTGCTCGTACTCGGGCGGGAGTCCGTGCAGGGAGCGCATCCCGACAAAAAGCTCTAGGGTCAGCTTGCGCACCCGCTCGGCAAACAAGGGATCGACGGCATAGTGCTTCCCCATCACCAGCAGCGAATTCGAGCGTTGCGTCTCGATCTGGCGGCTGAATCGCGTGCCCGCGTCGAAATCGGCCACCATCTGCGCCAGCACTCCGTCGCGCAGGCCCAGCGGCGAATAGCGGAAGCCGGAGAGCTTCAACCGGCGCAGCAACTCGGAATAGACGAAAGCCCCAGCCACGATAATCTCGGCTCGTCGGGGGCCGATGCCGTGCAGGCCGATGCGTCCTTGCAGGTCGCAGCGCGCGATTTCCGCGGCGAGAACGCTGACGCCCTTCTGGGGCACGCCGTTGGCGCTCTGATTGCGTGACTTCCAGAGTGAGGCCAGCGCCGCCGCCGTTCCCGAGGTGGCGACCGCTATCTCCGGGCGCACCGTATTGATCTGCTTCTCAACCCGGCCGATCTCCTCGCCGATGTACTCCCGCAGCTGCTCCAGCTCCCGGCTGCGCGGCGGATCGCGGCGCAGGAACTCCTGCGTCAGCCGCACGGCCCCCAACGGCAGGCTGAACATCTCTCCGATCTGTCCCCGGTCGGAAATCGTAAGCTCGCAACTCCCGCCGCCCAGGTCGATCAGCAAGGCGCGCTTTCTGGAAATTCTCGCCCCGGCACAGACCGCAAGCTGGATCAGGCGGCCCTCCTCGAGACCACTGATGACCTCCAGCCGCCAGCCCGTCGCCGAACGGACCCAATCGACGAAGGTCTGCGCGTTGCTGCTGTCACGCAACGAACTGGTGGCCACGACTCGCACCGAGTCCGCCCCAATTGTCTGCGTAGCTTTGAGAAACCGTCGCAGCACCTGGATGGTGTGCGCCATCGCCTGCGGTTCCAGCTGCCCGCTGCGGAAGACCGCTTCCCCCAGACGCGTGACCTCGCGATCTTGGTGCAGCATCTTGAGGCGGTGTTGCGCCAGACGCGCTATCTTGAGCCGAACTGAGTTGGCCCCGATGTCGACTGCCGCGAAGATAGGCATGGAGTAAGGTTATCAGCTTGCGGCAACTACCGTGCGGGTTGCACTGGGAGCCGAGGGACCGGCGGGCTGTGGCGACAGGGAGGCGCACAATTCCAGCAATTCGGTTCTTGCCTCCCCCACGATGCGCAGAGCTTCGTTGAACCTGGCCTGACGCATGGCGCGAATGGCGGACAGCAGTGGCGAATGCTCGTTGGTGGCAACTTGCTCGGCGCTATGCGCCAGGTTCACCCAGTCATGCCATTCTCCGGTGGCATCCTGGATGCGCTTGAACTGCCTCAGCGCCTTCTTCGCCGCCAGGCTGGCGCCTTCCATCTCGGCCTCGTAGCGAATGCGCTTACAGTCCATGCGGAAGTCGTGCAGGTTCTCTTCGTTCAGCGGCGGATGGTGCTCCATCAGGCTGGCAAACTTCGCCAAAGCCGATGCCAGCGCTCCCGGTCGAGCTGAATCCGCAGGCTCTGCAAAAGCGAGCGCGGCACGACGGAGTCGCTTTTCGAGTCCATCGTCCACTTCTTCCTTAACCGCGCGCACCAGCTTGCGGGCGCGGCTCTCATGCAGCTGCTGCAGATATTGCTTCAGCTCGTTGCGCTCGCGCTTGGTTCCGGACCGTATGGTCCGCAGCGCCGCCACTTGAACATCCAGGTCGCGCACCTTGCCCGCGCGACGGCGCAGGCGATTGAGCTGCTTGAGCAGGGCGCCGATTCCGTCCGCCTTGCCTGCGGATCGTATCGTCGCCAGAGTCTGGAAACGTCGAATGGTCGTGCGCAGCTGATGCACGTCCTCAGGCGCGGGCAGGACCATCAAGCGCTTCGGCAGCTCCTGCAGCTTGCGGAAAACAGCCTGCGTCTGTCCGGACAATTGACCTTGCGCTTCCTTTCTCACGGGGCACCAGCGTATCCATTCGATAAGCAAAGAGCAACTTTGTTAATGTTCTGTGAATTTTCATATTGATGTTCCGGAATGGAACAGCTGGGGACAAGCAGGTTTCCAGATGAAGATGGCTGCCGCTCGCGGCGGCCGCGAATTCACCAGCCATTAACTTCCCTTTGAACAACCTGCAACCCCTGTGGTGCAGGCTATTGCTGACATCATGCCGACTTACGCCCACCCCGAGTACGTGAAGATCACCGAGAACACGGTGCGTGCCTACGTGGCCGCGCAACTGGCCGCTACTCACCTTGCGGAATGCCTGGCAGGAACCTCGACTCTGGGCTTGCACGCCGTGCAACAGGCCGAAGGCGAGTTAGATCGCCTTGATCGGGAAATTGATTCCCTTATCACCTCTGCCATTGTTCAGGCCACGGCCGAAGAGGCCCGCGAACTCCTGAGCTCAATGAAGATGGTGATCGATCTCGAGCGCGTGGCTGACCTCTTCCATTCCGTCGCCCGTTGCGCCCACGCTCTCGGCACTCGCATTTCGGTGGATGACATCAGGGATCTCGTCAAGATGGCCAGCATCATCGAGAAGATGCTCTCCGATGCGCATGGCGCTTTTGCCGTGCGCAACGCTGACCGGGCCTTTGCCGTGATTCGCGCCGATTCGGAAGTGGACCGCCTGCGCAACATGATGATGATCCGTCATATCGAGCAGACCGGCACGACCTCCACCCACAACAGCGTGCAGGTGCTGTTCATGGCGCAGGCCATGGAAAGGGCCGGCGATCACACCAAGAACCTGGTGGAAGAGATCTGCCACCTGATTACCGGACAGACCATCCGTCATGCATCGCTCGGCGAACCGAAGCCGCACGAGCAGATGCCGATCGCGCACGGGTTGCACCGCTCCGGCCTGGCACTCGCTATTCCCACTCCTCTATCGGCCAGCAAGACCGAAGATTGAACTTTCGCCGTGAACTCCATTCCTCACTTGGAGCCGAAGCGGCGCTTTGAGTCCTCCAGCCTGTCTCCCGCAAACAGGAGAGACAGCGTCGTATTGGCACAGCGACAAGCAGGCTGACGGATCGTTCACGACCAGCAAGGTCTACCTGATCGCTCCGGGCAGCAGCGCAAAACAAGTCGCATTCGACACGAAAAGCCGGCGTGATCCCGAAGCTTCCGGATCACGCCGGCCAGTGGTTACAACCTATTTCGCTGGAGGCCTATTTCCCTGCCGCAGCAGCCGCGGCAGGAGCCGCTGGCGGCTTCAGCTCCGAGTAAACGCTGGCTGCGCCCTTCTTCTTTTCCAGCTGAAATGCATCCACCTGCTGGCCTTCGGAAGAGAAGGCGCACATGGTGACGCGGTCCCCGTTGACGTCCACCACCTGGTACATCTGCGTATTCGGCACCACCTTGGCCATCAGCGGTTCAAAGTGCTTGTCCACCTCGTACATCTTGGGACCGCTGACGGAGATCAGGTACACGGTGCCGGGCGCATCGGCGGCAACGATCTTTCCGCCGGCCAGCTTCTGGCTGCGCGCGTAAAGGTGGTCGTGGCCCTGCATGACGAGATCGACGCCGTACTTGTCGTAGAGGGGCGTCAGCAGTTCGCGCATCTTGACGTAATTGCGCTCGTGGGCCATCGAGAAGATTCCCTGATGCTGGAAGACAAACGTCCACTGGTTGGGGTTGTTCTTCAGCACCGACTCCAGCCACGCCGCCAGCTTCACGGGCATGGGGCCGAGGTCATCGCCGGGCTGATCGGTCTCCAGCATGTTCACATTCAACGAGATGATGCGCACGCCCTGATAATCCAGATAGTAAGACTCGTTCTCCGCGATGTCGGGACCGTTCTGCGGATAGGAGAACTGCTGCTTCCAGATGGCGGGCAGGGACATCGTCCGCGGCTGGCCACGGGGCACTTCGAGTTCGTGGTTGCCCGGGACGGCAAGGTTCGGAACATTGGCGGCGATGAAGCCCATGGAGTCGTACCACTCACCCCAGAGATCATCCTTGTAGCCGGTGGCGACCAGGTCGCCCGCGCTGAAGATGAAGGCGGAGCGGGGGGCCCGGGCGTAGGCAGCCTGGATCACGCGCGACCACCGCGAGCGTATGTCGTTCTGTGCGTCGCCAACCCAGATGAAGCGGAAACGGGCAGGCTGTTCGCTGGCTGTCTGAAAGCCGTTCCACTCGCCCCAGTTCCTGCCGTCGCCGACGCGATACAGATAACGCGTCGCCGGCTTGAGCCCCTGCAGATTGGCGCGGTAGCTGCTGACGGTCTTGTCTGTGCCGATGGAAAGAGCGCTGGACTTGGCGGGCACTGCCGTAGCGTTACTGATGAAGTCAGGATTGGCGCTGCCCAGTGCGAATTGCACCTGCGGCGTCTCCGCCAGCTTCTCAGTTCGCCACGTAATTGCCTGCGTGTGGGCAGGATCCCCCAGCCAGCCCAGCATGACGCGCTGCGGAGCGAATTCGGCAGCCGGAGGCTTGCCCCACTCGTCGCGCTTTTCCGCCGCAGGCTTCGCGCCGGCAGCGGCCTCGGCCCCTACCACCAGCACCGAAAACGATCCTGGGATCGCCTGCCGACGCGGCCGCGGATTGGTGGCCGTAGCCACCGCGGCCTCGCCGTATTTCTGCGCGACCAGGTAGGCCAAGTGTGCGCGCGTGTCCAGCGCCATCGTCTTGGCGCCCGGCATCGTCGTGACCGTCTGCACCACGCGGAACTGCTCGGGACTCTCTTCTTTCACGACGGTCAGCGTGCCGTCGGCATTGGACGAATAAGCCAATTGGGTCTGCGGATCGAACTCGGCGCCGTCCGGATGTGCGCCGATCGGCAGCGTCGCGATCACCTTGCCCGATACCGAGTCCACCACCATCATCTTGCTGTTGTGGCAGACCGAGAACAGGCGCTTATTCTTGCGGTCGAGCGCGATTCCTGTGGGCTCCTCGCAGCCCGGCAGCGGCCACACCGACTTGACGGTGAGCTTCTGGGTATCGATCGCGGCAATCGCGCCAGCGCTCTCCAAGTTGACGAAGACCGTGCCTTTGCCGTCAGTAGTGGCAAACTCGGGGTTGCCGGTGAAAGCGATGGTGCCGACGACTTCGATTTTTTCCGGGTCGAGGACGGTCGCGTTGTTGCTTTTGCCGTTGAAGATAAAGACCCGCTTGCTGGCCGGATCGTAGATCAACAGGTCCGGCTTCTGCCCAGTCTTGACGGTGCCCAGCGGCTTGAGGGTCTGCGCGTCGAAAACCGTCGCGGTGTCGGCCTTACCGTTGCTCGTCACCAGCCGGTTCAGCGGCCGCACGATGGCGACGGCGTGAATGCCCGGCGTGTCGGCCAACTCGCCGACCAGTTTGCCCGTCTCCGTATCCACGATCTGCGCGTGATTTTCGCGCGCAATGAAAAGCCGGTGGTTGGGCGCGTCGAGCGTCAAGGCGTCCCATCCGCCCTCGCCGCCGATCTGATAGGTTTTCAGAACTTTGAGTGCCGGATTCTGCGCGGCGGCCGGCAGCAGCGCCAGCACCAGCAGGAAGGCAAGGAGCAGAACGATTCGCTTCCTAATCATGAATTCTCCGTATTCCCATTAGCAAAATTGCTTTGAACCGGCCCACAGGTTGGCCGGATGCCCAGCGCCTGCCCAACCGCTTGCGACTTCCAGAAGGAAACCCCGGAAGCATGTCGCTCCCGGGGTCGTTTCAGGAGCCAGTTGTTGAATCCCAGAAACGGCGCAGAGCTGGGCTCTATGCCGGCGATGAGTCTACTCGCGCGAGAAGCGATACCGGAAGCCGAAGGCGTATGTCGGCTGGTAGTATTCGCGCTGCACGACGTATTGGGGACTGCCGTTGTAGAAGCCGAAGACTTCGTTCGTCAGGTTCAAGGCGGAGGCGACGAAGCTCAGGCCCTTGTATACGCGAACGCTGCCCTGAGCATCCAGCTGCATGTGCGGGTACAGGTAGTTGTCGCCGCTCGGCCCCTTGATCCCGACAGAATCCGCGCCGGTCGTCCACTGATAGGCGAAGATATTGGCGGCGTTGAACGAGGCGCCCACGCGGATGGAAACCCGTCCACGATCATAAGTCGGGCTGATGTTCCAGGTGTGCGGGGCCTGGCGGAGAAGCGCCGGACAGTCGGTGCGGTTCGGGATGCCGCAGGCTTGCGAGGCCGTGTAGCTGTAATTCGCTGAGAGTCCGAGAGCCTTCATGGGTCCCGGCAGGAAGGTCATGCGCTGTTGATAAGATGCCTCGAAGCCTGCAAGGTAAGCCGAGCCGGCGTTGCCGGGCTGCGAAACCATGTAGTACTGTCCCGGAGGCAGCGCGGGCTCGTTCGGCAACGAAGCCGCCCTGGTCTGGGTGGCGATGATCGGGTCGCTTAGGGATTTGTAGAAGAAGCCCGCCTGGAACAGTCCGTGCGGCTTAAGGTAATGCTCGTAGAGGAGATCGTAGTTGTAAGCGTGCTCGGCCTTGAGGTTGGGATTGCCCATGCTGATCGGCACCGGATTCTGTGTAAAGTCCGGAATGCTGACGGCGGCGGTGATGTCCTGCGGATTAGGGCGGGAGAGGCCACGGCTGAAGGCCACGCGGAAGCCTGATTCCTTCGTCACGGCGATCCGCAGCGAAGCGCTAGGCAGCACATCCAGATACGACCCGTTGTTCAGGAAGGTCACGCCACCGGTCGCCGCAGCGAAGCTCCGAGTATTGACTTGCGTGTTTTCAAAACGGACGCCAGTCACCAGATGGAGGCGGCTGGTAAGGTCGACCGTGTTCATCATATAGCCGGCCGCGACGCGCTCGACCAGATCGTAATTGGCGGAGTTGGGACCGCTCGTCCCGTAATAGCTGAAATAGCTCGGGTGGCTGGCTACGTACTGCTGCACCGAGTTGAAGTTCAGGAACGGACCGGTCTGATAGCTCTTGTTGTAATAGCCCGGATCGGTGGCGCCGATGAAGTTGGAGCCGGAGATCGTGGGAATCCCCGAGTTGAAGTTGTAGCCGCGGCTGTAAGTATCGTCGAACTTGTGCCCGTTGCGCACCTTGCCGCCGAATTCGAAGGTCGCGGCATGCGAGCCGATGTGGTATCTGCGGGCATAGGAAGCCGAGCCCTGCAGATTCACCTGCGCGGTAAGGCCGCCACCCGGAAGCGTGATACTCGACAGCTTATAGTTAGCCGGATCAAGGGCGTTGCTGGTTCCGGCCGTGAAGCACCCGGCGGAGAACTGCGGGCGGTAGACGTCGACCGTGTTGGTGGGATCGTCGGCGCAGTTTGGGGTGCCGCCGTTCCACTTGTACTTGGCGCCGCCGCTGCCGCCGATGGTGCGTGCGCGCGCGACCGAGGCATCCCAGCTAAACCAGGACTTTGCCTGCACGTGCTTGCCGCCCATGACGAGGCTGGCAATGGCATGGTCGGGCCGCCGCCAATCCTCACTCATCGCCGGCTTGCCGCCATCGTTGAGCGTATAGACCGTCTTGTCGCCCCAGTTCTTGAAGGTCGAGTACAGGCCACGCAGGTAAATGCTGGAGTCCTGCCCTAACCGGTAATCGGAGCTGCCCGCCAGTCCCCAGCGCTGACGGTAGTACTTGTAGTCACGCAGGTCGATGCTGTCGTAGTGCGGGCTGGCGCTGCCGGGGGTCGGCGAAGGCTCGATGTCGTTGATGCCGCGGCCTTCGTAGTCATACGTTGCACCGAACAGGATGCCGAACTTCTTCTGCGCACCGAAGCGCTGGCCCGTCGTAAGGTCGTACTGATCCACACCGCGACCGCCGAGGATCGGCGTGTAGCCGCCCATGCCGCCGAAATTGAGGGTGGGAGTGTTGTCGGCCGTCTTGGTGCGCAAGTTGACCGAGCCGCCGATGCCGTCGGCGTCCATGTTGGCCTGTAGCGTCTTGTTGATTTCCACCGCCTCGACCAAGCCCGCGGCCAGCGAGTCCAGCTTGATCTGCCGCACGCCGCTTTCCGGCGAGGGAACATTGATGCCGTCAATCGTGACGTTGGTCAGGCGCGGCTCCGTGCCGCGGACCTGCACGTACTTGCCTTCGCCCTCGTCACGCTCCAGGGTCACGCTGGGCAGACGGCCCAGGGCGTCGGCGATGTTGGCATTCGGAAGGCTGGTGATGACTTCGTCAGGCAATATCTGCACGATGTTCTCCGCCGCCCGCTGCCGGTTGATGGCCGCCACTTCGCCGTGCTCCCGGCCGGCGTAGACGGTGATTTCCGTCGTCGGCGAGATGACTTTCAGCACCGCGTTAAGGTTGGCCGTCTTGCCCGCCTCTACCACGACGGTGGCGGTAAAGGGCTGAAAGCCGACATAGCTGACCGTCAAGGTGTAGCTGCCCGGCTTGACGCCGCTGACCACAAACTGCCCTGCGCCATCGGCGAAAGCGGGTGGCAATCCGTCAACCGTAATGCGGGCGGCTGGGAGTGCGCCTCCGCTGGTATCGGCGGCAAAGCCTGTAATCGAACCCCGATCAGCCTGTGCCAGGCCCGGAATTGATACACAAGTCGCGAAAATGAGCGCTACCAAAAACATCCAGATCGGCGCTGGTCTCATAGGAACCTCTGTTCTTTGTTTGCTTTGCAAGAAAACAGTCTTGCCGCGAGGACTCACCATCGGGTGAACAGCGGCTGGCAACTGAGGTCAAGCTAAGTAAACTGATCGTAGGCAGCGCGTGCTAAGTGATTGTTGCGGTCAAGTCAATTCTTTGTAAAAAGCAGGAAGGAGTGCGGCGGCAGGGTTCGCACCAGCACTTGAGAATTTGCAGGCGAGAGAATTGCGAGAGCAGTAATAAGGTCAGAGGCGAAAACTGTCTGGCTTCGAACGAAGCTCCGGCAGGCGGCGATTCAACCCGTTCCCTTCTCTTACTTCCACGGTCCGCTGACGTCGCTCTATCAACGCTCAACCAATTCGCACGGCACCATCACCTTGGCACCCCACATCTGCCTGCCTTTTGCAGACTGATCGGAGGACACCACGCTATCGCGCATCGCGAGCGCTTCCGTGCGTGCTCCTTATTCTGGTTGCCCATCGCCTCGCGCCAACGATTGCGCTGCACAGGGAGCATGGCCCTGATTGACTAGGTAGTGAGTGTATTGGATGGTCAGGGTGGCAACTCCGCCCAGCCGCACATCCGTGGTTGACCTGTTTTCCGCCGGCAACCAGAAATCGCCCACCTTGGTATACGCATGGTGAATTTTTATCTTGCTGATCCAGATCGAGGGCCGCTTCGCGGGCTCGGCCTCAATCTTCATGACCGCAAAATCGCTCGCATCGACCCACACCTTGCCGCGGTACAGGAACTTGCTGTCCACCTTGGGCGAGACGCGCAGCAGGTAGGCGGCGCGTCCTTCGAGCATCTCGCGTCCCGCCAGCTCGAACTCGTAATTGGAGTCCGTGAGGGCAGTGCGGTTTTGCTGCTCGCGGCTCGCGGCTTCCTGCTCGCTCTCCAGCAATCGCTTGAGGACCCGGTTGATCATGAACCCGGAGCCGGACTGCGATACGATCGAGAACTTCTTGGTGCCGGGCGCGACGAAAGACGCGCATACCTGCATCTGTGCTTCTTTCCCGGCGGGAAACCCCTTGTAGACCAGCTGGTAGTTGCGTTCCCCGAAATATTCGTTGAGCGCAGCCGCACGCTGCTGGTTGCGCTGGCTCATGGCAGCCACGATCTGCACTGCGCTCAGATCGGCAGGGGCGCTCTCCGCCCATGCCATCCCAGAAACCAGCAGGCAGACGAGTCCCACCAGCCGAAGCCAGCGTGATGTTCCGATACTCATTGTTCCCTCTCCTCAGCCGTGTCTTACCGGCGCCTTTGGACCAGATTGGCCTGCCACCATCAGCCCCGCCAGCTTGCTGTAGAGCCTGAACCCCGCTTGCGCCGTGCGCGCCATCCTGGTTTGCGTCGCTGCCTGCCGCGACGCGGCCGCCGCCGAACTGAATGCCGGCGCGGCACTCTGCATCGCCCGCTTTCCTGTGCCGACTGCGTGGATCGCGTCGTAGAGTTCGAGAAATAGATCGGTCACGGCCGGCCAGGAAAACTGCGCGGCCGTCGTGCGCGCCCTGGCGGCCATCGCCTGCCTCAATTCCGGCGCCGCCATCGCCGCGCGCGCCGCGCTGGCAAAAGCCTCCGCTGAGCCGTCCACCAGAAACGCATTTTCGTGGCTCGCGTATGATTTGATGCCGCCGGAGTCGGGGGCGATCAACGCCAACCCCGAGGCCATCGCCTCCAGCGGAGCAATTCCGAAGGGTTCGTTGCCGTTCAGATGCAGAAAGAGGTCGCTGTTGGCATAGATCCGGCTGAGCGCATCGCGGTCGCCGACGTGTCCCAGAAACGCCACTTTTCCCGGCGCTCGCTTCGCAGCAGCCTCCGCCAGCGCGGCGCGCTCGATGCCGTCTCCCACCAGCACCAGCCGCCAGTCCAATTCGCTCCCGTCCAGCTGTCCCATCATCTCAATCAGGATCTTGAGATTCTTCTCCGGTGCCAGTCGTCCCACATAGAGCAGCAGGATTGACCTCTCATCGGCGCCCACGCGCGCCCGCAACTCGGCCCGCGCCTCCGGCGTCGCCTTAGCGGGCGAGAAACCCTGGAAATCAACGCCCATCGGCCGCACCCAGACGCCGCGCTCGACCATGTGCCCGGCCCCGGCGGCGGTCCGTAGTTCGTCCGCCGTATGCTCGGAGACCGTGATGTGATGATCGAAGAACGGAAAGTACAAATAGCGCATGTAGGCGGCGGAGAACCGCGCCCCCCAGGCCGGCTGATGCAGATAGGCGGCAATGTTCCGGTCCATGCGCTCACAACTCAGGCCGACGATTACCGGACGCGCGTCGATTTCCTTCAGCAACCTCAGGCGCAGCAGCGGCCCCAGGTAGTTCAGACAATATTTGTCGCAAATTTCCACCAAGTCTGGGCGTTCCGCCTGCAGAATTCGCTGGATGGCGCTGCCCGGCAGCAGAAAGCGATTGGGGAAGATCATGCGATAGGCTGAGTTCAACGGCGCCGGCGGCGCGGCCAGAAAGTAAATTCTGCCATGCTCGCCGACTTCCTCGACTCGGTTCTCAGGCCCGGGAACCACCAGTCGCACCAGCCTCCGTTGACGGTTACCAGCATCGAGCAATGCGCGATAAAATGTCGCCACGCCGCCCGACTTCTCATGCCATGCGTTCGTCAGATGCAGTGTCTTAATGGCCATGGGGACGCTATTCAACCTCGGAGCGAAGGACCCACCGTATCGGTGCCAGGAGAAAACCCACAACGAGCAGCGGAAAGGCCTTCAGGTCCGACCAGAAGGGGCTTGCGCCCTGCCCGATCAGCAGCGTGCCGCGGCACATGACATACCAGTTGAAAATCGACGAGACAGCCGACACCAAGATGGAAACGGCCAGCCCCGCAACCAGGCTCGGAGTCCCCATCGCCGCGTGCAGCAAACCATCCAGCACCAGCGAAACCAGCGGTATCGCTACCAGAATTATCAGGACGGCTGCCCAGACCGGCTGCGCGTTGCGAAACGCCTGGATCGCCGCCGCAAACAGGCCCGCCGTGCTGATGCGGAAGGTCGTCTCGACCAGCACCGCCACACCCGCACGACGCCAGCCGTGTCCGAGGGTCGTCAGCAAAAAAACCGGAGCGCGTGCCGCCGCGCTCAATACGGCAGCCTTCCAATTCCACTTCACTACCAGAACCTTGAAGGGTTCGGCCAGCATCATCCGAAAGACGCTGCCTGCGCTTCTTTCTATTTCGTCTACTGCCGGGCATGGTATCTGCATCCCTTACCTCTCTACCAATCTCACATTCACGACGCGACCTGCTGCACGCAGGTGATGACGACAACCGCGAAGACCAGAGCCACCAGGCCGCCGCCGAGCAGCATCCGCGAGCGGCGCGAAGCCCGCCGCCACTCGCCCGTCATCGCCCCAACCGCAAACGTGCCCAGCACAATCAGGGACATGTAGATCGGCCATGCGAAGATGGCGCCCCATCTGCCGATTTGACCGACCGCCGCGCCATACAGAAGCGCGCTCCCCAGCCAGAGCGCGGCCATCAGAATTCCTCCGAGCCAATAACGGAGCGAAGCGTGGCGAGTGAAATTCCGGTAGCTTCCATGCGCCCGCAAGCGCAGCCCGCAATAGCCAAGATTCGCCACGGAACCAGCGGCGAGAAACGGCGCCCACGCGGCAAGCTGCGCCATCGCCGGCGCGCAACCCGCGCGCAGCGCCTGCTCCACCAGCGTTCCACCGAACGCCATGGAGAAGTTGAACAGCCCGGCTCCCAGGCCCGCTGCCACCGCACAGGCGATTCCCCGGGCTGCGTTGCGGCGATCCGCTTCGCGCCCCCGGCCAGCGAAAGCGCACAGCACAACGCCCCCGATCGCCAGCGCCAGGGCGGCTAGGATCGTCAACATGCGCACCGGCGTCTCTCCGCCGCCGGCCGCCATCATCGGCACCAGGGTTCCAATCCCGGTCGAAACCCCGAGCATAATCAGAGTAGCCAGCGAGATGCCGATGGCATCCAGGGCCAATCCAAACAACACCTGCCCGGCTCCCCAGAGCGCTCCGAACAACACCATCTTCATCAGC
>Ga0316217_10002390_pt1 | contig 22626 bp, 22 predicted proteins | sample 1anoAmetaG_FD_203633 | JGI IMG/M metagenome (GOLD analysis project Ga0316217, IMG submission 203633) | Freshwater microbial communities from Trout Bog Lake, Wisconsin, USA - 1anoA | ecosystem: Environmental > Aquatic > Freshwater > Lake > Hypolimnion/Profundal zone | place: USA: Wisconsin...
GGCGATTGGTTTTGGGGAGTAAATTTTAAAAAGCGGTGACCTAGCATAGCATACAATAACAGTTAAAAGTGAAATTAGTTGATTGGGCCGAAATAAAGGTAAGTTTTTACGCTTCTTATAATTCAACTAAACAGGTGGGCTACCCAAAAGTAAAACGTGTATTTTCTTTATCGCTTTTACCGAATTATATTATTTCTTTGTTTTTAATAACCAAAAACATAATCCCTTGAAATCTGTTCAACTATTTCTGGCCTGCACCTTTGTGCTGCTGCATGCCGCGAATCAAATTCAGGCGCAAAAAACAACCAAACCTATGAACAAACCAGCAACCTCACAGCCGGGCACCACTGCCCAGGTAAGCAGCGCTGCGCTACCGGCGCCGGTAAAAGTTACCAGTGTAGAAGGTATTACTGAGTACCGCCTGGCCAACGGGCTGCGGGTGCTTGTATTTCCCGACCCTTCAAAAGCCACTATTACGGTTAACATTACTTACCTGGTAGGTTCAAGGATGGAAGGCTACGGCGAAACCGGTATGGCCCATTTGCTGGAGCACATGGTATTTAAAGGTTCAACCAATCACCCGCACATACCGCAGGAGTTAACCAGCCACGGCGCCAGCCCTAATGGCAATACCTGGTACGACCGCACCAACTATTTTGAAACCTTCAGCGCTACCGACGAGAACCTGAACTGGGCGTTAAGTCTTGAATCGGACCGTATGGTTAACTCTTTTATTGCCGACAGCGCCTTAAAAAGCGAGTTTTCGGTTGTGCGCAATGAGTTTGAATCGGGCGAAAACAGCCCGGAGCGCGTTTTACAGGAGCGCGTACTTTCAACCGCTTATTTATGGCACAATTACGGCAAGAGCACAATCGGCTCGAAAGAAGATATTGAAAAAGTGCCGGCCGACAGATTAAAAGTATTCTACAAAAAATACTATCAACCCGATAATGCTGTGCTAACCATTGCCGGTAAGGTTGACGAAGCCAAGGTGATGCAGCTGGTAAATCAATATTTTGGCCCGATAGCAAGGCCTGAAAGAAAACTGGATGAACCCTATACCGTTGAGCCTACACAAGACGGAGAGCGTTTGGTAGAATTAAGAAGAGTGGGCGATGTGCCACTGGTTGCCTGTAGTTACCATATTCCTTCGGGAACGCATCCTGATTATGCCGCAGTAAGCATTTTAACTGATGTACTGACCAACGAACCTTCAGGCCTTTTATATAAGGCTATGGTTGAAACCAAGAAGGCCAGCTCAGTAGGCGGTTATTCTGTAGGTTTAAAAGACCCGGGCTATGTTTATTTCTCTGCAGAAGTGCCTAAAGAGAAGTCGCTGGCAGAAGGACGCAAAGGGATGATGGACCTGCTTGACAGCATACCTACCATTACCCAACAGGAAGTTGACCGCGCAAAAAACAAACAGATAAAGAATATTGAATTGCTGTTGAACAACTCAGAACGTTTAGGCCTTAATTTGGGCGAATACAGCGCCAAAGGCGACTGGCGGTTATTTTTTATTTACCGCGACCGGATTGAAAAGGTTACAGCAGACGATGTTAACCGCGTAGCCAAAGCTTATTTTAAACCAAGCAACCGAACTGTAGGCTTATTTATACCTGAAGCCAAACCTGTAAGAGCAAACATACCAGCCTCGCCTGAATTGAGTAAGCTGGTTGATGGATATAAAGGCAAAGAAGCGCTGGCCAATGCAGAAACGTTTGATGCATCGCCGGCCAATATTGAAAGCCGCACTAAAAAAGGAAAAATTGACGGTGGGGCACAATATGCCTTCTTATCAAAAAGCACCCGTGGCAATAATGTGGTTGCAACAATTACCCTGCGTGTGGGCAGTGAAAAGAGCATGGAAAACAAATCTGCCATTGCCGACCTTACAGCCGATATGCTGAACAAAGGAACTCAAAGCAAAAGCCGCCAGGACATCAGCGATGCCTTTGACAAACTGAAAGCAAGCGTTAGCATTTCGGGAAGTGGGCAAACAGTCACCATCCGCATAACCACGATTAAAGAGAATCTGAATAATGCGCTTAAACTGGTTACCGAAATATTAAGGCAACCTGCCTTCCCATCCACTGAGTTTGATAAACTGAAAGATGAGAACCTTTCGGCCCTTGAACAGCAGCGCAGCGAGCCGGCCGCCATTGCATCTAATGCATTGAACAGACATATGAGCCCTTATGCCAAAACTGATTTCAGGTATATTATGACCTTTGATGAGTTGATTGAATCGTATAAAAAAGTGCAGCTGAGCGATGTTAAAGACTTTTATAAAAACTTCTATAACAGCTCGGCCGCCACACTGGCTATTGTGGGCGATTTTGATGAAGCTTCAGCGCTAACAGAACTGAATGCTATGCTGGCAAACTGGCAATCGGCTGAAAAATTTGAACGCGCCAAGGCAGTTAACTTTAATGCACCTGCCAAAGGGGAAAAGATAATTACGCCCGATAAGAAGAACGCCAATTTTGTGGCTTCGGAAGAGTTAAAGCTAAAAGACAGCGATCCTGAATATCCGGCGCTGGTTATAGGTAACTTTATGTTGGGCGGAGGATTTTTGAACTCGCGCCTGGCAGTGCGCATCCGCCAGAAAGAAGGTTTAAGTTATGGCGTAGGAAGCCGTTTATTTGCCAGCCCGCTTGACGAATCAGGCAGCTTTAGCTGTTACGCCATTTATAATCCTGACAATGCCGATAAACTTATTGAAGCCTGGAAAGACGAACTTAACAAGATGCTGAACGACGGCTTTACAGATGCTGAAATTGCCGATGCAAAATCAGGTTATCTGCAACAGCAACAGGTTGGGCGCTCAAAAGATGATAACCTGGCAGCCAAATTAGCGGCAAACCTTTACTACAACCGCACCTTAACATTTGATGCGGGTGTAGAAAAGAAAATTTCCTCTATCCCCGTTGCAGAAGTAAATGCAGCGATGAAGAAGTTTATACACATTGATAAAATAAGCTGGGTACAGGCAGGAGATTTTAAGCCTGCAGCCGGAAAGTAATCCGATACGCCCAAGTATTGCAAAGTAAAGTCCCCGGTGCCTATACCAAGGCCGGGGACTTTTTATTTACGGAAAGGAACTTCACGTTGGCCTGGTGAGAAAAAAGAGTGATAGTGTTAAACATTGCTGTGCAGGAATAAATAAATCTACTTAATCTACCTAATTGATAGATTAACTTTATTTTTGTACCGGATAAAAACCCAACTATATGCATCTCTCCTCACAAAACATTCGAACATTCTTGTTTAAAGCAAGCGAACCATCGTTAAAATATTCCACTAACAAAGATTTAAAGTCTATTGCTGGTGATAGGAAAAGAACCAATCTTTTAAGGGGCCTTGAACAGCCTGCCCTGGTATTTCTATGTAGTGTTATGCCCGCATGGGTTACCTCTGACATTCTGACTTTTACAGGATTTCTGGGCAGTGCCATTGTAGCTTCAGGCTTTGCATTAGCCAAGGCCAACCGGTATTACCTGATACTTTCCATTGCCGGTTTTGCGGTTCAGTGGTTCGGCGACTCGCTGGATGGGCGGTTGGCTTATTACCGCAATTCACCGCGCAAGTGGTACGGCTTTTCGCTGGATATATGTATTGATTGGATATCAACCATTTTAATAGGCCTGGGCTTTTATTACTTTTTGCCTGATAGTTACAAGCTGCTGGCGTTCGGCTTTGTTACTATTTATGGGTGGGCTATGTTGCTGGCGTTGCTTAAATACCGGGTTACTGACACCTACGCAGTTGATACCGGCTTATTCGGGCCTACTGAATTCAGGGTAAGCCTATGCCTGGTGCTGCTGCTGGAGCTGATATTGCCACATGCGCTTACGCTGGCAGCAGTAATTGTTATTATTTTACTAACGGGCACCTGCATTGCCAATTTCTACTCACTGCTGCAATCGGGCAACGAACGCGATAAAAGGGAAAATGCAAAGCTTTCAAAAAACTAACCGTTGGCCCGCTACCATACTGCCTGATGCTTTGTTGGTTTTCTTCAAAGCACAGGCATCTGCCTTTACCGGCGGGGTGATAGATTACTCCATCATGATTGTGCTGACGGCGTACGGTCATATCTTTTATGGTTATTCAATTTTAATAAGCGGGGCTATTGGTGCGGTCGTAAACTTTTCAATAAACCGCTACTGGACGTTTAAGAAAACCGAAGCGCCCGGCGTGGCTCAGTTACAAAAGTTTATAGTGATGGTTATTATCAGTATACTTCTGAAAAGCTCAGGCACCTATTTGCTTACCGAATGGATGCACTTTGATTACAGGATAAGCAGGATATGCATAGATGCCCTGGTTTCATTCGGGGTTAATTTTACATTACAGAAATACTGGGTGTTCAGTAGTTAAAACGGTATTAAATCTAACATAGGTTAACTATATCCCCTCCTCTTTTGCTGCAATAAAACAGCATAACTTCCGTTCGCATTTATAATGACTAACTAACTTTTTCAGCGAATAAACCGCTGGCAAAAATTTATTCGCTTCATTGTTAGGAAATCATTTCGCAGCCATGTAATTTTAAACGCTTCAGCTTTAGCATAACATAAAAATAAAATATTTAGATGTATTTAACGGGAACCGGAAAAGGTGATATTACTGCATTTGTAAAAGGTGCAGGAATGCTGGGTTATGGCATACACTATAACACTATGGAAGAAGTTGCCACTTCCTTATCGGCCAGGGCTTTTGTATTTAAGGATACCGAAACCGGCAGAAAAATATGCTTTGTAAATTGCGAGATATGCTTTATTACCATTGCTATTAAAAAAGGCGTACTAAAAACACTTGAACGCAAACACCCTGATTTTAGTTATGACGAGGACAACCTGATGTTAACAGCGCAACATACGCACAGCGGCCCCGGCGGTTATTCATACTATGGTTTATATAACCTTAGCGTGCCTGGCTTTGTAATGGAAGTTTACCGAAAAATAGTAGATGGCATTGTTGATGCCATTGTATTGGCTGAGAAGAATATGGAACCATCTGAGCTTAGTTTGGCTACCGGTGTGTTTGAAGCAGATAAGCAGGTGGCATTTAACCGCTCGATAGAAGGATATAACCTGAACCCGGAAGTAAACCCAAAAATAACTTTCGAGACACGGCACCTTGGCCTTGACCGGGAAATGACCTTATTGAAAATAACCGGAGCGAATGGCAAAGACCGCGGCTCTATCAACTGGTTTGCCGTTCACCCTACCAGCCTGCCCAATACTAACCACAAGGTTTGTTACGATAATAAAGGCTTTGCAGCCGAATACCTGGAAAAGTATTTTGCCGAGAAAGGAAACCCAGACTATTTAGGTGCATTTGCGCAGGGCACCTGTGGTGATGTAACTCCGCGTTTTGTTTATAACCCGGTTTATCCCTTTCAAAGGGGCCAGTGGGAAGGCAAGTACCCGGACGATATGGAAAGTGCCAGATACAATGGCCAACTGCAATTTGAAAAGGCAAAAGAAATAGCTGAGTCGGCTAAAGAAACGCCGATAAATGGAGGCATTGATTACGAACTGATGTTTGTGAACTTTACCGATGTTACCGCCGACCCTAAATTTGCCAATGGCAATACCCATGCCCAAACTGATAAAGCAGCGCTTGGTATTGCTTTTTTTGCCGGTACCAAAGTTGACGGACCCGGCATGCACCCGGCACTGGTTGGCTTTTTGAATATTGTTATAGCGGGGGTTAAGCATTTTGAAAAGTTCAGGGCCAATTTCAGCGGGCCTGAATACAAGAAAATAATTGAGCGCAAATACCGCGTGCATGGTAAAAAGAAAATACTGATTGAAAGTAATACCCAGCGCATTTTAGGTACCAAGATGATAGATAAACTGGTAGCACCTGCATGGGCTGACCCTGCTATTGCAGCATTCAAATACTTTTACAGAAAGTCAAAGTCGACTAAAAAGCCCTGGACGCCTAAAATATTGCCTTTACAGATTTTCATTATCGGCGACATAGCTTTGGCAGGATTTCCTTTTGAAATTACCACTATTGGCGGAAAACGCTTACGCGAATCCTTGCTGGAAACGCTTTCGGCCAGGGGCGTTAAGAAGGTTATACTATGCCCTTATGCCAATGGTTACTCAGGCTATATGACCACTTATGAAGAATACCAGGGCCAGATCTACGAAGGAGGACACACGGTATTTGGCGAGTGGAGCCTGGCGGCGCTACAAACTAAATTCGAGGTTTTGGCTAAAGAAATGCTGAAGCCAAAAGAAGAAAGGAAATTCTCGCATGATGCCATTCCGCCAGATTTTACAGAGGAGGAATTAAGCCAGTTTCCGTTTTACAAACGTGCCTGGTACATTCGTCAGGAGTTGATACGGGCCAGGAAGATGGAGAGAAGAGAGGTGGTAAATTAAGTTTTATTTCTTCTCGCCCGGAGCACTAATATCCAGCAGCCCACCCCGCTGATGCCAGAATACATAATGTATGCCCAGCATAATGCCACCTCTGAAATTATAGCTGGATTGATAGGACAAATGGTTTTTATCGTACCAGCCCAGTTGTTTTAAAGCGCTGCCATTAATGTCTAATACGCCCTGATAAATAGATAAGCCGAGGTCGAAATATAAATGCGGTGTGGCGTAGAATTGCCCCCCGGTTTGAACGGCTAATCCGAAATCCACTTTTTGAAATTTCTGGTTAGCAGTAAAATTCAACGAGTCGGGCAGATAAACATGGCCTGCTATTTTAACCTGTTCGTATGCCGCAGTGCGGATGCCAATTTGCGGGCCCAGGCTGGCATAATATTTAAACTTGCCTTTACCGGTTACAAACTTTGCCATAATGGGTATTTGAATATAGTTGAGCCTTACCGTGCGCTGCACATTAACCCGCTGGCTGGTACTGCCAAAGGTACCTTCAGGTATAGTAGCGGGGCCTTCAAAATTATCATTGTAATTCTGACCGGTAACGTTATACTGAACTTCGGCCTGCAGCCCCCAGTGCCTGGTAAGCTTATAGCCCAGGCAAAGGCCACCGTTTCCGCCCCAGGTATATTTATAGGCCATTTCTGAGGCGCGCACTTCGGCATTGGCAAAAGGAGCCAGGGTGCCGTAGTTATTTTGCCTCAATATCCACGCCGAGTTAAAGGTACCCGACACGCCAAGATCGAAACCAGTTTCGTTTTGTGCAGATAAATTCATTGCTGAACATAAAACCCAACCTACAAGTAAAATGGTGTTCTTCATATTTTAGCTTTTCTTTGGCCTGTGCTAAGTTAACCGCAATGAACGAATTTTTACGATTCAAATATTTTATAAACTACCAATGGCGGGCTAAAACAAAATATTACCTGCACTCGCCTTTTGTTTATCAGTTCTATTTAAACGTGCTGGAAGGCACAGATGATAAGCAACTTCAGGCAATAGAAAAGCTGAGACGCAAACTAAGCAGCAATAACGCAACCATACACATAAAAGACCTGGGCACGGGGCATTCTAATTCAAAAACCATTTCGGCCATTGAAGGTAAAGTAGCTGTGCGCAAAAAATACGGCAGGCTTTTATACCGGCTGGTAAAATACTTTAAGCCCGGGTATATACTTGAACTGGGCACTTCCATAGGGCTTAGTTCATGTTACCTGGCTTCGGCCGATGAAAAAGCACAAGTTATCAGCCTTGAAGGTGCAGCTGAGCTGATTGATGCAGCGAAAAGGAATTATAACGAGTTGGGCATACGCAACGTTAGCAACCACGAAGGCCACTTTGATGTATTGTTACCCCGAATACTTAAAGACATGCCGAAGTTAGACCTTGTTTTCTTTGATGGCAACCACCAAAAAGAAGCAACGCTTAAATATTTCGCGCTGTGTCTTGAAAAAGCACACGCCGAAACCATTTTTATTTTTGATGATATTTACTGGAGCCGCGAAATGAACGAAGCCTGGACGGAGATAAAAAACAATCAGCAAATAACTTTAGCGCTGGATGTATTTCAATTCGGCATTTGCTTTTTAAGAAAAGAGAAACTGGCAAAGGAAGAGTTTGTGTTGAGATATTGACAACCGGATAGCGCCCGATCTATTCAAATATGTTCTTCAACCAATCAAATATATTGATGTTGAAGAGGAAGTAAGGCAGGAAGATAACCGATGCCCAGAAGAGCATAGATATCATCATAGAAAACATGACCTTCTTTTTATCGCCGGTTAAAGCCAGTGCGAAAAGAACACCCACCGGTATGGATAGAATAACCGGAGTAAATGCCGCAATGCCACCCAGCCCGAACTTTTGCTTAACCCTTACCAGGAATCTGTTAGAGCGCGTAAATCTTCTGCCAAAATGATTAGGGAACTTTTTAATACAATATGCCTGAATAAAATCGCCTAAGTATGTAAACAAAACAATACCTATGGTGCCACCGATAATGTTGGCCAGCGAACCTGCCAGGCCGAGGTTATAGAATACGGCGGTTAACGAGCCCATCGAGAATTTAAAGGTAGAACCCAGCAAAACCAATAAGGAAGAAAACCAGTTAGTCATTTTTCGTCTCCGCGTTCAAACAGTCGGATATAAATATAACGCTTTAAAACGACAAAAGATTCAAAATCCGGGGGGCACCTCTCTTTTAAAGTGCCCGTTCAGCTGAACCTTATTTTTAACTCTTTCAGTCTCTTCCAGGCTTGGAATAAGCTTTAACAAATGCTGAATCAGGAACCACTGCCGGGCCTTTTCGGAGGTAGCTACCAATAGCCTGTACTGGTCTTCCGGACTAAGGGCAACATAGTGTGCCAAATCAAACGAAAGAGGCTGCTTAAACTTATCAAAAACATTAAAACCTGTACCCAAAATTTTGTGTAGCTTTTCAACCAGATCTACCAGCGTAGGATTCAGTTTTTCAGTATCGAAAGGCAGGTGGTTAACCTCATAAACAATGGCGGCAGAATAGAGCTTGTCGGGCACCTGGCGCAGCACCTCCATAATGCGAAAAACCTTCAGGCCTCTGGTCTTGATATCCATCTCGCCATCGGGGTATATTTTCGTTATTTCCAGCAGCTCCATTTCGGTGCCGTATTCGTTCAACGAATCTTTAAAAACCGAAGGAATGCCAAAACCCTTACCTTGTTCTTTACATTCCAGAACGAGTTGTTTATAACGGGGCTCAAACACGTGCAAATTCAGGTGCTGGCCCGGGTAAGCAATGCTGCTAAGCGGAAATATGGGCAAAAACTTGGTCATGGTATGCTAATAACGCTTTTTTTAAAAAATGGTTTGCTGTTGTAACCGGGGTACTTTTACAACGGATGTTTGTAATAAATACCTCCCTTCATTGCCAAACACGTTTATTACTCCAAATTTTAAAATAATAATTGACAAAACACGAAAGGCCATTTATATTACCGCTGTATAACTGAAAAAATGAAACACATGCTTTTTGTGGCGCTAATGCTTTTTAGCGCAGGTAAGTTGATAGCCGGATACGATATTTCGATTTGCGACACTGTAAATAAGAAAGGCCTTTGCGTTGGAAAGAACGACGTATTCCACTTTACAGGCGATAAAATGGCGCTGCAGGTGCTGGTGCATAACAAGCAGATGCTTGGCACTTCGAAAATAAAATACAAGCTGTATATCATGAAGAACGACCACGACGGAGAAATATCAGCCGAACTTTCAAGCTTTTCGAAACCCGATTGGTTTGCGGTGGTTAAAAAACTATACTTCTTTAAGCCGGGCTATTACCGCCTGGATGTATTTAAAGCCGACAATACTGAAATAGGCAGCGTATTTTTTACGCTTTCGGATAGATAAATGTGGTTTAAAAAGAACGAAACTTGAGGTAATTCTTAAAATTTCCACATGGCTTAACATTTAATCAACATTGCCTCTTTTCATACGGGGTTTATTGCTATTTTTGTGAAACCCCAAACGACATGGCTAAGTATATATTTGTAACCGGTGGCGTTACGTCCTCGTTAGGAAAAGGAATTTTCGCGGCTTCTCTTGCAAAACTATTACAGGCGAGAGGCTACAGAGTAACCATCCAAAAATTTGATCCATATATTAATGTTGACCCCGGAACCCTGAATCCGTATGAGCATGGCGAATGCTATGTAACAGAAGACGGAGCTGAAACCGACCTTGACCTGGGCCATTACGAGCGCTTTTTGAACATTCCTACCAGCCAGGCTAACAACGTTACCACAGGCAGGGTATATCAAACTGTAATCAATAAAGAACGCGAAGGTGCGTTTTTGGGTAAAACCGTTCAGGTTATACCGCATATTACCGATGAGATTAAAAGAAGAATGCTGCTTTTGGGCCAAACCGGCGATTTTGATATTGTAATTACTGAAATAGGCGGAACAGTGGGTGATATTGAGGCCCTGCCTTATATTGAAACCCTGCGCCAGATACGTTGGGAACTGGAAGAACATGATACCCTTGTTTGCCATCTTACGCTTATCCCCTACCTGAAATCGGCCAAGGAGCTTAAAACCAAACCTACGCAGCACTCAGTAAAGGAACTGCAAACAATAGGTGTGCGCCCCGACATACTGGTTTGCCGCACAGAAATGGCTTTAACTGATGATATGCGCAAAAAGCTGGCGCTATTCTGTAACGTTGACAGAAACTCGGTTATTCAATGTCTGGATGTTGACACCATTTACTCTGTACCGTTGGATATGGAGGGTGAAAACCTGGATATAACTGTTTTGAAGAAATTGCAGCTATCGGCCGATAAGCCAAGCGACATGTCGAAATGGAAGAACTTTGTGGAGACATTGCGTAACCCTAAAGATGAGGTGCACATTGGCCTGGTTGGAAAATATATTGAGTTACAGGACGCTTATAAATCAATACACGAGTCGTTTATTCATGCCGGTGTAACCAATACCTGCAAAGTGCACATTGAAGCTATACACTCGGAATATATTGATGAACATAATGTGGCAGCCAAGTTGGGCCACCTGCATGGCATACTGGTAGCGCCGGGCTTTGGTGCACGTGGTATTGAAGGCAAAATTGAGGCTATTAAGTACGTGCGCGAAAACAACATACCATTTTTTGGTATTTGTTTGGGAATGCAGTGCGCGGTTATTGAGTTTGGCAGAAATGTATTGGGCCTTAAAGGCGCACACTCCACCGAGATGAATCCAGATACCGATTTTCCGGTAATTGATATGATGGAGTCACAGAAGAAGATCAAGAACAAAGGTGGCACTATGCGTTTGGGTGCTTACCGCTGCGATTTGAAACCTGAATCGCGCGCATTCGGGCTTTATGGCAGCGAGCATATATCTGAGCGCCACAGACACCGTTTTGAGTTTAATAATACTTACCTTGAACAATACGAAAAAGCCGGTATGATTGCCGTGGGTAAAAACCCCGATAATAACCTGGTTGAGATCATTGAAATACCTTCGCACCCTTATTTTGTGGGTGTTCAGTTTCACCCCGAGCTAAAATCTACAGTTGCCAATCCGCATCCATTATTTGTGGGCCTGGTTAAGGCAGCGCTTGACTTTAAGAAGGGTGTAAAAAAAACGGCAGTCGTGAAAACGGCAGTTGAGGTATAGTTTTGCCGGCCGTTACTGGCTGTAAACCCGATTGTTTCCCCTTATTTATACTTACCGGCACTTATCAGGTTTTTTTGTTAAAATGCAGCAACAGCATAAAGCAAAAAATACTTGCTTTACTACTTTGATTAATTTTTTATAACTTAGACAAACTTTAACCCTCAAAACGGAGGGGAGGAATAAGTGCCCCCCTATTTTATCATAGTTTGTTTAAATCCTGTTGTATGCTATTACAATATCCCAAATTAAGCAACTCTGCCGATGTTGCCCGCTACGAGGATTACAGAAAATCGCACCACGATTTTATGAAGGCTTACAAGCTTTTGTATGAAGAGGTTAGCAGCTTTTCGTTGCTGCCCGAAAGATTTATACAACAGGCCGAACCAATTATTGATCAGTATTTAAACAAGCCTACAGATGCCGGCAGTCAGCAAAAAGCAGGGTTGCAGGCAATAACAGATTTTATCAGCAATTTTTATGTGTTTATGGATGATGCTACTGAGATGTTTACCGAGCACCAGGCTTTGGCAGGGCATACTATGAAGTATCTTGAAAAGGTTTCGTTCCTGAACCGCAAGAACCAGGACCGCTACATACGCGAGTGCGAAGACGATTACCTGCAACTGATGCCCGAACTGAACGACCTGCACGAGGTACTTTATATGGTGCGCGATAAAGTAGATAGCACCAGCAGAAACCTGAACCGCCTGAAGCCTATCTGGGAACGGATAAAAGATAAGATAGCTGAATAAGAGGCTACCTCTATAACAAGATATTAAACTAAAAACCCCTTGGCAATGCGCAAGGGGTTTTTAGTTTACTTTTTATAACTGTTTAAGCTCTTACCTGCATACACAGTCCTTCCCACCTCAGTTCAAGCTTTTCAAGCATTTCTACCATTTCGTCGGCCTGGTTTTTTATTTGTTTAAGGCCTTTGTTCAGCTCCTTTAGTTCGGGGGTAAGACTAACAAAGTCGATGGCGTATTCTGAAATGATCTTACCACTCGATTTGCGGACCATCCATTCAACCTTGCTTAAATATCTTTTGCTTCTTTCTGCATGTTGTTTGTGTTCCTCGTATAAGTTGACGGTATTTTCGGTAAAATCGTCCAACTGGTCAATAAAATCGAGCACTGCCTCGTAGGGAGTTGTGCTTCTTCCCTTCTCATCCCTGAAAGTATATTCTTTTATGTATTTATCTAAAGCCGGGCCAGTAGTTTCAATAAACTGTTTGGGCAGCACATACAGGTCTCTTACGTAGCTATCAACCATTTTACATGCTTCGGTGAAATCATGCTGCGCGCAGCAATAATATTCGTATTGTCCCTCTAAAGTCATGGTATGTAAATTTATGTTTCGCGTAGTTATTCGTAATAACATACAAATGGTTCGGCTTTTACACGGCTATTTTACATGGCAGACGTTGTATATTCACAATCCTATCTGATTACCTGTTTATGGCACCCTTCATATCAGCCCAGCGGCCTTCAAGTTTCTGTAGCCGTTCGGCCATTTGGTCGGCCTTTTCTTTAATTCGTTTAAGGCCTTCATGCACGTTTATCAGTTCGGTGGTCAGGCCCGATAACTCAGGCTGGGTATCAACAAAATTACTTTTGGTTGTTTTCTTCAGGCGCGATACCTTTTGCATGTATTTAGCGCATTCGTCTACATGTGCTTTATGTTCATCAAACAGGCCTGCTGTTTGTGCAGTAAATTCATCAATCTGCCCAATAAAATCAAGTATTACACCGGTAGGCATATCGGCAGGGCGCGGTGCACCGGGCAAAGTATATTCGCGCAGAAAACGGTCGAGTGGCGGACCGGTTTCATCAATAAACTGTTTGGGCCGGTTGTATAAGTCCAGGATGTACTGATTTATCTCGTGATAATCAACCGTAAAAACATCATGAAGCGCATTATAGTATTTGTGGTTGTGGCAAGATACTTTCATAGCAGAACAGTTTAGCTATTTTACGCATTGTGCTTTTGTAAGGTTCATTGTTTTTTAGTGTATGGCACAAGGTGCGCATTGTGTCCTTTCTACTTATAAACCGTAACGAAGCATTTGCGTTGAACCTGATGGTTAGAGGACATTTAAAGACTACCCGGCCGCTACGGTTTCACTCCAATTTATTATCTTTAAGGTGAAACCGATACCTATTTACTATTGCATTCAGCGATGCATCAATATTTTTAAATCCGGTTCGATATGAAAAAACTACTGCTTGCATTAACAACAACGTTTATCTTTTTATCGGCCCATGCACAAACAGACACGGCAAATATTACCCAGGGAAAGTTCGATTTTGAAAAGACCAGAAATACCCGTTATATATCAACCGATGAAATTGGTAGTTTAATCGGTTTGGGCGGACATACCAAGGGTAAGGCATTTTTCAGTTATCAAACAGTTAACGCCTGGCAGTTTGACCGACACATTTATTTAGGCCCCGGCACCGGGCTTGAAATGACCGGAAAAAAGGGTTTAATGCTTGACGAAGGCAACTCGAAAGCGGCAATTATGATTCCCTTGTTTTGCGAATTAAGGGCCTGTTTTTTAAGCAAGCGGGTATCGCCCTATTTCAGCGCCAAAAGCGGGTATGCTTTTTATCTTGACTCGCCAAGCCCGGCGTTTATGGGCGGCGGTTTTATTGAAGGCCAGCTGGGATTAAAGACCTTTATAAACCGTAACTCATCATTCAATTTTTCGGTAGGCTACCGCATGCAATGTATTGCAGTGCCTGATAAATATGCATCGCAGTTCAGCGATATTGTGCCGGGTTCAGGTGCCCCGGGCGCAAATACAAAAACCAACGAATACTTTAACTTTCTGAGTATTCATGCAGGCTTTTGCTATTGATGAACAGCAAATAAAAATTTATGAAAATCGGTGACATGAATGCGAAGGTTGATTTCTTTTTTACCAACAACAGCAAGTGGCAGAAAGAATATGAGCAGTTGAGAAAAATAGTGCTTGACTGCGGGCTGACAGAAGAATTAAAGTGGGGTTGCCCCTGCTACACACTGCAAAAAAAGAATGTGGTTTTAATACACGGATTTAAAGAATATTGCGCACTGCTTTTTATGAAAGGTGCTTTGCTAAAGGATACACATGGCATTCTGATTCAACAGACAGAAAATGTGCAGTCGGCACGGCAGATACGGTTTACCGAGGTTAAGGAAATAGTCGAGCTGGCCCCTGTTTTGAAAGGCTATATAAATGCAGCCGCTGCCGTTGAAAAGGCAGGATTAAAAGTGACCTTAAAGCAGACCGCAGAATATATCATGCCTGCGGAATTTAAAAAGAAGCTGGATAAGAACCGGGCCTTAAAAACTGCATTTGAGGAATTAACACCAGGAAGGCAAAGGCAATATCTTTTTTATTTTTCGCAAGCCAAACAAGCTGAAACCCGCGAGGCAAGAATTGAAAAATGTGTGCCACAAATTATGCATGGCCTGGGCTTGAATGATTAACCGTTAACAGGCTTCTACTCTCCTACTTCATCTGCTTGTTTGCAAAGGCCACTATCTGTTCTACCACAATTTTAAATGCGCTTTTATCGTAGTCCCAAGGGGTGTGGCCGCCGTTGATAAAAACATACTCAGAAAAATCAATGTGCTGCGTTTTGTAGCGTGGCCTGCAAGCCCCTAAACCCGCCAGCCTGAACGGCGCAAGTTTATGAACGGGGCGCTGATAACCAAAAGGCACTACATGATCAGCATCGCCTTGTATATGCAGTATAGCCGGCCCACCTGCGTTTATGAGGTTAGTATCGAGCACTGCACCCGCCAGGCTTAAACAAGCAAGAATGGCATGCGGGGGTAATGCACTACTATCTGCCAGGTATTTACCTGCCGCCTTGCAAAGCACCGGCGAACACTTACCCACGCCACCAATATATGCCAGTTGCTCAGCCAGTATGCCACCTGCCGAACTTCCACCAAAAAATATCTGTGCCGGGTTTATGCCAAAGGTATTACCATGTGCGGCATCATTTATAAACCAGCGCACGCTGTTGCGCCCATCAGCTACAGATTTAATGATAGCAGCAAAAGCACTGCGCTTATTAGCCATACCCGGCAGGCTGGTAAGCCGGTAATCAATACTGGCCACTACAAAGCCCCGGCCGGCAAGTTCGCGGCACATGGCTGGTATACAATCAGAGCGCCTGTTGCCATGTATAAACGAGCCACCATGCGCCAATATTATCAGCGGCCTTTGGCGGGCAGTATCACCTGCCGGCTGATATACGTCCATATACAATGGCTTGCCGTTTTGTGTGCTGTAGATTACGCTATCTACGCTTACCTGACTAAAAACAACATCCTTGTAACGCAGGGAACCGGCACCGGCTATGGTGTTTTGATAAAACAGCCAACAGGTTATGACAGCGCAAAAAAGCTTTTTCATACCAATATCCCGGTTTTGAGCATGAATATAGTTATTGCCCGGAGATAATGCTTTACCGGCAAAGATTGGCCCGGTTTACCAAAACAGCCGGGGGCCATAAACAAACCATTTTATATATTTAAGCAGCCAAAATTCTTTGCTATGCGTATCAAAAACCTGCTGAATTTATTTACCGGTATTGCCCTATGCTGTTTAATAGGCTCTTGTAAGCAGAAGCAACACGGCAATGATGTTACGCCAACGGCCGATAACAAAAACACACAGAGAGACTCACTTGTGCTGCCAGTAACGGTAATTGTTACGGATGATGCTTTGGAAGGACATCAAATAAACCCGGACGATTATCCCAAAACCTGGGCGGTTGAGTGGTGCGATACGGCAGCAACCCCCATTGCCGTGTACGGCGCCTCGCACGCTTTATGGTTAGGGCCCAAAGGATACAGAGGCAGTGCCGCGGCAGGTGCAGATGGTTCTGTTGCAGTGCAATTGTTTCCTCCGGGTGGCAGCGATGCAAAGCCCCCTTTTGTGCGCTACCAATCAATACCGGCCTGCGTGGGTTGCATGATGAGCGCGGCGGCTCCTTTCTTTGAAAACGCTAAAGCCGATTTGCTGACCAACTACGATTCAGCGATGCTTGATGTGGTTCACACACCAGACAGGTTGGTTATTCAAAAAAAATCGGCCACACTTGTTACTTACACCTACTATGAAGGCAGTAGCTTGCAAATAAGCGGGGTAGCATATTACAGTTCGCCAACTACCAGCAGCAGGGGCTATTTTGAACAAGCCGAATTTGCGTTAGGCCCAGAGAACAAAGCGCTGACTGATTTGCTGGTGAAAAGCTACATAAGTATGCGGGGATTGAAATAATGCCCGGTAATTAATTAATACGCATAATATAAGCCAATGCGTAATAAGGCGGTAATGAATTAGCAGCACCCGTGGTATTTGCCGGTATATTGCCGGTACTGGTAGTACCCGAATACGTATGCGAGTGGCCCGGGGTGTTACATTCGTTGCCGCAACAGCCGTTAACTGCTGCATATTGGGTTTCGTAAGCTCCGCCTGCTGCATCGGTACTGCCAGAGAAGGTTAAGCCCGGCACTGTTAAAGGCGGCGTAGTATGCGAGTGGTTAGCTGAGCCACCTACCGCATTTACAGCATAAGTGTTACCGGCCCCTACTACAAAGTTATCCTGCAGGTTGGGTGTGCCGTTGGTGCCATCGCATAAATGCCAGTTGGTGGGTATGCTGGCAATAGAGCCGCTCCACAAAATAATGCCGCCAACAGGTATACTACCACCCACGTTGAGGTTAACGTTAGCGGCAGCCGTAACGCGGCCATTGGCATCAACTGTTACCTGCGCAACCTGTGTGCTGCTGCCGTAAGTGCCGGCGGTAACGCCCGTAGTTATTAAAGTAGGATTTGGATAGCTACCTGTTAAATCGCCGCCTGCAGAGCCTGAAATGGTGCCGGTAGCACCGGTTGCACCAGTGGCACCTGCGCCGGTTGGGCCTGTATTACCTGTAGCCCCCACAGCGCCTGTAGCGCCCGCTATACCCTGTGCACCTGTGGCGCCCTGCAGGCCCGTAGGGCCCTGTGGCCCCGGTGCGCTGTTAGCCGCATATAAAGCGTATGGCACACTTAGTAATTGGGTAGTACCCATATCAACATAATTGGTGCCGCCGTTTGGGTCAATAAGCACCTGCAACCATTTTTGACCTACTCCCCATCTGATGCTGCCAACGGGTGCATAAGTACCAATGGGCCAGGTAACCAGTCCAAACTGGTTGGTGGTAGCTTGGGTGGTTTCGTGGTAAATAACGGTGCCGGTGGCAGTACTATCGTGTATTTGAAACTCCAGGCTTACCAGCGTGCCGTTTGGCAGCGGGTTGCCTGCGCTGTTGCGCACTACTGCCTGGTAGTTGAGCAGTGCAGGCGCCTGAGCCACAAGCATAAGGTTAAACAACAAAAAAACTATTTGTAATAGCAGCGATTTCTTTTTCATGAGCATCTGTTTTTAAAACTTCGTTCTATTGAAACGGAAAGCGAAAATAAACATCTCTTTGAAATTGCGAAAAATTCGCAGAAAAATCAGAAGGTTATTTGGTTTTGTGATATTACGGCCATTGCAGCGATATGGAGGTGATTTCGATTATACCCGATATACCTGTGTAAGAAAATGAATTTATTAAAACCCTTCGCGGTTTTCGCACATCTTGCCTTTGAATAATTATCGTGCCCGTTTGTTATATTTGAAACCAAACCTGAGCCAATGAAAAAAATTACCCTGTTATGCGCTGTGGCTGTTATTACGGCCCTATTGTTTACTGCATGCAACAACGCCCCCGCTAAAAAACTTACACCCGGCCAGGGTTATATACAGGTTAAAGGAGGCCGCATATGGTATAACATTGTTGGCACCGGTAATAAAACGCCGCTGTTATTGCTGCATGGTGGCCCCGGGGTGCCAAGCTATTATTTAAACCCGATAGCCGAACTGGGCAAAGACCGCCCGGTAATATTTTTTGACCAATTGGGTTGCGGCCGCAGCAGCCGTATTACAGACACGACCTTAATGACCATGGATAATTACATAGATGAAGTAAAAGCCCTGCGCGATAGCCTGGGTTTAAAAGAGTATTACCTGTATGGCCAAAGCTGGGGCACCATGCTAGGCACCGATTTTTACCTGGCCCACCCCGAAGGCATGAAGGCCCTGATATTAAGCAGCTCAGCTTTAAGTATTGCAAAATGGATGGAGGATGCGCAAAAGCAAATTGCTACTTTACCCGATTCGATACAGGAAATTATAAAAGTAAATGAGGCCAATAAAACTTACGATAGCCCCGACTACCAGCGAGCCATGAAAGTTTATTACGAAAAATATGTAGCCCGTAAAGTGCCGTGGAGCGCCGATGTTGACAGCGCATTCAGCCAGGAGGGCGAAAATGTTTACTTGTATATGGAAGGCCCCAGCGAGTTTACCATTACCGGCACCATAAAAAGTTACGACCGTACACCTGACCTGGGTAAACTGAAATTACCGGTGCTTTACATTGTAGGCGATAACGACGAAGCCAACCCCGAGACCACTAAATATTACCAAAGCCTTACCCCCGGTGCAAAACTGGCCATTATTAAAAACGCCGGCCACTTAACCATGCAGGATAACCCCGAACAACACAACCAGGTGTTATCGGCGTTTTTAGATAGTTTGGATAAGCGCTGATTTGAACAGGCAAATATTAGCTTTGAAAATGCGACAGAATATTTTTGATGGAGTCTTTATTCAACGGCTTTTCGATATATCCGGTTACAAACTCATAAGCCAGTGCGCGTTGTTTGTCCTCCTCTAAATTAGATGAACTGAGAATAAATATCCTTACATAACCGGGCAGACGCCCGCATTTACGGCACGATTCAAGAAAATCGAGGCCGTCCCAGTTGGGCATATTTAAATCGAGCAGAATAAGGTCGGGGCTTCCATCGCAGTCTTCCATGTATCGCAGTGCTTCGTAACCGTCGTAAACCGAATCTACAGGGCAGTTAATGTTATTCTCCTTCAACACCAACTTCTGCAAAAAATGATAAGCCGAGTCGTCATCTACCAGCAATATTCTTCTTAAAGGCATGGTGTAAATATAGGCAGCAGTGGGCAAAGTTTGCTATTTGCAAATTTTATTCAACTTCAGTTTACTTTCAAAACGGGCGTGCGGAGTAAGCTACAAACACTGCCATCAGCAAAAACACCACATTTATGATGGCGTGCTGAAACTCGCTGCGCCTGAGATGTACGAATATGGAACCTGTCATTATTAAAGCAATGCAGGCCGCAGCAATAAAAGTAAGGTAGTGCCCATGACCCAACAGACGGGGTATAATTAACAAAATGCCGCTGAGTAGTTCGGCCGCAGCTATGGCCTTAATTAAGCCCGGCGCAAAATCGTGCGCCCAGGTGCCGCCGCTTGCTATAACCTTCTCTCTGCTTTGAAAAAGCTTGAAACTGCCGGTAATTACAAAAAGCAGGCCCAGCAAACCCTGCACCACTAAAAGTGTTATAGCCATGGCGTTTAATTTCAATAATAATAATACATTTTACCCAAATATTGATTTGTCAGGAATGTCAACTACATAATAATTTTCTCTATACTTGTATTTCAGTTTTTTGACTGATTTTCACCCTTTAAAAACTTTAATAAAACACATGAAAAAGATTTACCTGTTGCCTCTTGTTCTTATGCTTTTCATTTCAGGCAATATCTACTCGCAGCTATTAGGCTGGAACTACTACACACCGCTTACACTGATAGAAACATCAGGCACCTCGCTGTATAATTATCAGGCACGGGTGGTGGTTAATACACTATCGTATGTTAGCGCCGGAAAAATGAATGCTTCGTGCAGCGATATCCGTTTTGGTAACGACCAATTTGGCGATGTACTTTATAACTACTGGATAGAGGCTGGTGCTAATACCGACAGCACTGTTATATGGATAAAGATAGATACCCTGCTTGCGCACCAGTGCAAAACCATTTATATGTTTTATGGCTATGCCGCTGCAACTCCGGTATCGGCTATTCAGGGTACTTTTTACGGGCCTTTTTCGGCTACTGATAGTGTGCAACCTGCCGGTAGCGCCTCAGTGCCCAACCCGGGATATAACATGTATACCATGGGCTTTTCATTTACCCCCAACACCAATATACTGGTAACAAGTTTGGGGGTGCAATATGCATCGGGGGTTAATAAATATACTACCCTGTTTACCAGCGGCCAAAGTAAGCTGGCCCAGGTGCAGGCCACCAATAGTGCGCTGGAATATTACAGCGTGGGGGGCTCTATCTGGCTAACCGCAGGGTCGACGTATATGCTTGCCAGTTATGCCAATTCTGCTACCTATGCTTACGCCAATACTACTCAATTAAACCAGTATCTGGTTTATAACGGCACCTATTACAGCACCTTCAGCACACAGGGCAGTATTCAAACCCAAAACTCATATCCTTACAGCAGTTTTAATCAGGAACTGGCCGGCATACCTGATCTGTTATTTTATGCTTCGGCTACCGCAACTTCTCCACCCAGGACTTTCTGGGGCACCAACAACCTGACCATTGATCCGGCACCTTCGGTATCGGAGTGCAGTGGCCATTCGGTAACTATTGGTGCTACTGCACTGGGCGCGGTAGGTTCGGTTTCATATACCTGGACTCCTACTACCGGCCTTAGCAATGCACAAATAGCCGAGCCTTCAGTTACGGCATTCAGCACCGGTGTTTATACTATCAGCGCCCGCGATGCAGGCACCGGCTGTGTAGCCAGCGCAGCGGTAACTGTTAATGTGCTTAACCCCGGTTACGGCAGCATTACAGATTCAGTATGCGCCGGGCAATCTTACAGCTTTGGCTCGGGTAACTATACCACGGCAGGCATTTACCGCGATACCATGGCGGGTGCAGCTGTATCGGGTTGCGATAGCATTGTTACCCTGCATTTGAGCATACACCATGTGGCCCAACCGGTTATTTCCCAGAATGGCGATGTGCTGTCGACAGGTACTTATGCAAGTTACCAGTGGCTGGTAAACGGACGCCGCCAGAGCGGAGCTACAGCCGACACCATTGCAGCGCTAAACGCCAATAATTACCAGGTAATAGGTACCGATGCAAGCGGTTGTTCGGATACTTCAACCGTATATGCTTTTTCTACTATTGGCATAAACAATGTATCGGCGGCTACTGATATAAACGTATATCCTAACCCGGGCAATGGCCGCTTTTATGTAGCTACCAGCGCCGCTTACACAGGCACCACCTATACTGTAACTGATGAACTGGGCAGAAAGATTGCCGAAGGACATTTTACAGCCTCAACAACTGAATTGAACCTGAGCGAAGCACCGGCAGGTATTTACACCCTTGCCTTTACCGGTGGCAGCAAAAGGCTGCTGGTGATAAAGTAAGACGAGCAGTTTGTATAACAACAAACCCCAACATACCCGCTGCGGCAAAGGTGTTGGGGTTTGTGCTTTTATAATATGGCTTTAACGTAAAGACTTACATTATGAACCGACGACGCCGGCCCGATATAACTGAATATACATAAGCCAAGCGCAAAAGAACAGGGTTAACTGAATACTGTAAGACGTGAAGGGCTATTTCAGTTGGTATAAGTATACAGGTTAGAACCATTATTCGACCCGCTTTGTTCTTCCAGTTCGCTGGTAACCCTGCCAAGTGAATCGAAAGTATAAGTCCATCCGTAAAAATTATTTCTGTTTTCAACGGTTTGGGTAACCAGAAGATTACTTTTTATAGAATAGCTGAAATAAGGGAATATCAGCGTTTGGAAAGTGCCGTTTTTTCCTAAAAAAGAAAGTCCGTAATTACGGTAATCGGTTTGCGTGCCAAAGGTATTAACGGTGGTATCTTTGCTAAAACCATCGATATTGGTAAGCACGATAGATGTTACATTACCGTTTGCAATAGTGTATTGACGGCTGCCAGTACCTTTAACGGTTGAGATAAGATAACCGTTATTATCGTAGGTGTATACATTACCTGCATTATCGCTGGTGGCCAAGCCCTGGCTATTGAGGGTATATATAACTGTGCTGTCACCACCGGTAAGAACCACGCTGCCT
>Ga0316217_10002392_pt1 | contig 22624 bp, 18 predicted proteins | sample 1anoAmetaG_FD_203633 | JGI IMG/M metagenome (GOLD analysis project Ga0316217, IMG submission 203633) | Freshwater microbial communities from Trout Bog Lake, Wisconsin, USA - 1anoA | ecosystem: Environmental > Aquatic > Freshwater > Lake > Hypolimnion/Profundal zone | place: USA: Wisconsin...
GCGCTGGATACCAACAGGCGCAAGTCCCTATCCTCTAAAGTTTTAGGCACTATCTAAGCGCCATTCGGCCGGTGGCCCAGGCTGGTATGAGGCCGCGCCGTTGGCGCTGGGGGCATCAGAGCGAGCGGACGCGGATGTGATCCTGTTTACGGCGGGGCTTTCCGTCGTCCCTGCGGGACGAATTTGAAATGGGGGGGCCAGTCCAGGCACTCGCGTGCCTGGCTAATGTCCAGCGTCGCTACGCGACCATGGGCGTGGCGACGCGGCTGGGGTACGACACGGTGTGATGTCGTGCCTCTGGTGCTGGGAAGGGGGTGCGACACAGACTACGGACCACTGACTACGGACCACTGACTACTGACTACTGACTACTGACTACGGACTACGGACCACGGACTACGGACTGCTCAGCGGGGCCCAGGCGGGGGTCAAAAGGGCGCCAATGGTCTGGCGCCAGTTTTCAAGGGAATATTGGCTGGCGGTGGCGATGGCTTGACGGGACATGCCCTCATAAGCGGCAGGGCTGGACAGGGCTTTCGCGATGGCGTCGGCCAGCGCGTGGGCGGTGGATTCGGCCACCAGCACGCCGCAGCCAGTTCCGAGTAATTGGGGCAGGACGGAGACGGGCGTGGCGACAACCGGCAATCCGGTCGCCAATGCTTCCAGGACCGCTTTGGGAAATCCCTCCGAAGCGGTGGTGGGGAACACAAACAGGTGCGCTGGTTGCAATCGGTTCATGACTTCGCCATGAGTTAGTTTGCCCGTGAAGTGAACTCGCTCCGCCAGGCCGGTTTGTCGCGCAAGCTGCCTGAGTTCGGGGATGGCGGGGCCGTCGCCGACGATCTCGAAGCTCACGCCGGGGAATTGGGGCAGGAGGAGCGGCAGGCTGCGTATGACGGTGTCCGCCCCTTTGTGCGGGTCCTGCCGGGCCACGAGGATGAGGCGGGCTTGGCCGGGGGGTGGAAAGGGGCGCGGCGCGGCGTGACGGTTCAATTCCTGGCGGGTCAGGCTGGTGGAGAAGATCCAGCGGATGTGCGGGTTGCGGGCGCTGGGCGGGGCGGTCGCTCCGCCCGTGGCCAGCATGACATTGCGTCCGCCGGCCACGGCTTCCATGAACCGGCGCCAGAACTTCTCCGCCAGGGTCGCCGGCTTGAGCCAATTGCCGCAATGGCGGACGAACAGGGGTTTGCGCAGCAGCCAGGCCCCGAGCATGCCGACCGTGCCCACGTCGCCCGGAATGGGGGCGTGAACGGCATCGGCCGTCCACAAGGCGTGCAATAGCGTCGGGCTGTTCCAAATGAGCCAGGGCAGGAATCCGATTTTGGCGGCCAAACCGGCACCGCGGCGGGCACTCAAAGGGCGGATGGTAAGGTTGTGTCCGCGCAACGGGATTTCGCCGCGCGGCGGTGCTTGGGGACTCACCGGAACCAGCAGTTGGGTGGAATCAAAGAGTTCGGACAAGGCGGCCATTTGAAAGGGGAAACCGCCATCGGTGGCGAAGCCGGTGGGGGAAGCGGGGCTGGGCCAGCAAGGTTTGTGGGAAAAAATGGTTAAGTTCACTTAAAATGCTGAAACGCTGAAACGCTAAAATGGAAAGGACTTGATGACAATTTTGACCGCTTACCCTCGCTTATCCGCGCTGATCTGCGCTAATCTGTGTAAATCTGGGGATCAAGCAGCGGCCGGATTTTATCCGCAGATTGAAGCTCACGCGGAGATGCGGAGGGCGCGGAGTTAAAAGTCCTTGTTTTCAAATTAACCACGGATAGACACGGATGAACACGGATTCCGATTGGGACCGCTAATTCGCGCTAATCCTCGCTAATGACGGACAAGAATCTGGGTTCAAATGTGTAAATCTGCGGATCAAGCAGCGGTCGGATTTTATCCGCAGATTGAAGCTCACGCGGAGACGCGGAGGGCGCGGAGGGGACAAATTGAGAGTGGGAAGCGGAAATGGACCACGGACTACGGACCACGGACCACGGACCACGAGGGCAGCAGGGCAAGGGTGCAGACCAGAATTTATTCAACCACGGATGAACACGGATCAACACGGATGGGGCAAACTGAAAATTGAAAATTGAAAATTGAAAATGGAAAATGGGGCGGGGAGCGGGGAGCAGGGAGCGGGGGCTGCGGCTCGTGGAGAACATTTGTAGGCAGATTTTAGCGGTTTGGCTGGCCACGCGGCTGCGACTGGTCTGCGACACAGTCGCGCTCCGGCGGAGGGGCAAACTGAAAATTGAAAGTGGAAATGGGAAATTAAAATTTGAAATGGGGGGGCAGTCCAGGCACTCGCGTGCCTGGCTAATGTCCAGCGTCGCTACGCGACCAACCATTGCGAGAGTTCTTGGAACAGCCGGCCGTAGGTGTTTGCGAGGCTGTACAGGCGCTCAATGGTTTGGCGGGCTGACCGGCTTTGGGCCTGGGCGAAAGCCGGCTGCGTCAGCAACCGCAGGCTTTGATGCGCCAACTCCGCGTCCGTTTCTCCGAACAGGATGCCGCGCTCGTGCTCCAATTCCATGCCGTCGGCCGCGGCGGGCGAGGCGACCACGGGCACGCCGAGGGCCATGGCCTCGACAAGGCGGCTGCGAAAGCCGTAGGTGCCGGACCAGGGACAGAGCACCAACGACATGGTTGTGAGAACGTCTTGAACTTCTCCCACAAAGCCGGTCACCCGGACTCGCGGATCGCCAGCCAAGCGGCGCAGGCGGTCGTTCGGATGGCTGCCCACGAGCCAAAGCTGCGCATCGGGAAAGCGCTGCCAGATCGCGGGCATGATGGAATGATGGCAACGGAGCGCCGCAGCGGCGTTGTGGGCGCTGGCAAGTCCGCCGTAAAAGGCCAGACGCGGGGGAGTGACTGGGCGCCAACCCGCAGACCAGATGGACAGATCCGTGCCCATGGGGGCGTAGAATAACTTCTGGGTTGGTCCCAATCGGGCTTGAACCCAATCCTGCTCGCTGCGGTTGATGGCGATCAAGGCGTCGAATTGGGCCCACGCGGCTTCTTCGCGTCGGCGATAGCGGTTTAGGCGGAAATGATTCAAGACGCGGGCGATGCCGGGGCGCTGCGCCAGGCGTTGTTCCAGGCTTCGCCAGAGCACGTTGTGCATGTCCAGAATCACGGGAACGCCAAGCGGTTTGAAGAGTCGAACGCTATCCACGGCATGAAAATACTCGTAAATGACGGCGTCGTAAGCGCCCGGTTGCACCGCCGCCGCGATGCGGGCGGGGGCGAGGTCCATCTGGCCGATCCGGTAATTGGAATGCTTTAAGCCAGTGCGGAGCATGAAGGCCGCCGCGGCCAGCCGCTGCGCGGCTGTTTGGGCCGCGGTTCGGCCGAGGCGGCTTGGGAGCACGATGGGCTGGCAAGGCTCCTGGCGCAGTTTCTCGCGGACCGGTTCCATTTGGTCCGTTGGCGCGCAGGTCAGGAAATCCACCGCAAATCGCGTCGCCGCCGACCGTAGCATGTAACGGACGCGGAGTTCCTGTCCGGCCGCGCCGGGGAACGGCAGGACATGGGAGATGAACAAGAGTTTTGGTGGCATGGGGGACCGCGAGGGTCAATATTTATTTAACCACGGATGGGCACGGATGAACACGGAAGCAATTGATGATTTATAATTGAGAATTGATAATGGAGAAGGGAAAGTGGAGGGCCAAGCCAGCCGCAGCACCGATCACCATTCAATGGGCTTGAGCCGCTCGAGCGATCTTCTGGGTGGCCAGGCGGCTGCGACTGGTCTGGGACACAGTCGCGCTCCGGGGGAGGGGACGAACTGAAAATTGAAAATGGAGAATGGAGAATGGAGAATGCGGGTCTGCAGCTCGTGGAGAACACTTGTACGCAGATTTAATACGTTTGGCATGGCCACGTTGCTGCGACTGGTCTGCGACACAGTCGCGCTCCGGGGGAGGGGACGAACTGAAAATTGAAAATTGAAAATGGAGAATGGGGGTCTGCAGCTCGTGGAGAACACTTGTACGCAGATTTAATACGTTTGGCATGGCCACGTTGCTGCGACTGGTCTGCGACACAGTCGCGCTCCGGGGGAGGGGATAACGCGGCGGGGCTGTGAAATAGTCCGTTGTCGCTGCGCGACCATTCGGAGGGTTCAATAGTAGTTTGGCGAGCAATTGGAGGCCATGGGCGGCGAGCGCCAGGAGCAGAAGCTCAACGGGGGCACGAAATCTGATCTCGCCAATGCTAAAGGCGCTGGAGATAAGACACGTCCAACAAATCATGCTGTTGGCAATGACTTGAAAGGCGGCGCCGGTGAGAAAACTCCGTGTCCCCGAAAGCCCGGGAGCATGGCGCCTTGACGGCCGGTAACAACCGCGCAACATCAGCACGGCGCATGCGCCTAAAAAGGTAAAGACCATTGCCCAAACCAAAATGACAGCTGCGCTGCAAACCGCACAACCAAGACGCAACCATTGGGAGTGAGTAAAGGAAAAGGTGCGAGGCATCCAAAAATTCGCGATCGCGTGGCCCACTGCGTTGAGATAGAGCAGGGGCGAACCCTTTATTAGATCCCAGTTCATCTTCAACAAGAGAGCGTTCACCGCCACCGCATCGAGACCCGTAACTTGCATTAATGACTGTCTTGCCTGCCACATGTAGCTTTCCCCGGTGTGGGATTTGCCATTGATCAATGCGTCATTGCGGTCTTTGATCATCACGGTGCGCGCCTCCCCGTAGCTTGCAGGCAATCTCTCGACAAAGTTCGCGGTTTTGGCGCACAAGGTCATGCCGGCAAAGGGGCTGATGCCGCGATAATCATAGGCGAGTGAGTTGAATAGAAAGAGTGCCGCAAACGCCAGCAGGGGAAAGCTGGAAAGGCAGATGACACCCCTGACGGTTTGGCGTGCTCCAATACGGGTCCAACGCAAAGGCCATCGGAGAAGTGCGACGGCGAGGAGCACGGGGATAAAGGCGGTCAGGAACAGGGGGTGAGTCAAGGCGGCATAGGCCAGGGCGGCGCCACTGGCCAAACAGCGCCACGGCGAGCCGGAGACAGCGCCTTCCACGGCCTGAACCACCGCCAAGGTGAGCAGAAAGCCGGTGAGGACTTCGGTGACCGCCATCGCCGCCGTCTCGACATACATTGGCAACAGGGTCAAGAGCAGGAAAATCCAGGTCAACCACGCGGCGGTACCGCAGCGCATGAGCAAACGATACAGCAGGAGCACGGAGGCGAAGTAGAGCGCGAGCGAAGCGGCAAAGGTGCGGCGGTTGAGGTGGTCGGCGGAGCCCGTTGCCAGCAGCAATAAAGGGTAACCGGGGGGGCGGAGCCGGGGCCCGGCAAAATGCAGGGTTAGGATGTCGTGGGCCACGGCTTGATAGCCGGGAGTGTCGTTGGTGGGGATCGGGGCTTGGGACCACGCGTGAAAATAGACCAGCGCCGCCAGGACGACAACGAGGGTGGGAGGAAGAGAAGATTTTGGCGGTAAATTCATTATTGTCCTGATGCTACAAGGATGTCGCGCCTACTACGGACCACGGACTACCGACTACGGACTTTGGAAAGCGCCTATGCCGCAACTACGGTGATCCAGTTCATTTTTTTCCAGATTCTACAAATATGTCGCGTCCACGGCGCTGGGGATAGCGGTTCCACAATTCTTTACACCGCAGAATTTTATGCGCGAACACTTTGGGGAAATCTCGCCCAATGAAACCTGGAGATGGTGACGGAGTCCGCCCTCACTATGGGTTTAATGATTTGCGGCTAATCTGAGCAGGGTTTCCGCCGTGCGCAAACTGGACTGGCCGTCGGCCGTGAAGCCAAAGAAGTCGGCGACGAATTGTTGTCTGGCGGGGTGGTCGGCGGCCGGCTGGGTCAGGCCCCGGATCAACATTTTTCGCAGGTCAGCCTCGGAGGTGGCGACCATGGTGGCGCCGCTCCGGGCGACGGGCCAGAAGTGATCGAAGCGGATATGGCGTTTAAAGCCGTCACAGGGCGCCAGGCGGCTGCCGGGGGGATCGTAATCCAGATTGATGACCGGCTTGTCTTTGAGGATGAATTCCAAGGAGACAGTGGAGGCGGCGTTGATGCTCAGCGCGGCATGGTGAACCAGGCTGCAGTACAGCTCCAAGTCCTCGGGTCGGGGCGTGGCCCAGGCCAGGTCCCAGAGCATGGGCGGGAAGACGACGTCAGGGAGCCGGCGTTCGGCGAGCGCCTGCATTTGCGGGCTGATGCCCTTGATGTAAATGCGCACCACGAGTTGGGGCTTTTGGGGCAAACGCAATTGGCCGAGCAGATTGATGACCGATGCCACGTGCAAATGTTCCCGGGGGAAATGGCGGTCCACGCCGGTGGTGTAGAGGATGAAGGGACGGGCGGGGTCAAGGCCGATCCGGCGGCAGAGTTCGGGTCGGGACAGGAGCCATTGCGGCTGGAAAAGGAAATCCATCTGGGGAGTGCCGGTGACAAAGACATGGTCCGGGCGAATCTTGGGGTAAAGGTGCAACAACTGTTGTTTCATGGGCTCGTGCCAGACGAGCCAGTAACGGTAAGGCACGAGGATGCGGCTGCGGGAGGTGAGGTTATCCCAGGAGAAGATGAAGCCGGCGGTGGGGAGGCCGAGGCGATGGGCGACGCGGAGGGGGAGTTCGCCGGCGGGGCCGTGGATATGGGAGGCGTTAAAGACGAGGTCGGGGTGGCAGCGGGCGAAGAAGTGGTCGTAGAAGCGGGAGGAGCGGAGGCGCCACTGGAGGGACTGTTCGCAAGCGGTGAGGGCGCGGAGGCAGAGTGGGTTAGCCAGCAGCCGCGAGGCTGCGGCCACGCCCAACCACTGGAGATGCTGGAGCCCCCCGGCTTGGCGGGCGCGGCGGGCGCGTAATTCCCAATTGTTTTGCGCCACCTGGCTCCAGAGCCAGCGATCATGCGCATGCTCCACCAGCGTTCGCAGATAGGCCGCCGCCGGATGAACCGGCTGTTCCTCAATGATAACAATCTCTTCAACATAGGGCCTGGCTTTGGCCAAAATCGCTTCGTTGGTCACCACGGACAGGAGAACCACCTTGGCGCGTCTGCTTAAAAGACGGAGTGTATCGGAATAAATGAAATTCCGGACGGCTTCGCCGCGCGGAACGACGATGACCACGCGCAACTGGCGCCGGGCCGTCTCGGGGCGGTGTCCGGCGGGTACGCGTTTTGAAATTTGCGTTGCCGTGTTCATGCGAGCTTACGCGGTTACGGCTGGCAGCCGTTGGCTGTCCACCCTTCTGAGCTTTTTGAGGATAGGCAGCTCGCTGTCAAAGACGCGCTTGAGGCCGTCGCCCAGCGCCCCTTCCACGGTGTGGATATCGCGCACCAGCCGGGCGATGCCATTGGGCTCGACCGAAGCGGCCTGGTCCGAACCCCACATGGCCCGGTCCAAGGTGACGTGCCGCTCGATCATGCAGGCGCCCAGCACGACCGCCGCCAGCGAGGTTTGGAGACCGACTTCGTGGCCCGAGTAACCGATTGGCACGTCGTAGCGCTCGCGAAAATAGGGGATGCAGGAAAGGTTGAGCTCTTCGGTCTTGGCGGGGTAGGTGCTGGTGGCGTGCAACAAGATCAGGTCGTCCTGGCCCAGAACTTCAGCGGCATGCTCAATCTGATCCAAGGTGCTCATGCCCGTCGAAAGGATGATGGGTTTGGCATAATGGCGATGGCATTGCAGGAGTTGGTCGTCAGTCAGGGAGGCGGAGGCGATTTTGAAACAGGGCGGATCAAATTGGGCGATAAAATCCACCGCGGCCTCGTCCCAGCAGGAGGCGAACCAGGGGATTCTCAACGTGCGGCAGAATGCATCTATGGCAGCATAATCCTTCCGGTTGAATTCCAAGCCGCGTTTCAAGTGACCGTTCGTGGGTCCGAAGGGATTCTCACGCGACTGGGCCAGCTCCTCCGGCGTATAGACGACCTCGACGGTGCGTTTCTGGAACTTCACCGCATCGCACCCGGCCAGGTGTGCGGCGGAAATGAGTTTCCTGGCGAGATCGAGGTCGCCGTTGTGATTGATGCCAATTTCGGCGACGATGAAGCACGGCTCGCCGTCACCGACCACCCGAGTTCCGATTTTGACGTGTTTTCGCATAAGTGTTTTTCGTGGAAATTCTGTCGGCCAGGGGGCCTCACGCGGCGTTTTTCTATTTAATCAACTGGCGGTTGCATCGCATGATTGCTTCCAACAGTTCGATGTCCTCGGGTTGGTCAATCTGGAGGGAATCGAGGGCGCGCATGCGGTGGACGGTGATCCTGCCGCCCAGACGGTTGTTGAATTGGCGAAGCACCCAGGGCTTAAAAATGTAGATCGAGCCGTTCTCGATCAGGTCTTCCGGCGCGTCTTGACGACGGGGACGATGCCAATGATCGTAACTGACCGATTGAATATGGCCGCTCTTTTCCACCCGCCAAAGAAATCCGTGGGCAGGGCAAACACTCAATAGCGAATCCGCGTCCTGCTTGACAAGGGTATCAATTGCCTGCTGAATTTCTCCCGGACGCCGGCATGGCGAGGTGGCTTGTAGAAAAACGACGAGGTCGGGATCATAACCTTTCTTGTCTCGCAGCGAATCCAGCGCGTGCAACAAGGCGGACTCGGACGATGCGGTGTCACCACTTATTTCCGGCGGGCGGTGAACCGTCTCGGCGCCCCACGCGGCGGCAACGGAGATGATGTCTTGATCATCGGTCGAAACCACGATGCGTGAAATTGACGGAGTCTGTTGTGCGTGAACGATGGAATGAGCCAACAGCGGTTTGCCTGCGAGCAGCTTTAGGTTCTTTCCCGGAATTCCCTTCGAACCGCCCCGGGCTGGGATGATGCACAGCACCCTGGTCACGAGGTTAATCTCCTCTTGAGCCGACGAGCCTGTTGGTGCAGCCAATCTTTAATGCCCCGTGGCCGGGAGCCGAACTGCTGCCAATCGGTTTGGACCTGTCGAAACCGCCTCAACTGCTCGTGAATCCAACCAAGCGACACTGACTTTAGCGGTTGGCGATCAGCAGCCCGCAATAAAAATCCGACCTGGTCAGGCGGCAGCGTTAGCTGCATGGAGGCGACTTCGAATCCCAGCGACCGAAAGATGGGCGGGGCCGTTTCCTGGGTTAGCCAATAAGCGTGATCTATTTTCGTGGTGGCCTCCGGTGGACCCTCCCGCCGGACAATTTCGAGGAAATCGGCGAGGTCGCAAAAAAGAAGTCCGGCGGGTTTGAGCAGGGACCGAATTTTGGTCAGCGCTAGTTTGAGGTCATAAAGATGCTCAACGGTGCGGCAAAGCAGAATCAGGTCGAAGGTGTCGCCGGTTTGCCACGCCTCGATGGAACCGACGACGGCATCCAACCCGAGGCTTCTGGCCATGGCCGCTTCCGCCGCGGAAGGCTCGACAATCGTTGGGCGGTAACCGAGTTGCTTTTGGAATTCTTGGGACACCAAACCGGTGCTACCGCCGATGTCCAGCAGCCGGCCTTGGGAGTTTCCTGGGATGATTCCGCCGAAGGTCTGAAGCAAGTTTTTGGCGTAACCGACCTGACCGGCATGGATTCGTTCCAGGTTCTGTTCGACATTTTTAAACTTGGCAATGAGTTGGCGGTAAGCGCCTCGCTCATAGAAGTCGGCATAGCTTTGTGCGGTGAACCGATCGAGGTTGTAGATCAGACCGCACGACAGACACATTCCGGAGCGTCCCGGGAAGCCGTAGCGGTCCCGCGTGGAGAGGATCGCCTTTTCGCAAGCGCCGCATATATTGCAATAATTGGCCGTCGTCCGTTGATAATAGGAAAGCTGCTCAACGACCGGCGCGCAACGCCTGCGCCGCTCGGCCAAGTCGCTGGGGTGGATTTGGAACATGATCCTATTTAATTCCCAAGGCTCGCAGACCGGTGTCGTAATACGAAAGCCGCCACATGAGGCTCGGGTGGTAGACGGGAGCCTTCAGCCACGCCCTGAGCGAGTCAAATCCAGCCCCATGCATGCGGGCGAAGCGCTGGTGACCTTTGGCCCGCCGGCGGTTGGCCACGATTCGTTTCAGCCGGTCTTTTTCCGCATCCTCGTAATGATAGCTGAGATGAAGGTCGGCGTACTCCATGTCGGCTTTGAACATATTTGAAATGCTCTTGCCGCCGGCATGCCAGCGGAAGGCGGCATAAGGTGTTTCGGAAAGAACCGTCCGAAAATTCCGGCATACGCGATACAGGATCTCGCGGTCCGCGTTATAAATCAGATCTTCCCGCAGCTTTCTGCCCACCGCGTCCAATGCATGGCGTGCAAAGAATAATGACACTTGGTGAAGTCGCCAGGGTTCAACGGTGATGACCAGGTCAATGGGTCCCTCATGCGGCAGCGCGGGTAAAACCGGCGCGGCGCGCATCTTGGAGCCGTCCACATAATAAAAGGCACCGGCGACAACTCCGCAGTCCTGGTTGTATGACCAGAGGCACGCGACGTCCGCGAAGACATCGGGGAGGTAAAAGTCGTCGCTGTTGTGAAAGGTCATGATTTCTCCGGAACAACGGGGCAAGCCCTTGTTAATGGCCGGGTTTTCACCCTCGTCCGGTTCGCTGACCCAACCGGCCAGCCAGCGTTCATATTTCCTGATGATCTCAACGCTCCCATCCTGGCTTCCGCCGTCAATAACGTAAAACTCAAGGTTTGGGTACCCTTGCAACAACGTGGAGCGGATGGTCTCCTCAAGATACGCCACACGGTTGTATGATGGGGTGACGATGCTGATACAAGGCCACGGTGAACCGTCCGGCATCATGTCCGATACGCGCCGGCTGTCAGTTGTCCAGGGCCAGCCGGTTTTCCCGGCCGGCGGTGGAGGCAATTCGGTCAATGAAGGGCAACGCATAGATGGGCGAAAATTTACTTTTCTAACAAATAGTGTGACCAAAACGCGGGCTCGTATCGTTTCCAGGCGTGGGCGCCGAAAGGGAGTTGTTTGCCGTTCAGTTGGAAACAATGGGACGGCCCCGCTTCAAACGCAAACCGCAAGGCCATCTCGGGTGACGCCACCCGAAATTCAGGTTCAAAATAGCTCGAACGGCCGGACCAAAAATGGTCCTCGTTTAAAGAACAATTCCCGGCATACACATCCACGCCGCGGCGGACCGCCCGGGCCACGGTAACCCGCTTTTGCCAGCGACGAAGCACGCTCGAAGGCCGTACCTCGACGAAAGGCTTGTGAAAGACGTCCATCAGAAATGGAACCTCCTCTTCCACGTACCGTTTGGAATTCAGCACATTTAGAAAGGAGCTGACTTTGCGCAAAGAAAATCCGCCATTGCATGCCCCACTAAAACCGGAACTCACATCGCCTTTAACCCGGAACAACGGCGCGCCGATATAATCGAAGCCTTGCTGGCACCAACACTTTAGCTCGTCCCGAAACACCAGAGAATCCAACTGATAAATCAGGATATACTCGTAATCCGCAAATGCTTCGTAAAAGCGGCGGGAGAGCAAGAGCCGGCTGTATGAATCAAGGGATTTGAAGTCCGCATCGCGGAATTTGCGTTCAATGAACCGATCAAGCCTGAAGTCCAAAGATGCCGGCGAAATCTGATGCCATTCATATGCGCCCAAGTAATGGTTAAGATGCCGCAATGAAATCAGCTCTTCGGGCTGGAGTTGCGGTCGGTAAACCGGGGTTACCACGGCCACATTCATCAGGTCGCCCTCTCACTGGGGCCGAGAAGTTCATCGAACACAGTGTTCAGAGAAGTGCGGAACGATTCACGACTATGGTTTTGCCGTGCAAATTGGCGGAACCAGCGGCTCAAGTCTTCCAATTCGTGATCCGGCGTTTCGCATAATGCCATACAGCGGCTCCGAATATCGGCTATCAATTGAAGATCGGTGTCGCCCCGCAACGCCGGCCAATAGTCATGCACACTCAGACCCGTGGCCTCGGTGACAATCGGGATCAATCCGAAGTGCATGCATTGAACCATGGAAGTGGAGCAACCTTCGGCGGCGGAGGCATAAACCACGCCAACTGTCTTGGAAACCAGTCCCTGGAATTGTTCCGAGGCGGGCGTAACGAAGCCAACGTGGTGTATGTTTCCACCCTTGTACAGGTCCTCACCATAAACTGTAAGGAATCGCCGATCTGACCCGCAGATGAACAGCTCCAAATCCGGGAGTTGCAGAAAGGCTTCCACCACCAAATCGAGTCCCCGATGGACCCAGGATGAACTGCCGAACCACAGGAATCTTCTTTTGGCTGCCGACCAGTTTTTCATGGTGGGCGGATCTCCCAAAAACGGTGGGGTTATCCAGAGACGCCGAAGTTTGTGCTGTTGCGGGCCAAATTGGAGTTTTGAGTCGGAATTGCCCAAAAAAGTGATCAAGTCTGAATCTTCCAAACCCATTGCAGGGACTTGCCGCTCCGGCGGAGGGCAGACGCCACGTCTCTTGAACAACCAGTCAATTCGCTGCAGCTCGGCTCGATTCCAGAAGAGCCAATGGCTCGTGGTTCCGTGAAAAAGTTTACGTGCTCGGGAGTTCAGCGCCGCCCAACGCTTCATGCTGTCCCACTCATCAAGGATAAAGTCGTAAGGAGATGGATCCTCGATCAGATAACCACCACGATCGTAGATGCAATCCACAATAAAGCCTCGATGGATCAATTCAGCCACGATTGCGGCAGATTCCCAATGCTGCGAATGCGTGGCAAACGTTCCGGTGCAATCGAGGTCAATAGCCCTTTCAACGTCATCGCGATCCCAAATGCTGCGGCATCGCTGAGCGGTGACAAAACGGACGAAATCGGATACGTACGAGACCAAGGCGCGGCCCGTACGGCGAGCGCGACCGGCACCGAGATTAAAAGCGCCCAACCGACGCAAAGCCGACCGCCGATAGAGCGGATGCAAAACTTGGCGGAAGGACTTGAAAATACTATGATGCTGGCTCATATAGTCGCCCCGTTTTGAAACAATCGCACGCGAAGTGAGTTCATTGTTGCGGTTTACTATCTGTAGCCTACATCGGTTATCTTTTGAGAAGGCGATCCACTGCGGACGGTGAATGAGCCAGCGCACCCAGAAAGAGGATTGCGGATCGTCGCAGTTGCCCAGCATAACGTGGTGCGCTTTGCCAGGGAATTTCCAACAGACTCCGCCCAGTGGCTAATAACGAAGCCGTTCTATCACCTTGCCGCAAATGTTCCAAGGCAATGCGTTGATGCAAGGTAATGATGTGGGCCTTGATTTGTTCGCCAAAGCGGGCGGGCAATACATTGATCAGGGCTTCGAACATCTGCAGCGCACCATCCAATTTTGCAACTTCGCCGGCCCCGGTCCATAAGCCGCCTTCGTGCTGCCGGTATGTTGCCATTGCGCAGTCTAAGTACGCAATTGGCCCGCGAAGTGACAGCAGAATATTCAAAGGCCAATCAATCATTGGCAAATGGCTAAGCGTTTTGAACGGGATTTGGGAAACGACATTTCGGAATAGCAGGGAGCAGGTGGCCACCCAATTGCGCGCCAGCAGCTCCTCGGTCGTAAACCTCCGGCTTGGGGTGCCGGGGGCCGGGATATAGAAGGCCGTTGTTGGGTGGGTGTCACGAACCACTCGCGCCAACGTAAAACACGCGGAGCAATCCGGATGGGCTTCAAGAAAATCCGCCTGCGCCTGGAGCTTGTGTGGGCTCGTCCAGAGATCATCCCCTTCAAGCAACGCCACGTAGTCCCCCCGGCACGCCTGCAGGGTTTGGATGAAGTTCTGCATCATTCCAAGATTCTTCTCCGGCAGCAGCAAGCGAACGCGATCGGGATGTTGCCGCTGCAATTGCAGCAGGATTTCCCGCGTGCGATCCGGGGAACAGTCTTCACCGATCACCAACTCGAAAGCAAAGGCGGGTTTTTGCATCATGACACTCTCCACCGCCTGGGAAATGAAGCGCTCATGGTTGTATGCCACCATCGCCACACTCACTTTGGGATGGTCCGATCGGCTGGTTTGCGAACTTGCCTCCGCACAGCAATTTGTCTCCACAAGTGTCACGGCTCAAAACAAGGTGACAAACCTGCTAATAGCGAGGTTTGACCAACGTTTCCATCCGGCCCGGCACCTGTAGCGCTTGGCGCACGGCCCGGCCTTCTCGGATGGCTTGGTGGATGATTTCGCATGTCAGGCGGATGGCCTCCGGGCCTATCGAGGCTCCGGTCGGCAGCACCAGGACCTTGGCCGCCAGTTTTACCGTCTCGGGAACCAGCAATTCGGCATGGGGAAAATACGAACGGTAGGGTTCCATGCGGTGGCAACCCGGCCAGAAATATTTGCGCGCCAGAACATTTTCCGCATGCAGCACGGCCACCAGCTCGTTCCGCGTCAACCCCGTCTCCTGCGGGTCTGCTTCCAGCACGATGTACTGGTAATTGCACCGCTCGGCGCGGTCGAATTCAATCAGTTTCAGCCCCGCAACGCCGCGCAGCCCATGGCGATAGCAATCGTAGTTGCGAAGGTTGGCCGCGCGGAACTCATCCACGGCCTCCAAGTTGGTCAAGCCCATGGCGGCGGACACTTCGGTCATTTTGCCGTTGGTGCCGAGGTAGATGACATTGTCGTAGCCGGCAAATCCAAAGTTCTTCATTAAGCGGATTTTCCGGGCCAGGTGGTCATCGTTGGTGACCACCGCGCCGCCTTCGATCGCATTCAGAAATTTGGTGGCGTGGAAACTCAAGACTTCGCACAGGCCAAAACTGCCGATCATTCGGCCCTGGTAGGAACAGCCAAACGCGTGGGCGGAGTCAAAAATCATGGTCAAATCATGGGCGCGGGCCAGCGCCGTCAATTCGTTGATGGCACACGGACGCCCCCAAACGTGGACGCCAATGATGCCGGTGGTGCGCGGCGTGATCAGCGCCTCGACTTTACGGGGGTCCAAGTTGTGCGTCTCCGGGTCCAGATCGCAAAATACCGGCGTGATTTCCTGCCATTGCAGCGCGTGCGCGGTCGCGATAAACGTGTAGGAGGGTACGATGACCTCGCCCTCCAACCCAGCCGCCCGGATGGCGATTTCGAGGGCGACCGTCGCATTGCACATGGCGATGCAGTGCTTCACGCCCACGAAAGCGGCAATCTTGCATTCAAATTCCTGCACGAACGGACCATGGTTGGTCAGCCAGCGGCGGTCCAGCATCTGGTTGACCCTGTGGATGAATCGTGCGCGGTTGCCAAGGTTGGGCCTGCCGACATGTAACGGCCCGGCAAAAGCCGGTGGGCCGCCCAGCACCGCCAATTGCCTGCGTCTTGGCGGGACCTTTGGTAGTTCAGTCCTGATAGCTGAGACGGTTCCTTGCATGGCTCATTCAGATCGCTCGTCAGACTCAATATGGAGGGTAACGTAGTAACGCCGGCCGGACGCATGGTCGAGAAAATACGCGTTTTTATACCCGGGGAAAGTCATGGCGCGAAGGTAATTAAGAACTTCCCCAACCGTGGATTCCTCGTCCAGATGCATTTCCTTGAGACGCTCGAAGTCCTGCTTGGTTTGGTAGTTGCCTTCCTGCTCCGGTGGGTGCGCCTCATATTCTCTCCGGATCAATTTTCCGATCCATTGATCGAATAGGATTTTTTCCCGTTCGATGATGTGCCGATAAACGTCCGCCGACACTTCATCCGGAGCAATGGCAATTGCCTCGCGGTAGATGATCGGCCCATGATCCACCGCCTCGTCCATCTCGTGAATGGTGATACCGGCGGGGCGGCCGTTGATCATGCTGAAGACGTGGGGGAACCAGCCGCGGTTGTGGGGATTGAACCCCGGATGAAAATTGATGCAGCGAATCGCCCTGACCACGTCAGCGGGCAAGATCTGTCGGCAGTGCAAAGAAATCAGAGTGCGAACCGTGTCAAGCAACTTGTGCTTCTCGCTCTTGACGTCTAGTTGTTGAACGGTTTTTGCGTGGACCAACGATTCACATCTCGCCGTCGTTCGGGGAGAGCAGGCGAACCCGACACAGTCCAGTCCTTGCCGCCGGCATGATCCGATCGCGTAAGTTAGCAATTCACAATTATCGCTTAAGATCAGGGTGCTTTTCATGGTCGGGAATGGTGATTGGCCCTGCCATGGCAGGTGCGAGGGAAAATTGAAAATGAAAAATGGGGTTGGCGGTTTCCCATTCAACTTCCATTTGCCGTCCGGGTGCCTGTCGGCGGGTGTCCGTTTCCGGAGGACGCTCCGTCAGCTTGTTCAATGGTCCACTTCATGTTTGGCCTCACCGCACCGGGAAATTTTCCAAACCAGGCGCTTTCCCGCTCCAGGTCATGGATCTGAAACGAAAGGCAATCCGGTATTTTCAGCAAGACGTTGGCCGCGTTCATGACAATCATCAATTCAACTGAATACAGGCTGTCATTCAACAAGCGGTCAGGGAGATGGCACGTGAATCTAATGTCGCCCGCGGGCAGCGCCTTGGGGACGGTAACAGAATTCAAGACCATGATTCCTTCCTGGCTGTATAGATGGAAACTTAAATTCAATATCGCCTCCGGCACGAGGTTCAAAACCTCAAACTCCAGCCAAATTTGCGAATCGAGGCTGAGGAGATCAACCGGGTCGTTTGAGCAAACACGGGCTGCCAATAAACGCACAGCGCCATCGCCCGGCACCAATGAGCGGTCATCCCATCTCCGCTCGGTTAGAAGGCGTTCTCCAGACTGCAAATACGCTGCAACCACCCGCGACGGAATTCCATCCATCACCGTCTTTCCCGCATTCATCAAGATGGCCCGATGGCAAAGACTCTGAATGGCGGTCAAATTGTGGCTGACAAACAGGACGGTGCGTCCGCTCTCGGCCACTGTGCTCATTTTGCCAAGGCATTTCTTCTGGAATTCGGCGTCGCCGACGGCCAGGACCTCGTCAATGACCAGAATCTCGGGTTCAAGATGGGCGGCCACAGAAAAGGCCAGCCGCACCCGCATACCGCTGGAGTAACGCTTAACCGGCGTGTCGATGAACTTCTCGATCCCGGAGAAGGCCACGATTTCATTGAATTTCCAGTCAATTTCCCGCTTCTTCATGCCCAGGATGGTGCCGTTAAGGTAGATATTCTCGCGCCCGGTGAGATCGGGATGAAATCCCGTACCCACTTCCAAGAGGCTGCCGACCCGGCCATAGACTCTGGCAGAACCCCGCGTTGGTTCGACGATGCGGGAGAGAATCTTCAGGAGCGTGCTCTTGCCCGCGCCGTTCCGTCCGATGATGCCGACCGCTTCGCCTTGCTCGACCTCAAAGGACACATCCTTGATCGCCCAAATGACATCACCAATTGACACCGAAGGTGGGGAATCAACGGCGTTCGCCTTTGGAAAGTGGCTGAGCTTGCGCACTTCCCCGAAATTCGACACCGGAGATGTTACCCAGGCAGACAACGCGCCCAGCAGGGTTTCATGGCGTTGTTCCTTAAGGCCAATGCGGTATGCCTTGCCCAGGTTTTCAACGCGGATGGCGAGGCGGCTCATGCTACGTCAGCGAAGAAACGCTCGGTTCGACGGAAATACAGGGACCCAAAAAGAAACGCAATGCCGGCGGTAATACTTCCCATCCCGATCAAGTCCCAAGGCATGGGGCCGGTGTTCAGCATCGCGGCGCGAAAGCCCTCGATGACGCCAGCCAGGGGATAAAGCCCGTACCAAATGCGGAATTCCGATGGCATCTTGGATGCCGGCCACACCACCGGCGCGGCATACATCAGCAACTGCATCATAAACGACATGGCGTGCCGGATGTCCCGATATTGAATCGCCATGGCCGATAGCAGCATGCCTGCGCCCGCTGAGGTGAGCATCAGCAGCAGCAGCAAGAGTGGGAGGAAAATGATGTTTTTGGAGGGCGCAACCTGATACCAGATCATCAATCCAACGAGCATGACCAACGCGATGGCAAAATCGACCAGTTTGGAGCACACCGGCACCCAGGGGATAAACACGCGGGGAAAATAGACTTTGGTGAATATGCTTGTGCCCTGGATGAGGCTGCCAGTCGCGCCGGACAAGGACTGTGAAAAGTAGGTCCACGGAAGCAGGGCGGCAAAGCTGAATACCGCGTACGGTTTGCCATCGCTCGGGACCTTCAGAAGCATCCCAAAAATCAAGGTGAACACGACCATGCTGAAAAGCGGGTTCAGGATGGCCCAAGCGAACCCGAGAATGGTCTGCTTGTACAAAACCGTCACATCGCGCAGCACCAGAAAGTAAAACAGGTCGCGATATTCAAGACATTCTCGCCAATCAATCAGCTTCCATTCCGACTTTGATTGAATAATCACCACCGGCAACGTGGTTGATTTCGTTGGGTGAGTCGGAACCGCCGGTGGAAGGTGACTGTTGATCGGTGGCGTTTCAATCATGGGATTACCCCGGCCGTCTGAATGGACTGTTGCGCTCTGACCAAATCCGGAAGAGTCTTGCGGACGGCTTGCTCGGCTTGGCATCCTCACACCGCTTTTGTGGCAGGGTAATCCTCCGCATCCTTGTCATGATTATAGGAGTGTGCGGAGAGGGCGGCTTGGTTGAACACGACGCCCAGCACACGGGCGCGACGTTGGTGGAGTAGATTCAGCGCCTCGCGCGTGGGCTTGGGACTGGAGAAGCGGTTGCGCACGACAAAGAGCGTGCCGTCCACTTTGGGTGCGAGGGTGCTCGCGTCGGCGGCGGCAAAGACGGACTGGCTGTCCAGTAGCACGTAATCAAACAGTTGGCGCAGGCGGGCTACCATTTCGTCGAACCCCCGGCCCAGGAACAGGTCGCCTGAATTGAGGGCGATGCCGCCGCGGGCAATGAAAAAGAGGTTGTTATGGGCGTTGGTCTGGATGAGCTTATCGAGATCGCCGGGCCGCCGCATTATCTCCGCCAGACCCGGCTCGGCTTGCAGGCCCAGCCGTTTGTGCAAGGCGCCTTGGCTCAAGTCGGCGTCTATCAGTACCACTCGCGAGCCGCCCAAGGCGAGGGTCCGCGCCAGATTCACCGCCACGGTGGACTTGCCTTCATGCGGCTGCGCGCTGGTGATGAGCACCACGTGCGGCCGCTCAGCCTCGGGGGCCATAAAAAACAGCGCGGAACGTAGGCTCCGGAACGATTCGGCATAGGCATGGTGTTGATGCCCGTTTTCCAGGAGGGGCACTGTGGCAGCCGCATCAAGATCTCGCACCGCCGGCACTTGGGCCACAATCGCCTGTCCTAACTTCTCGCTGACTTCAGTGAGTGAGGTGAAACGATCATCCCGCAACACCATCAATATAATAATCCCAAATCCCAGACCCAGACCCCCTGTGCTGACCGTTGCCAGCAGGTTCAACTCCGTCTTATAAGTGCGCTTCGCAAAACTGGCGGGCTGGAGAATGGCCAGATCGCCCTGATCAATGTTCCGGCCGATACCGACGTTCTGCATGAGCATCGTTAACCGATCATAGACGCTTTGCATCCGCTCGACATTTAGCTTCAGCCGTTCCGCCTCGCCAATGTGGCTGTTGGCTTCGATTACCTTGGCTTCCCATTCCTGGATGGACGCCTCAGTGTTCTCAATTTGCAATGCAATCGTCTGTCGCGATTCGACAAACTGAGCACGGTTCTGGCGGTCGTAGATTTCCATCCTCTTTTCCGCGTTGGCGATCTCGGCGTCCAATTTGACGATTTTGGGGTGTTTGGGACGCAATTTCTGGCTTAACTGGCTCCGCTGAATCCTTAACAGTTCCAACTCAGTCAGGGTCGCTTGGCGAGCGGAGGGCACCTCATGAGCGGTCGGCTGTTCCGACCACGCGTTGACATCGGCCTCGTCCGTGGCCGCATTCGTCGGGTTGCTCAAGGCGGATGCCATCAGCCGGTCTGCGAATTGCAGATCGGACAGTTTGGTTTTTAACCTAGCCAGATAACTGCCGGCGACGGTGCCCTCCTCCTGTAGAATCACGCAATTGTTGGTCTGTTGAAAGGCCATGAAGGCATCCTGCTCAGCCTTCAACTCCCGTTCGGTGACTTGCACCTGCTCAGTGATCGAGGCTAGCGTGTCTCCGGAAACCTCCTTGCGGATATCACGCTTGTACTCAAGATACACATTCATGAGGGTGTTCAGATATGTTTGGACGTAAGCCGCATCGGCGGCCTTGGCCTGGATCTCAACGATGGAGCTTTTATTTCCGCCAGTCACAGTAACATCCACCGGCAGCGGCCGATGGTCGGCGTCTTGGGGAATGCTTCCATTGGAACCTGCGGCATTTAGTTGCGCCAGTGTCAATTCTTGGATGGCACTGCTTTGGAGCAGTTCCGTCTGCGTGGCCAGAAACGTCTGGACGTTCTCATCATACAACTCGCCTCCCGGTAGGCGCAGTTTGACCGTCTCCCACATGTAAGCCTTGGAAACGAACAACGGCGGCAGTTGGTGAAGAAAAACACTTCCGGTGCCGAGCGCCAACAGCAGGCTCACCACCGGCAGCCACCAGTATTTCCGCAGAAATAACAGCAACCGCTGGACGGGCCACGAAACCTGGGGCGATTCATGATCCTCCGCATATCCGGAGGTCTGCAAGTCCGGACGAGGCTGGGGTGGGATTAATTCGTTCATCGGCAGCCTGTTTTGTCAAAAGGTCTGCTATTCATGGTTGTTGATTTAGTTCAACAACTGCTGAACAGACTTCGTCCCGGTCAATTCGCGCGTATCGGTTTGAACTCGCGATCTACTACGAGCCTGCACATTACCAACTCCATTTTCCATCCGGCCAAGGCTTCGGAAACGCCCGGCCCTAATTCAAGCTGACCTGTCCGGCTTACACGCCGATTCCGTGATTAATCGTGAACCACCCACCATCAACACCGACCCCGCGCAAGTTGACACCGGGTCGAAAACCAGACCTGAAACTCCAATTTTCATTGATTTTACCTTGCGCCGGGCAAATTGCTCTTCATGGGAGTCGGGCGGAGGGCTCCCAATATACGATCGTGACGTTTTATGTCCTCCAGCACATCCGCGCCGTTCAGGATTTTGCCGAGGCAGGTGGTTAAGACGGCGGGGGGGTCCTGGGCCGGTCCGGTCTGCAACGGACAGAGTCCGGCTTGGCGCATGGGGCAACTGGGCGTGGCTGCCGGCGGGGTGGACCGGGCGCGGGCGGCGGCGCAGGTGGTCTTGCGCCATTGGCCGGGGCTGGCGCCGAACCGGCGCCGGAAGCAGGTGTTGAAGAGGCCCAAATGGTTGAAGCCGCATTCTTCCGCCACGGTGATGATCTTGGTGTGGATGTCGCGCAGGAGCGACACGGCTTTGATTAAACGCATTTCCATCCGCAACGCGGCCACGGAGACGCCGAAGTGGCGATGGAACAGGCGGTTGAGCTGGCGGCGGCTGCAACTGAACCGGTCGGCCATTTCGCCGACGGACAGGTGGATGAGCTCGGAGGAGGTGAGCTTGTCAAAGACTTGCACCATGTGGTCGTCGGGCTGGAAGGCGCCGTTTCTAAGGGCGAGGGCGTCTTTGAATTCCACGGATAAAATGGAGGCGGCGATGCGCACGAGCTGGCCGCGATGATCGAGATTGCATTCGGTGGGGACGGCGCCGAGCAGGCGCCGGCATTCGGCGGCCAAGGGGCTCTGGCCGGGGTAAAGCCGGCCGGCTTGGAAGTGGTCGAAGACGTGGCGGAGGAGGCCGATCTCATTGGTGTCAAACAACGGCAACAGGTTTTCGAGGATCACGGAGAAGGTCCAGAAATGGAATTCGCCGCAGCGGTCGAATACGGCCAGTTTGGCGCGGCTGACGCCCGCGGAGACGAGGATGTCTCCGGCGACCAGGCGATGGCTGGCCTGCATGGAGGTGAATCTGCCAATGCCGCCCTTGGACAACAAAAAATTCAGGCCGGCTTCGGTTTGCTGAAGTTGTTGAGCGGATTGCAAGCGCACCAGCCGCAGGGACAGGTGGTCCGGGATATTCATCATAACCGGTCTTGGGCTGGCGGTGAAGCCGCGCCGTGGTGAATGAAATGTGCGCGAGGCGGCTGGGGGGCCAAGCGCCCGCTTGGGTCAGAGTGCGCCGCGAGGTGGTGCATCGCTGCGAACCGCGTTTTTGTGTCCATATTCCAATCCAGATTTCCCGAATTTTTTGAAGCCCCATCGCTGGCGGCCTTTTAGATGTCCCCTGCCATTGAGCGCCGAATCACCCGCACTTGGATTAAAACATTTCCGATTGCAAAGCTGTCTCGATTAGGACAGAAAGGGGTGCGGGCGTCTATACACATTTAGGGCAGGTTTAGACACAAATGAGACAGGCAGGGGGGAGCAGGGACCACGGACGACGGACTACTGACCACGGACTACGGACGACGGACTACGGGGGCAGGGCGAAATTTATTTAACCACGGATGGGCACGGATGAACACGGAGGGGAAAAACTGAAAATGGAAAGCGGAAATGGGAAATTCAAAATTGAGAATGGATAATGGAAAATGGACAATGGGGGTCCCAGCTCCGGAGGAGCGGCATATCAGCTCAGGGAGAAAACCTGTGCTCCGACAGAGAGGCTGACAACGCAACCACATTGAAGCTCACGCGGAGACGCGGAGGGCGCGGAGGGGACGAACGGAAAGGGGAAAGGGAGCGGGGAGCGCGGAGCAGGGGGCGGGGAGCGGGGAGCGCGG
>Ga0316217_10002394_pt1 | contig 22618 bp, 25 predicted proteins | sample 1anoAmetaG_FD_203633 | JGI IMG/M metagenome (GOLD analysis project Ga0316217, IMG submission 203633) | Freshwater microbial communities from Trout Bog Lake, Wisconsin, USA - 1anoA | ecosystem: Environmental > Aquatic > Freshwater > Lake > Hypolimnion/Profundal zone | place: USA: Wisconsin...
CGGCGCCACCGCCACCGGCGCCACCGCCAGCCATACCTTCAGCAACACCGGCACCGCCAGCGTCACCGACACGGTGACCTTCACGGTCAAGGACAGCACCGGGGTCTCGGCCAGCGCCACCCGCGCGGTCACCGTCACCCCCGCCCCGCGCAACTCCGTGACCGTCGCGATCACCTCCCCGGCGGCCAGCGTGACCGTGGCCAGCGGCGCCAGCGTCGCCTTCGCCGGCTCGGCCAAGGACAGCTCAGCCACCTCGGCCCTCAGCTATGCCTGGAGCTTCGGAGACGGCACGACCGCAACCGGCGCCAGCGCCAGCCATGCCTTCAGCAACACCGGGACCGCCAGCGTCACCGATACCGTCACCCTCACGGTCAGGGACAGCACCGGGATCACGGCCAGCGCCACCCGCGCCGTCACGGTGCTCCCGGCGCCGCGCAACACCCTCACTGTTGCGGTCGCCACCCCGGCGGCCAGCGCCACCGTGGCCAGCGGCGCCAGCGTGGCCTTCGCCGCTTCCGCCAAGGACAGCTCCGCCTCCGCCGCCCTAAGCTACACCTGGACCTTCGGCGACGGCGCCACCGCCACCGGCGCCAGCGCCAGCCACGCCTTCAGCAACACCGGCGCCGCCAGCGTCACCGACACCGTCACCCTCACCGTCAAGGACAGCACCGGGATCACCGCCAGCGCCACCCGCGCCGTCACCGTCACCCCCGCCCCGGCCACGCTCACCGCGGTCATCAGCAGCCCCTCCGCCAATATCACCGTGGCCTCCGGGAGCGTCGTCCAGCTCACCGGCGTCGCCCAGGACAGCAGCCCGAACGCGGTGCTCAACTACAGCTGGGCGGCCGCGGGCCCCGGGGCCACGCTCAAGCCCGTGGCCATGGCCAACGGCGTCACCCTGACCTCGGTCTGCACCGCCGGCTTCAACAACCCCACCGGCAAGCCCTACTCGGTGGTGTTCAGCTTCATCGCCACCGACAACCGGGGCGCGCGGGCCACGGCCTCGCGCACCGTCACCGTCCTCCCCGGCAGCGCTACCTTCGCACGGGCTCGCTGAGCTGCCCCAGCAGCTTGCGCAGGGCCGCCGTCACCCGGGCCACGGCGGGCTTGCGGGGCGCGGCCGGTTTGGCCTTCCTGGCCGGGCGCCGGGGCGCCGGCGCCGCCATGGCCCCCAGGCCCAGGTTCAATCCCCGGGCCAGCTGGCCGGTGAGCAGCAGCTCCCGGCAGTCGGCCACGGTGAGGCCCTCCTCCAGCCAGCTGCGGATCCTCGCCAGGCGGTCCAGCTCGTCCACGTGGTAGTAGCGCAGGTTGCCCTTGCTGCGCCGGGCCTGGATCTCCGGGATCACCCGCTCCCAGTAGCGCAGCTCCTTGGGCTTGACCCCGACCCGCCGGGCGGCTTCGCCGATCTTCAGCCAGAGGCGTTCCATCACGTTTCCCGCGCCTCGAGGCCCAGGGACTTGAGGCGTTTGTAGAGGTTGGAGCGGTCCAGCCCCAGCCGTTCGGCCACCCGGGTCATGTTCCCGCTCTGGTGCTTGAGCTCCCGCTGGATGTAGACGCCCTCGAACCACTCCCGCGCGTCCTTGAGGCTGCTGAACTCGGGGAAGGAGAAGGGGTCCGGCTCACTCAGCAGGCGCGCCGCCAGCGGTCCCAGGTCCCGGGTGGTGATCTCGCCGCCCCGGGCCAGGATCACCGCCCGCTCCATGAGGTTCTTCAGCTCCCGGACGTTGCCCGGCCAGTCGTGGCGCAGCAGGGTTTCCCGGGCCTCGGGGGCCAGGCGCCGGGCCGGCCGGCCGTACTTCCGGGAGATGCGCTGGATGAACGCCTCGGCCATCTGGATCAGCTCCTCTGGGCGCTCGCGCAGGGGCGGGATGCGCAGCGGCACCACCGCCAGGCGGAAGTACAGGTCCTCCCGGAACCGCCCGGCCCGGATCTCCTCGGTGAGGTCCTTGTTGGTGGCGGTGATCACCCGCACGTCCACCGCCACGGCGCCGCCGCCGCCCACCGGCTCGATCCGGCCCTCCTGCAGGGCCCGCAGCACCTTGGCCTGGGTCTTCAACGACATGTCGGCAACTTCGTCCAGGAACAGGGTGCCTTCGTGGGCTTCCTTGAACTTGCCCTTCTGGTCCCGGGTGGCCCCGGTGAAAGCGCCCTTCATGTGGCCGAACAGCTCCGATTCGATCAGTTCCTCGGGGATGGCCGCGCAGTTGACCTCCACGAACGGCGCCCGGGCCCTGGGGCTGCGCAGGTGGATCAGCCGGGCCACCTCCTCCTTGCCGCTGCCGTTCTCGCCCACCAGCAGCACCCGCCCCTCGGTGGGGGCGACCAGGTCCACGTCCGACATCAGCCGGCGCATGGCCGGGCTGTCCGCCATGAAGAACCGGTCCTGGTTCACTTCCTGGTTCAGCCGCTGGTTCTCCTCCATCAGGTGGCGCTGCTTGAGCGCATTGCCCACCACCAGGAGCAGCCGGTCCAGGTCCACCGGCTTCTCCAGGAAATCGAAGGCGCCCAGCTTGGTGGCCTGCAGGGCGGTTTCAATGCTGGCGTGCCCGGAGATCATCACCACCTGCAGGTCCGGACGCAGCGCCTTGGCCTGCTTCAGTGTCTCCAGCCCGTCCATGCCGGGCAGCCAGACGTCCAGGATCATCAGGTCCACCCCTTCGCCGTCGGAGTTCTGCAGCAGGTCCAGCGCCTGCTCACCGCGCTCCGCCTTGAGCACGCCATAGCCTTCTTCGGCCAGGGATTCGCCGAGGGACCGGCGGATCCCCGGCTCGTCGTCCACGATGAGGATGGTGAGCAGTGCTGACATGAAGGGAGCCTATCCTTTCAAGGCTTCCTTATACTATCTGCTGGGGAGTAGAAAATGCTTGTGGATTCCCACTGCCACCTCACCGGCGGCCATCTTGAAAAGGACAGCCTCGAGGCCGTGCTCGACCGGGCGCACCGGGCGGGCGTGGCCGGCTTCATCGCCGTGGGCACCGGTCTGGACGACGGCCGCGCGGTGCTGGAGCTGACCCGGCGCTTCCCCCAGATCCAGGCCAGCCTGGGCGTGCACCCCCACGAGGCCGGCGCCTGGGGCCCGGACGCGGCCAGGGCGCTGGAAGCGCTGCTGCGGGATCCGGGCGCCCGCTTCGTGGGCGAGACAGGACTGGACTGGCACTACGACCTGGCCCCCCGGGAGGCGCAGGAGGAGGCCTTCCGCGCCCAGATCCAGATCGCCCGCCGATTGGCCAAGCCGGTCATGGTGCACACCCGGGAAGCCCCGCTGGAGACCATCCGGATCCTGGAGGAGGAGGGCGCGTCCCAGGTGGGCGGGGTCATCCACTGCTTCTCCGAGGACCGCGCCTTCGCCGCCAAGGCCCTGGACCTGGGCTTCCACCTCAGCTTCTCGGGCATCGTCACCTTCCGCAACGCGCAGAGCATCCGCGCGGTGGCCGCCTGGGCGCCCCAGGACCGGATCCTGGTGGAGACCGATTCCCCCTACCTGGCCCCGGTGCCGTACCGGGGCCGGAGCAACGAACCGGCCTACGTGGTCCATGTGGCGGCCCAGGTGGCGGAGCTCCGGGGCCTCGCCCCGGAGCGGCTGGCCGAGATCACCACCAGCAACCTGGAGGCCCTGTGCGGCTGGTCACCCCTTTCCTGACCGGCGTCCTGGCGGTCGCCGGGCTGGCCGCTCCAATCTCCCAGACTCCCGGGCTGCCCTGGCTGAACACCGGGGCCCTGCCCTGGCAGCTGGGCCGGCCGGGGCCCGATCCGGCCCCCTACACCACCATGCCCACCCAGTCCTTCTTCTCCCTGGAGGTGCGCATGGCCGCGGACGGAGCGCTGCGGATCACCGACGCCAAGGGGGTCATCCATCTGCGCACCGGTTTGCCGGGCAGGCCGGTGAAGGCCTGGCGGGACTGGGGCACCCCGGTCCCGGACCTGACGGTGCCGCTGCCCTTCTCCGCCCGCTCGCCGCTGCAGCGGGGGATCGGCGGACTGCCGGTGGGCGCGCCGGATTTCCGGGGAGCGCTGGAAGGCCTGCTGTGGATCCTGGACGACGACGAGAACGTCCTCACCGTGGTCCACCCGGCCACCGCCCAGGTGGCCTACCTGCGCCTCCCGGGCGGCCAGGGCCTGGACCTGGCCTTCCACCCCGACCACCTGGAGGTGCGGGAAGCCCGCGCCCCGGGCCAGGCCGAAGCCAACGACTGGACCCTGAACTGGCTGGCCCTGCTGCCGCAGTTCGTCCACCTGGGCAAGGACCCCAGCCTCGACAAGCCCAAAGGCACCGCCCTCCAGCCGTTCCCCCGGGAGTGAAGGGCCGGGTCCCTGACGTTCGCCCGTCGTCGCTCCCGGAACTCGCCGCGCATTCGCGCGTCTCACCGGGAGCGTTACGCCGGGCGACCAGGTGACGTGTCCCATTGGGGTGGTTCCGTCTCCGAAAGCTTCCCGAGCGTCCATGTGAAGCCGTCGGAGGAGAAACCTATCCAGTGGGACACGTCCCCACCCCAGCATCCGTAACGCCGCAGGCGAGGCGCCAGCCGCCAGGCGCGCCGACACTGCGGCGACGACGGGCGAAGGTCCGGGACTCGGACCAATAATTGGCTAGTACTGCGAGATGGGGTAGGAGCCTTTCTCGATCACCTGGGCGGCGATCCGGTCGCGCAGCCGGGAACTGGACTGGGGCACGAAGCCGGCGAAGGCGCCGAGGCTGGCCAGGGCGTTCTCCAGGGGCTGGCCTTCCAGCACTTCGGCCAGCAGCATGCGGGCGTTGGCCTGGACCTTGTGCCAGTTCTCGTTGACGTAGGCGTCGGCGCAGTCCCGGGCCAGGCCGGCCCAGCGGTGGCCGGCGTCGGTCATCTGCCCGGCGCGCACCACGGCGCACTCCATGGCATAGATCTCGGTGAGCATGTCGGCCACCCGGGCCGAGGCCTCCTGGTTCTCGATCAGCTTCTGGCCGCAGAGGTCCAGGGCGGTGGCGGAGGCGAAGCAGCACAGCCGCTTGGCCAGCTCCACCGCGTGCCGGGAGCGGGCCAGGAGGCCGCTGAAGCCGGCGGGCTTGGGCGCGTCCTCGGTGGTCCTGGGCAGCGCCAGGGTGCCGCTGCTGGCCTTCTTGAACAGGGCGCCGGCGATGATCAGCCGGTTGATCTCGTTGGTGCCCTCGAAGATGCGGTTGATGCGGTTGTCCCGGTAGATCTTCTCGGGGGGATACTCCGAGGAGAAGCCGTAGCCGCCGAAGGCCTGCACCGCGTCATCCGCGGTGGCGAACAGCGCCTCGCTGCCCCAGACCTTGGCGATGGACGCCTCCATGGTGAACTCGTCCATGATGTCCAGCTTGCGCTTGGCGGCGTCCGGCTGGTCCCAGCCCACCGCCTGCATGCGGTCGTCGATGTAGCCGATGGTGCGGAAGTTCATGGCCTCGCCCACGAACACCCGGGTGGTCATGTCGGCCAGCTTGGCCCGGATCAGGCCGAACGAATGCAGCGGCTTGCCGAACTGCATGCGCTCGCCGGTGTACTTGATGGTGTACTCCAGCACGACCTTGGCGGTGCCGGTGCAGCCGGCGCCCAGCTTGAAGCGGCCGATGGTGAGGATGCCGAAGGCGATGCGGTGCCCGCGGCCCACCTCGCCCAGCAGGCGGTCCTTGGGGATGCGGCAGTTGTCCATGGCCAGGGCGCGGGTGGAGGAGCCCTTGATGCCCAGCTTGTGCTCCTCGAGCCCGGTGGAGAAGCCCGGGTCGTCCTTCTCGACGATGAAGGCGCTGAACTTGCGGCCATCGACCTTGGCGAAGACCACGAACACGTCGGCGAAGCCGGCATTGGTGATCCACATCTTGCTGCCGTTGAGCACCCAGTGGTCGCCGTCCAGGGTGGCGGTGGTCTTGGCGCCCATGGCGTCGCTGCCCGAGCCGGCCTCGGTGAGCGCGTAGGCCGCCAGCTTCTGGCCGCTGCCCAGCAGGGGCAGGTACTTGGCCTTCTGCTCGGGGGTGCCGAAGTAGACGATGGGCAGGGTGCCGATGCCGGTGTGGGCGCCGTAGGTCACCGAGAAGGAGGCCTGCTTGCCCACCTCCTCCAGCAGCACCAGGGTGGTCTTCTTGTCCAGGTCCATGCCATCGTAGGCTTCCGGGATCTCGATGCTCAGCAGCCCCAGTTCCCCGGCCTTGAGCAGCAGGTCCTTGGTCAGCTCGATGTCCAGCTGGTCGATGGCGCTGTCCGAGGGCATCACCTCGCCCATCATGAAGTCCCGGGCCGCCTCGCCGATGGCCTTGGCCTCGTCGCTGAGGTCCTCGGGGGTGAACTGGGATTGGGAGCCAATGGGGGCCAGCAGGAAACTGCCGCCGAAGATGGTGTCGCTGGTCAAGACTTCCATGAAACCTCCAGATGGGGGGGGACACCCGATTGAATGAACCAGTCAAAGGGGACCCTCCCAGTTTACAGGTTCGGGACGGTTATGGGCTGACGGAACATGGCCCGTCCGGGGATGATGGGGGGAGGAGTCGGTTATGCCCCAGGGGAAGCAAGTCCAGGCCATGTTCTCCGGCATCGCTGGCCGATATGACTTTTTGAACCATCTGCTGTCCCTGGGGATCGACGGGCACTGGTGGCGGCGCATGGCCCGGAGCTCCGGCGCCGCCCCGGGCCTGCGCTTCCTGGACGTGGCCGCCGGCACCGGCGATTCCTCCCTGGCCCTGGCCCGGCTGGGAGCGGAGGTGGTCTCCACCGACTTCACCCAGGCCATGCTCCGGCTGGGCCCCGCCAAGTTCCGCGCCCGGGGCCAGGACCGGCTGATCTGGGCCTCGGTGGGCGCCGACGCCCAGCGCCTGCCGTTCCGCTCCGCCAGCTTCGACGGCCTCACCGTCTGCTACGGCATCCGCAACGTCGAGGACCGGCCCCTGGCCTACCGGGAATTCCTCAGGGTGCTGAGGCCCCAGGGCCGGCTCACCATCCTGGAGTTCAGCCGCCCGCGCTACGCCTGGCTGCGGATGCTGTACGACACCTACAGCCGGCGCATCCTGCCCCGGGTCGGCGGCTGGCTCAGCGGGTCGCCCGAGGCGTACAGCTACCTGCCCGCCAGCATCCGCGCCTTCCCCGACCAGCCGGCCCTGGCCCGCGAACTGGAGGAGGCCGGGTTCTGCTCGGTGCGCTGGAGCGACCTCACCGGCGGCATCGTCGCCCTGCACACTGCCCGGAAACCGGAACCCGCCGGTGGTATCATGGGGGCCTGAATCAGGCCCCCTGATTCCGGTTCTTTCCAATCCCGAGGAACTCCATTACCAGAGAGGTGCTGCCATGTCCAAGCCCGATCCCGCCATCACCGCGGACCTCTTGAGCAAGCTTCCGGCCCGCAAGGCCGACCTCCCCAAGGCCGCCGCCGTTCCCGGGAGCCGGGACCACAGGCCCCAGCCCGTGGGCGCCAAGGTCAGTTCCCGGTCCGCCGAGAAGAGCAGCGTCCCCGGCCGCACCCGCACCTCCAACCGCGGCAAGTAGAAGCGCCAGCGCCCCCGGCGGCCCCCTGCCCGGAGCGGGAGGGGGCCGTCCGGCGCATCCCCTCCACGTTCGGCCGGTCCGGGACGCCGTTCGCCGGAATGAGGCCCGCGCCTGGCGTGGCCGGGTTATGCTGGATCCAGCTCGCATGCCAGGATCTCCGCGCGTTTCCGCCCGTCCTCGGATTGCGTGAGCCAAGGAGCGGATCGCGATGCAGAAGATCGTCCATGCTTCACCTGAGGATACCCGGAACCGCGGCTGGGTCCGCAAGGCGGCGGCCCTCGCGCTGCTGCCTGGATTTGCGCTCGGGCTCTCGTTCGGTTGTTCGAAGGTGGACAACAGCACCGCCGCCGGGCCCGCCATCACGCTCTTCAGCCCGACGACCGCGGACGGCTCATCGGGAACCCTGGTCACCGTCACCGGAACCGGGTTCACCGGCGCCACCGGTGTCTCCGTCTGCGGCGTCGCGGTGCCTTCCGGCAGCAGCTTCCCCAACAACAATGTCATCAGCGATACCATGCTCACCTTCAATCTCCCCCCAGTGACCGCTTCCGGCCCCGTCACCGTGACCGGCCCGTCTGGCACGGGAACTTCCGACCCGGTTTTCTTCATCGTGGCTCCCCGGATCACGACGCTTCTGCCCGCCTCCGGCACGACGGGGACACCGGTGACCATCACCGGCAACGGGCTGCTGGGCGTCACCTCGGTCACCTTTGATGGCGTGGCCGGCACGAACCTGGCCCTGGTCTCCGCGGCCCAGCTCACCGTCGACGCCCCAGCCGTGGGGGTCACCGGTCCAGTAACCGTGGATGTCAATGTGGCCGGCGCCACGTCAGCCGCCTCCAGCTTCACCTACAACAACCCAATTCCCTGAACGCGCCACCTCCGAGCCCAGAGCCCATGGCCCCAGCTCCTGCTTCCCGAGCGGCCGCTTCCCTCCGGGTTGAACCCCTGGGCGATGAAGCTCTCCTGGTGGTGCTGGGCGAAGGCATCGACGGGGCGGTGAACGACCGGGTCCACCACTTCGCCGGCCTGCTGCAAGGCAGCGCCCTGCCCGGGCTGCGGGACCTGGTCCCGGCCTATGCCACCCTGGCGGTGCACTATGATCCCGCGGCCTGGGCGGACTTCGGCCAGACCCCCTATGCCGCCCTGGCGGCGGCCCTGGAGCGGATCTGGCGCACCGCGGGAGGCGCCGCTCCGCTGCCGGGGCGGGTGGTGGAGATCCCGGTCTGCTACGGCGGGCAGTACGGCCCGGACCTGGGGGAGATGGCCTTGCACCGGGGCATGGCTGAGGCGGACCTGATCGCCCGCCATGCCGCCGACGCCTACCGGGTGTTCATGCTGGGCTTCGCCCCCGGCTTCGCCTACCTGGGCGGGCTGGCCCCCGGGCTCGCCGCGCCCCGCCGGGCCACCCCCCGGGCCCGGGTGCCGGCGGGCTCGGTGGCCATCGCCGGCCTGCAGACCGGCATCTACGCCCTGGAAACGCCCGGGGGCTGGCAGATCATCGGCCGGACCCCGCTCCGTCTGTTCGATCCATCCCTGGACCCGCCGTGCCTGCTCCGCCCCGGTGACCGGGTCCAGTTCAGGCCCATCCCCGAATCGGCGTTCCCATGAGCATCCGGGTGCAGAGTCCGGGCCTGCTCACCACCCTGCAGGACCTGGGCCGGCACGGCCACGAGCACCTGGGGGTGGGCCCCGGCGGCGCCATGGACCCGGTGTCGCATCGGCTGGCCAGCCTCCTGGTGGGCAACCCGCCGGAACTGCCCTCCCTGGAGATCACCCTGTCCGGCCCGGTGCTGGACTTCGCGGAGGATGCGCTCATCGCCCTGGCGGGGGCCGACCTGGCGCCGGAGGCGGACGGGCTGCCGGTGCCGCTCTGGCGCCCGGTGCTGGTGCGGGCCGGGACGCGCCTGCGGTTCGGCAAGGCCCTGGACGGCTGCCGCTGCTACCTGGCCGTGGCCGGCGGCTTCAACGTCCCGCCGGTGCTGGGCAGCGCCGGCACCTGCCTGGCCGCGGGGTTCGGCGGCTTCCACGGGCGGGCCCTGCGGGCCGGCGATTGCCTGGAATCCGGCCCGCCGCCCCCGGACCGCTACCCCGGACTGCAGCGGCGGTTCCAGCGGGAACCCCGGGCCGTGCTCAGCCTGGGCTGGTTCGTGCCCTGGTTCCAGGAGCTGGAATTCCGCAGGCCGGCCGGACTGCGGCTGATCCCTGGCCCGCACTGGCCCCTGCTCGGGCCCGCGGCCCGGGAGCGGCTGCTGGGCGAGCCGTTCCGGGTGGCCTCCGACTCGGACCGAATGGGGCTCCGCCTGCGCGGGCCCAGCCTGGCCCTGGACCATCCCGTGGAGCCGGTCTCCGCCGGGGTCGCCACCGGCACCCTGCAGCTGCCCCCCGGCGGCGGCCCGATCCTGCTCATGGCCGACCGGCAGACCACCGGCGGCTACCCTCGCCTGGGGGAACTGGCCACGGTGGACCTGCCCAGCGCGGGCCAGCTGCGCCCGGGCGAGGCGCTGCGGTTCCGGACGGTCACGCTGGAGCAGGCCCAGGAACTGAACCTGGCGCGGGCGGCGCGGCTGCGCGACCTGGCGGTGGTCGTGGCCGAGCGCATGCTGAGATAGGCCCGCCGGAAGGAGCAGCCATGGAAGCCGCCATCGATCTCAACTGCGACCTGGGGGAAGGCCCGGGGGACCTGGACCTGGCCCTCCTGGACTGGGTCACCAGCGCCAACATCGCCTGCGGGTTCCATGCCGGCGGCCCGGTGGCCATGGCCCGCACCGTGCGGGCCGCCCTGGCCCGGGGCGTGGCCCTGGGCGCCCATCCCGGCTGGCCCGACCGCCAGGGCTTCGGCCGGCGCAACCTGGAGTTGCCGCCTTCCGAGGCCTACGCCCTGGTGCTCTACCAGGCCGGGGCCCTGGGCGCCCTGGCCCGGGCCGCCGGCGGCCGGCTCCGCCACCTGAAGCCCCACGGAGCCCTGTACAACCAGGCCGCCGGGGACAGCGCCCTGGCCGGAGCCGTCGTCCGGGCCGCCCGGGACTACGATCCGGAACTCATCCTGGTCGGCCCCAGCGGCAGCCGCCTGCTCCAGGCCGCCCAGGACGCAGGCCAGCCCTGGGCCAGCGAGGTGTTCGCCGACCGCAGCTACGAGCCCGACGGCAGCCTGACCCCCCGGGATCGCCCGGGCGCCTTCATCCAGGACCCGCAGCAGGCCGCCGCCCGGGTGCTGCGCATGGTCCGGGAGGGCCGGGCAGCCTGCCGCGGGGGCGGCGAGGTGGCGTTGCGGGCCGACACCGTCTGCCTTCACGGCGACCAGCCCGGAGCCCTGGCCTTCGCCCGGTCCCTGCGCCGCGCCCTGGCGGAGGCCGGGATCACCGTGCGCCGGCTCTAGGGATCAGTGGGACTTCAGCCATTCGGCGTAGTCCCGGTCTACGCTTGCCTGGTGGCCCTGGATGATCTCCGCCGCTTCCCTCGCCAGCAGGGCCAGCGGGCGCTTGCCGGGCATGGTCCGCTGGGCCATCTGGTCCCGGAACCAGTCCAGCAGCAGTTCGTGCTCGAACTGGTGGGCCTTCAGCCCCGGATAGCCCCGGGACTGGAGGAAATCCTCCTCGGCCCGGAAATGCTCCACGATGGTTTCGAAGATTTCGATGAACCGGTCCTCGCAGGCGGCGTCGCCGGGCCGGGCCTGCAGGTCCCCGGCCAGGCCCATGATGAGTCGATGCATCCGATGGTGCTGCTCGTCCAGCAATCCGACACCCACGGTCGAGGGAGGGTCCCACTGAAGTTTTTCCACCGTCGGGCCTCATGAATGGGGTTCGGATCCATTATGCACTCGACCGGGGATCGCCCGGTTCAGTCGAACTTTTCGTCCACGGCCCCGGCGGGCAGGATGAAAATGCATAAATACAGCAGAATAATAGCGATAACTCCAGACATCTGCCCCTCCTCCCACGCGAGTCCGTGAAGATCCGGCCTGAAATGTCGTACTTAATTATAATTCATTTCTGCCATCAAGCCATGCCGCCACCGGGACCTGTGGAATGAGATGGATGTAGCGTGGATTTTACCCGCGGAATTCACCCCGTTCTCCGCGCCGCCCTAGGTTTAATCGCAGTTCCGAAACCGACATTCATTCCACCAGGAGGCGACATGCCCACTTCCATCCGGCCGGATCAAGCCGTCACCGCCAATCCGGACCTTCTGGCCGCCGGAGTGATGGCCATGCGGGACCTCGACTGCAGCATCGCCTACCGTCTCTGGCCCCAGAACCCCGGCCCTGCCATGGCGTCCGGCAGCCTGAAGGAAATCGGCTACCAGATCCGGGTCAGCGACCAGGCCAAAGGCAAACGCCTGGAACACGCCATCCTGTCCAGCGGCATTGGCGAGATCCGGGTCGTCGAAGGCCCCTCCGCCGTGTACGAAATCGTCGACGTCCGTTCCTACGCGTCCCGGCTGCTGGTTCCCTGGCATTAGACGCAAGGTCCCCGGCTTCTCGGACCGGGGAAGAGCGTTTGCGACACCGCCGCCGCATTGTGCTGCTCAGGGGGAGCGGTCCCTGGTGGACACCATGGCCGTGCTGCCACTGCACGGGGGGCATATATCGGCTGCTCCTGGACACCCCGCCGGAGTGGGGACTGGTTGTTATGTCCGCCGCAGTACCAAGTATAGGCCGATTCTCCAAGTGCGGCATGACCGTGGATGCGCCATCCGGAGCTTGGATTCCTCAAAATTTCCCACATGATTAGTCGATGAGAACCTACACTGGGCTCCAGGAAACGCTGCAATGAGCACAAGCGATTATTGTTTAATAATAATTGTCGTATTTTTCGTTTTATTCTTCCACTCCTGCCATGTGGAGGACAAGCGGCGGTCCGACCGCAGGCAGCAGTCCCTGCCCCACCCCGTTGAGCGGCGGGTCCGTGACCGGCGCGGAGGCTGGAACACCATGGCCCATGCCAAGTGGGTCGCCCGGTCGATCTGGCCGAAAGCCTTCCGGAAATGAACCTCAGGCCTGGTACCGTCCGGACCTGATCGCCCCATCCTCCCGGCGCCCACCGTTTGCGCGCGACCGGACCCGCACCCTGGCGGGCCTGGCCCCCCGGGTGATCTTCACGATCACCGCGGGTCCCAGGTAGACCACGGACATCATGCCGAGGATCAGCAGGGCTCCGATCAGGACGTCCATGATAAAACCTCCATTGCCCGCCCAACGTGTGACGAACAAAAGTAAAATAAAGCTTTTAAACAAGAAAACAAGATGTTTTTTCCAGCCATCCGGGTCTCCCGCGCACCCGCCACCTGGGATGGAGGCCATTGCCCGCGATGACGCGGTTGTGGGACCGTAGGACTGGTTTCCAGGCCCACCAGCCAGCGAATGTCCAGGAGCAGCCCATGGCGAAGAAGAAGATCACGTTCGATATCCTGAACCAGACCGGGACCCTGCGCACCGTCCAGACCGCCTTCGTCGCCCAGGCCCGCCAGGAAGGCTGGGAGCCGTGGGAGATCGCCGAGGTCATCAGCGCGTCCATGTCCGGAAAGACGCTCATCCCGATGGCCGAGTATTGCGACGGCCTGTCGGCCGAGGCCATCGAGGCCCTGCGGGCGAAGCAGATCGAAGACGATCCCGGCCTGGCGGCCGAGCGTCTGCCGGCCTCCAAGGTCGCCCTCGTGGACCTGGATGTTCCCTTCGCCTCGATGGTCATATTCATGACCAAATGGGCCCTGGCCTCCATCCCGGCTATCATCCTGCTGGGCATCATCGGGTCCGCCCTGAAATACGTCTACGCCGCGCTCCAGGTCGCCTCGGTCCCCCGGTGACGGCCTTGCCAGGGAATGGCCGCCAAGGAGACCGGCGGCGCTGGGACTGGAACTGAGACTTCAGGAAGCGGGATCGCGCCGCCCGACACTGGATGACCTGCTGAACGAGGACCAAGATGATCAAGGCCTGGACCGACAGCGCTGAGGCCGGACTGTTCGACCGCCACGGAGAACGGGGCACCAGTTTCGCCTACCTGCCGGGATCCGAACCAGCGCGCGCGGTCTCGGTGACCATGCCGGTCCGGCTGGAGTCGTGGACGGTGGCGTTCGGCCTCCCCCCGATCTTCGAGATGAACCTGCCCGAAGGCGCCTTGCGGGAACGGCTCCGGCTCGCCTTCGCCAAGGCCACGGGGAGGTTCGACGAGTTCGACCTGCTCGCCATCGTCGGCCGCTCCCAGGTGGGCCGGGTCCGGTTCACCGGCGACCGGGAGCGCCTGCACGAGGAGGTGCCTTTCCAGTCGGTGGATGAAATCCTCAAACGCCGGCGCGACGGCGGCCTGTTCCGCTACCTGCTCGAGAAGTTCGCAGCCTTCTCCGGGATCAGCGGCGTACAGCCGAAGATCCTGCTGCGGGATGAAACAGCCTTCGAAGCCGGGGACAGCGCCGGCCACAGCCTCTCGCGCAGTTTCAAAGGCGCGACCCACATCCTGAAGCTGTGGGAACCCAACGAATACCCGCAATTGGCCGCCAATGAATACTTCTGCCTGACCGCGGCGCGTGCCTGCGGGCTCGAAGTGCCCCCGTTCCGGTTGGCCGAGGACGGCGCGGCACTCGTCATCGACCGTTTCGATCTGCGCACGGACGGGACCTGTCGCGGATTCGAGGACTTCTGCGTACTCAACGCGCGCAGGACGGAGGAGAAATGCCGAGGTTCCTATGAGACCTCGGTCATGAAGCGCTTCCAGCAGTTTGCCGATCCCACCCAGTCCGGCGACGACACCGAGAAGCTGTTCACCCTGATCGCATTGAACTGCGCACTTCGCAACAGCGACGCCCATCTCAAGAACTTCGGCATCGTCTACGACGATGTCCTGGGCGGGTCGAGGCTCGCCCCGGTCTATGACCTGGTGACCACCACCGTCTATCTGCCCAGGGACGGCATGGCGCTCACCCTCAACGGCGCCACCCGCTGGCCGAGCGCGAAAGAGCTCAGGCGCCTGGGCGAAACCCGCCTGGGCAGGACCCCCGCCAAAGTCCGGCAGATCCTCCAGGACATCGACTCGGCCATGGAGCAGACCAAAGCTGAGGCCCGCACCTACATCCACCAGCACCCCGAATTCGCCGAGGTCGGTGGACTGATGCTCCGGGAATGGGAAATAGGCGCCGCCCAGGCATTGCGCGGGTGACGCTGGCCAGATTCCCTAGCAGGTGACCTTTTCGAAGTGGACCTGGGTGATCCAGTCATTGAGCATCTTGGCCAGGTTCCTCGCGTCTTCCGCCTCGAAACCCTGGGCCAGTTCGAACGTGAGGGTTCCCGGATCCAGGCCCGCGAGGCCGGCCTTCGGCTTGACGGCGATCATCTGGTGCATTCCATCATGGGTTTCGCTCACCCCGAAATCGCATTCCGCGCTGACGCCCTGTGGTGCCATGGTGCCCTCCGGTCGACTACCCTTCAAGATACCCTGTCCCCGGGCGTGGGCCAGTCTGACCGGCAGTCATGAAGATGGTGATGATGCCGAATGGTTTCATGGGTTTACCAACATTCCGGTTTTTCGTCACACAAATGTTACGCGTCGGGGCCGGCAAAGCCGGCGCGGCTGGACCGCTCGCCAGGACTATGGACCGGGTCCGTTAGGATACGATCAGGGATCGGAGATTCCAGGCATGGCCGTCCAGGACAGCAGCAACGAAACCAGGGAACTCTCCGCGGCGCTGGACCGGATCAGGCGCGGCCAGGGCGATCCGCCGCTGCTCATCGAAGCCTGCGATCTGTGCCTGCGCCTGGGCCAGCCGCAGATGGCCGCTAACCTGGCCGGCCGGCTGACCCGGAAACTGCCCCAGGCTGGCATCGCCCACTTCCTCCTGGGCTGCGCCCTGGCCGACCTGGCGGACTGGCGCGGCGCCGCGGAAGCCCTGCGCAAGGCCATCGCGCTGGACCCGGCCAACGGCGCTTCCCGCATGCGGCTGGCGGAGGTCCTGCTCCGGCTCGGCCAGCGGCCGGAAGCGCTGCGCGCGGCCCGGGAGGCCCTGGCGGTCAAGGCCGTCGCCCCGGATGTCCTGCTCCGGCTGGCCGATATCCTCAATGGCCTGGGCGAGCCCGGGGATGCGCGGTCGGCCTGCGAGCGGTCCCTGGCCCTCGGCGGCGGCGCCCTGGCGCACACCCGCCTGGCCGTGGTCCTCAAGGCCCTGAAGGACCATGACGGCGGCCTCGAGCAAGGCAGGCTCGCGGTGCGGCTGGCGCCCTTCGAACCCGATTGCCTGATCGGCCACGGCGTGGACTTGCTGGACATCGGCGATACCGAGGGCGGGCTCGCCCTCCTGGAGCAGGCCGTGGCCATGGCTCCATCCGTTAACACTGTCAGCAACTACATCTTCAACGTCAACCGCGATCCCCGGGCCACCCTGGAGACCACCTTCCTCAAGAGCCGAACGCTGATGGAAGTGGTCTATGCGGAAGCGCCCGCGCGGTTCCGGCCCGGACACGACCGGAACCCGGACCGGATGCTCCGGATCGGGCTGGTATCTCCGGATTTCAGCAACCACGCCATGGGCCACTGGCTGGCGCCCCTGATGGACGGCCTGGACCGGGAGCAGTTCAAGCTGCTCTGCTTCGCCGAGAACACCCGCGAGGACGAATGGACCAGCTACTACCGCTCCCGCGCGGACGAATGGGTTCCCACGGCCGCCCAGACCGCCGGCAGCGTGGCCGCCAGGATCGTGAAGGCCAAGGTCGACATCCTGGTCGACCTGGCCGGCGTCACCCGGAACAACCGCCTGGATGTCTTCGCCCTGAAGCCCGCGCCGGTGCAGGTGTCGATGCTCGGCTTCGACCGCTCCACCGGACTCCGGACCATGGACTGGCGCCTGACCACCGAACGCGCCGATCCTCCGGGCGAAGCGGACCGCTGGAGCCTGGAACGGATCTGGCGGCTGCAGGGCTGCTTCAGCTACCGGCCCCCGGCGGATGCTCCGGAGGTGGGCGAGCCGCCCTTCCGCAGGGATGGCCGGCTGCATTTCGGCTTCCTGGGCGCCCCGCACCGGGTGGGGCCCGCCTTCATGCAGGCCTCAGCGCGGCTGCTGGCGGCGATCCCGGATGCCTGCCTGCACCTGCTGATCCGCGCCGGCGCGGAGGAGACCCACAAGGCCTTCAAGCTGGCCCCCATCCTCCAGGCGGGCCTGGATCCCGCCCGGGTGGTGTTCCACCGCCCGGCCCGCCAGCGCGAGTTCCTGGAGTACTACAACCAGATCGACATCATGCTCGACAGCTTCCCAGCCGACGCCGGCACGACCATCTGCGAGTCCCTGTGGATGGGGGTTCCGGTGCTGGTGCTGGACCGGCCGGAGGCGCTGCGCCACACCGGCCGGGCCATCACGGCCTACGCCGGCCTGGAGGGCTGGGCGGCCCAGGACCTGGATGGCTGGATCGAGATCGCCAGACACTGGAACGGCGACCGGGAGGGCCTGGCGGCCCTGCGCTCGGGGCTCCGGGCCCGGTTCGCCGCCTCGCCCATGGCCGACGAGCCGGCCTCGGTCCGCGCCGTGGAGGCGGCCCTGCGCGGCATGTGGCGGGAATGGTGCCTCAGGAGCTGAGGCCCAGCAGGGCCCGGGTTTCCGCCGGCGTGGCCACCGGCCGGCCAAGGCAGTCGGCCAGCCGGCGCACCCGCTCCACCAGTTCGGCGTTGTTCGCCAGCCGCTCGCGGTCCTCGTCGTAGTAGATGTTGTCCTCCAGCCCGACCCGCACCCCGTCGGCGCACACGACGCCGACCGCGTTCATGGCCAGCTGGGCATCGCCCACCCCGCCCACCGACCACAGCGAACCCGGCGGCAGCTCGGACACGATCAGCCCCAGGTGCAGCAGCTTGGCCTGGGCGGCGGCGATGTTGCCGAGGATGATGTTGAAGTAGTAGGGCGGCGTGACCAGGCCTTTGCGGATCAGGTAGTGGGCGAAATTCACCATGCCCAGGTCGAACACCTCCAGCTCGGGCTTGATGCCCCGCTCCTGCATCTTCGCGGCCAGATCGATGATCATGTCCGGACTGTTGACACTGGCGATCTTGTTGAAATTGATCGAGCTGAGGGTGAGGCTGGCCATGTCCGGGCGGAGCGGGCCTTCCAGCTCCAGCACCTGGGAGCGCTTCCAGAACTCCGAGTAGGTGCGGCCGCTGGTGGAGGCGATGAGCACCAGGCCGGGATGGCGCTCCCGGATCCGGCCGATGATGTCGGCGTAGATCTCCTTCTCGTAGGCGGGCGCGCCCTGGCCGTCCCGGGCGTGCAGATGCACCATGGACACGCCGAGCCCCACGCAGGCGTCCACGTCCCGGAAGATCTCCTCCGGCGTGGTGGGCACCTGCGGATTCATCTCCTTGGTGGGGATCATCCCGGTGGGGGTCAGGTTGATGATGAACTTTTTCATGGGTTGCCCTGGGCCATGGGGCGGGCCGGCACGCCCGCCACCGTCGTGTCCGCCGCCACATTCTTGGTGACCACGGCGCCAGCGCCGACGATCGCCCGGTCGCCGACGGTGACCTCCGGGAGGATGGTGGCCCCGGCACCGATGAAGCAGCAGGCCCCCACCTGGGCCTTGCCGGCGATGGTGACGCCCGGGCCGATCAGGGTGAAATCGCCCACCCCGACATCGTGGCTGACCAGGGAGTTGCCCCGCACCGTCACGAAGTCGCCCAGCACGGCGTTGAAGCCCATGACGCAGGCTTCCGATAGCAGGCAGCCCCGGCCGAGCCGCACGTAGTTCATGTCTATGACCGGATCCACCAGGCTCGGCACCTGGCAGCCGTGGGCCGCCAGCAGTTCCGCCACCGCCCGGGTGCGCGACCAGTGTCCCACCACGTTGTTGAACACCCACACCCCGTCCTCCGCCAGGCGCGGCAGCCATTCCCTCCCGCCCAGCACCTTGTGGCCGAACAGCTCCAGGCCCTGGCGCTCGGCCGCGTCGTCCAGGAACCCCAGCAGGTTCCAGGCGGGCTGCGCGCGGTTGACGGCGTCGATCAGCTTGAGCACCGTAGCGTGCGCGGCGCCGAACAGCACCAGGTCCCGGGTCATGGGGCGTCCCCCCGCCAGCCCCAGATGCGGGCGGGCGCCTCGGGGCCAACGTTGAACAGCAGGTCCACCACCGAGACCTTGTGCTCGAAGGGCGGATGGGCCTGGCGGTATTCCGGGTAGCCCTCGAAATCCTTGAAGATGGTCCGGATCCCCTGGCCTGCCAGGAGCTCCACGTCCAGGTAGGCGCGCGTGGAGGGCCCGGTGACGTAGGTCGTGCCGCCGCATTTCTGCAGGATCTGGAGCAGGCGCGGGGTCTTCCGCCCGGTGGTGGCCAGGGGGCGGGCATCCATGAACTCAGTGCGCAGGCCCAGGAAATCCCGGGCGATGGTGCGGGTCAGGTACTGGTTGAGCTGCGAAAGGGAGGCCCAGACGCGCCCCAGGTAGAGGTCCTCGAAGAAGGCCTTGTACAGGGGGAAGCAGGGCGCCTTGCCGTAGGTGTAGCGCAGGGTCTCCCAGTGCCTGGCCTGCCAGTGCGGGTCGGGGATCCGGACTTCGTCGATGCACAGGTCCCGGTGGCCGCCCACCGGGATGGTCAGCCAGGCGGGGCCGTGGGCAGTCTTGATGCGGTTGCGGGTGCGCCAGTCGCGCAGGGTGAACTGGACATCGTCCAGGAAGACGAACAGATCGACGTCGTGCATGATGTCGAACTGCCCTTTCCAGGGCAGGTAGCCGGACTGGATGATCGCCATCCGCCGGCCGGCGCCGGCGGCCTGGGGTTCGGGATCCGGCTGAGCAGGCATCATCTCCAACTTATGTCAGGTTCCGCGGCCTTCCACAACAGGAATCGGGGGCCGCCCTACAGGGCGGCGCCGCCCTCCAGCCTCGCCTTCTCCTGGCGGAAGTCCGCCTTCACCGCCTCCAGCAGGGCGGGATCCTGGAGCAGGTCCAGGACGGTCATGGCCAGGATCTTCGCCCCCAGGACGATGGCCTCGTGGGCCTCCGGGGACTTGCCCCGGTCCAGGAAGCCCTGGGTGTGGGGCGAGATGCCCCGGTCCACGAAGGGGAGGTTGATGCAGCTGCCGGGGACGAGGTACATGACGTTGCCGAAATCCGTGGAGCCGGTGCGCTCCCGGGGCGGTTCGATGGCCGTGGCGCCGGCGCGGGCGGCGTTGGCCATGACCAGGTCGTTCAGCCGGCGCACCGGGATCTTGCCGTGGAATTCGGTGGTCTTCGCCAGCGAGAACCGGGTGTCGGTCATCAGCGCGGCGCCTTCGACGATCCGCTTCACCCGTTCGATCACCCGGTCCAGGTAGGGGCGGTCGTAGGAACGGACCTCGATCCGAGCCGCCGCGTGGTCCGGGATCGCGTTCACGGCCTGCCCGCCCTGCTCGATGATCCCGTGGACGCGGGTGTCGTCCCGGACGTGGCCGCGCAGGAAGGCCAGGCCGCTGAACATCAGCATGAGCGCGTCCAGGGCGCTGCGGCCATCCTCCGGAGCCATGGCGGCATGGGCCGGGATCCCGTGGTAGGTCACCAGGAACTCCGACAGCGCCAGGGACTTCAGATCGACCTGGGTGACGTCGTTGCCGTGCATCATGAGGGCGACGTCCAGGTCCTGGAACGCCCCGTGCTCGATCATGATCACCTTGCCGCCGACGGTCTCTTCGGCCGGGGTGCCGATCACTTCCAGGGTGTAGGGCCGGTCGGCGGCCAGGCCCTTGACCGCCATGGCCGCGCCGAGGATGCACGGGCCCTGGAGGTGGTGGGCGCAGGCGTGGCCCAGGCCGGAGAGGGCGTCGTATTCGCACAGGAGCCCGATGCGCGGACCGCCCGCGCCGACCTGGTGGACCGCCCGGAAGGCGGTGGGCAGGCCCGCGTAGCCGCGCTCCACCTCGAAGCCTTGCCCGGCCAGGAAGTCGCAGAGCAGTGCGCAGGCCTGGACCTCCTCCAGGCCGATCTCCGGGTGGTCGAAGATGACGTCGCTCATGGCGGCCAATACGGGCTTCAGGCCGTCGATGATCCTGGACAGGTCGTTCCGGGGGTCCTCTGGGGTCACTGCTCGCCTCCTCTGAAGGTCATTTCCGGACCGTGGACAGGAACTGCTTCAGGCGCTCGCTGCGGGACTCGTCCAGCAGCCGGTCCGGGGCGCCCTCCTCCTCGATGCGGCCGTTGTGGAGGAAGATGACGTGGCTGGAGACGTCGCGGGCGAAGCCCATCTCGTGGGTCACCACGATCATGGTGCGCCCCTCCCCGGCCAGCTTCTGCATCACCTTGAGCACCTCCCCCACCAGCTCGGGATCCAGCGCCGAGGTCGGCTCGTCGAACATCAGCACGTCCGGCTCCATGGCCAGGGCCCGGGCGATGGCCACCCGCTGCTGCTGGCCGCCGGAAAGGTGCGCCGGGTACTTCCCCTCGATGCCTTCCAGCCCCACCTTGTCCAGGTAGAGCCGCGCCCGCCGCAGGGCCTCCGCCCTGGGCAGGCCCAGCACGTGGACCGGGCCTTCGGCGACGTTCTCCAGGGCGGTCATGTGCGCCCAGAGATTGAAGTGCTGGAACACCATGCCCAGGCGGGTGCGCAGGCGCAGGAGCTGCTTGTGGTCCGCCGGGACCCGGTGGCCGAAGCGGTGGGTGATCATGCGGATCTCCTCGCCGTTCAGCGACACCGTGCCGGCGTCGGGCTGCTCGAGGAAGTTGATGCAGCGCAGCAGGGTGCTCTTCCCGGATCCCGAGGAGCCGATGATGCTGATCACGTCCCCGGCCTGGGCGTTGAGCGAGACCCCCTTCAGGACCTCCAGGGCCCCGAAGCGCTTGTGGATGTCCTTGACGCAGAGGTTCAGCATGGTTGTTCCTTGGGCGCGGGGCTCGCCTGGGCGGTCTGGGGCTGCAGGTGGCCCAGCCAGCGCCGTTCCGCCCGGCGGAACAGGCCCACCAGCAGGAACGTCACCCCCAGGTAGATGATCGCCGCGATCCCGTAGGCCTGGAAGGTCATGAAGGTGGCGGCGTTGACGTCCACCGCGACCTTCAGCAGGTCCGGCACGGTGGCGGTGAAGGCCACCGAGGTGGAGTGCAGCATGAAGATCACTTCGTTGCTGTAGGCCGGCAGCGAGCGGCGCAGGCTGCTGGGCAGGATCACCCGGCGGTACAGGGTGGCCCTGGACATGCCGATGGCCTGGCCGGCCTCGATCTCCCCGTAGGGGGTGGCCCGGATGGCGCCGGCGAAGATCTCGGTGGTGTAGGCGCAGGTGTTCACCACGAAGGAGACGATCACGCAGTCGAATCCCGACCGGAAGAACGACCACAGGAGGGGCGAATGGCGGATGAAGCGGATGCCGGCGAACCCGCTGTAGATCATCAGCAGCTGCACGAACAGGGGGGTGCCCCGGAACACGAAGGTGAACAGCCACACCGGGCGCCACAGCCAGGGGTTGCGCGAGGTCCGGGCGATGGCCAGCGGGATGGCCAGGACGAAACCCAGGGCGCAGGAGAGGACCAGGAGCCACAGGGTCATGGCCAGCCCGGTGAGGGCGAACCCGTCGCTCCACAGGTAGCTCTTCCAGTAGGTCTGGATCAGGTCGATCACAGCCGCGCCTCCCGGACCCCGATGGCGAACCGCCGCTCCAGGTACTGCAGCAGGATCTGGGACAGGGAGGTGATGGCCAGGAAGATCACCGCCACCACGCCGTAGAAGTAGAACTGGCGGCTGGTGGCGTTCCCGGCCTGGCGGGCGGCCTTGACCATGTCGTTGACCCCCAGCAGCGACACCAGGCCGGCGGTCTTGATCAGCACCAGCCAGTTGTTGGCCACCCCCGGCAGGGCGAAGCGCATCATCTGCGGGAACTGGATGCGCCTGAAGGCGCGGGTCCAGGGCATGCCGATGGCCAGGGCCGCCTCCATCTGGCCCCGGGGCACCGCCAGGTAGGCGCCCCGGAAGGTCTCGGTGAAGTAGGCGCCGTAGATGAACCCGAGCACCATGACCGCCGCCGAGACCGGCTCGATGTCGAGCTGGTTCAGGCCGAAATGCTCGGTCACGCGGTTCAGGCCCATCTGCACGCTGAAGTAGAGCAGCAGCATCAGCACCAGGGCGGGGATGCCGCGGATCAGGGTGGTGTACAGGCCCGCGCCCCAGGCCAGGACGGGGTTGGCCGACAGCTTGGCCAGGGCGCCCGCCAGGCCGATCAGGAACGAGA